>LNFM01004300.1_pt1 | contig 41624 bp, 42 predicted proteins | sample 596031 | NCBI WGS metagenome assembly LNFM01 (sample SAMN04254537, study PRJNA301005) | activated carbon metagenome | isolation source: dual media filters at the Ann Arbor, Michigan drinking water treatment plant | place: USA: Ann Arbor
GTCCGACGCTCCATGAGGATCAGAATGGCGAAGGCTTTCTGATCCTTTCGCGTTTGTTTGCCGAGCAAGTCTATTGCCTCTCGAGCCTGCTGCAGGGCTTCGAAAACGTCCCATAGACTGAACCGGGCGTGGGGATCATAATCAGCCGCATGGCGCTTTACCTGCAGCGCATTGAATTCCGTGACGAAATTCTGAATACCCGGTGGAAAATCCTTGAGGGCCTTGGGTTTACTACCTTTCAGGAAATTGTGCGGCAGTGCCCGATGGGCCTGGTTCCAAGCCCTTTCGAGTTGACCTGAACGCGCCCCCACCAGGCGATCAGCACATGTTTCGGCCAATGCATGAAACACAGCATAGTAAGCCGTGCTCACAGCACGTCTCATCGCCGCCTGCTTCGGGTTTTTGTGAGCGATGCTGCCAAGTTGAAATGCGGTCCACAACAAATCCCCCGAGAGCGCCACCTTACGCGGCTTTGCGATCCGAATGGTCGCGAGGCCGGGCGGCAGGCGAGGGATCGCTATGCCAGACCACCACTGGGCGGGAATCGTCGTGCCTGTGCATGATATCGCTCAGCCGTATCGGCAGCAGCGCCAGCGGCCGCATATCTTCGTCGCTGTACAGTCTGTCGTGAAAAATCATGACCCGTATGGCAGCCTCGCCTTCCGAGGTTTCGGTGTCGGAAACCTCAATACTCCTCACACCATAAGCTCTCGCCACGTCCCACACGCTGGACTCGATATCCTTCTTCAGATTGTCCGCGATCATCAAATTGCCCTTCGACGGCCAGGTTGCATTTGTCGCCGACCGGCAGCAATCAAGACGTTGCAGAGCCCTGGCTGCCGGCGCGTGACATGGTAACAACAACGTCGAGAGAACGGAACGCGAATCGCAATGCCCGACGACATTAAGGCTCCGAACCCCTCCGGCGGCGCCATGCGCGACACCTCGCTCGCCGATGCCCTCTCCGAGCGCTACCTCGCCTACGCCATGTCCACCATCACGGCACGCTCCCTGCCCGATGTGCGCGACGGCCTGAAACCCGTCCATCGCCGCGTGTTATGGGCCATGCACCAGCTGAAGCTGGACCCGGCCAGCGGCTTCAAGAAATGCGCCCGCATCGTGGGCGACGTGATGGGCAAGTATCACCCCCATGGCGATGCCGCGATCTACGACGCCATGGTCCGCCTCGCCCAGGAATTCGCCGCCCGCTACCCCCTCGTCGAGGGCCAGGGCAATTTCGGCAATATCGACGGCGATAACGCCGCCGCCATGCGCTACACCGAAGCGCGTCTCACCCTGGTGGCTGAGGCCATGCTGGCCGATATCGACAGCGACACCGTCGATTTCCGCGCCACCTATGATGGCGAGGAGCGCGAGCCGATCGTCCTCCCCGCCGCCTTCCCCAACCTGCTGGCGAACGGCGCCACCGGCATCGCGGTCGGCATGGCCACCTCCATCCCGCCGCACAATGCGGGCGAGCTGTGTGGCGCGGCCCTCGCACTCATCGCCAACCCCAAGGCCGAGATCGACGAGCTTCTGGCCCATGTGAAAGGCCCCGATTTCCCCACCGGCGGCACCCTCGTCGAATCCCCGGAATCCATCCGCGAGGCCTATGCCACCGGCCGCGGCGGCTTTCGCGTCCGCGCGAAATGGGAGGTGGAAAAGGCCAAGAACGGCACCTGGACCATCGTGGTCACCGAAATCCCCTACCAGGTCCAGAAGGCCAAGCTGGTCGAACAGCTCGCCCTGCTGCTGGAGGAGAAGAAGCTCCCGCTGCTGGCCGATGTGCGCGATGAATCGAGTGATGTCGTGCGCCTGGTGCTGGAGCCCCGCAACCGCGCGGTGGAACCGGCCATGCTGATGGAAACCCTGTTCCGCGCCACCCAGCTCGAATCCCGCTTCTCGCTGAACATGAACGTGCTCGATGCCAGCCGCACGCCGCGCGTCATGGGCCTGAAGATCGTGCTGCGAGAATGGCTGGACCACCGCCATGTCGTGCTCACCCGCCGTTCCGAACACCGCCTCGCCGCCATCGCGAAACGGCTGGAGATTCTGGACGGCTACCTCATCGTCTATCTCAACCTCGATGAGGTCATCCGCATCGTGCGCGAGGAGGATGAGCCGCGCGCCGCGCTGATGGCCACTTTCGGCCTGACCGAGGTGCAGGCGGATGCGGTGCTGAACATGCGCCTGCGCAGCCTCCGCCGGTTGGAGGAGATGGAAATCCGCCGCGAACACGACAAGCTCTCGAAGGAGAAGCGCGGCCTGGATGCGCTGATGGGCAGCGAGACGAAGCGTTGGGCGGCGATTGCGAAGGAAATCGAGGACACCCGCAAGGCTTTCGGCGATGGCCCGCTCGGTGCCCGCCGCACCCTGGTCGATGGCGCCGCCCCCACCATCACGGTGGATGAGGCGGCCTTTGTCGAGCGCGAGCCGATCACCATCATCCTCTCGGAAAAAGGCTGGATCCGCGCCCAGAAGGGCCATCTGGCCGAGGATGCCGAGCTGCGCTTCAAGGAGGGCGATGCGCTGCTCTTCCGCCTGCATGCCGAGACCACCGACCGCGTCGTGGTCTTCACCGCCGGCGGCCGCGCCTTCACGCTCAAGGCCGATGTCATCCCGCGCGGCCGGGGCGATGGCCAGCCGCTGCGGCTGATGGTGGAGATGGGCAATGACGACATGCCCATCGCCCTCTTCAAGCCCGCCGGCCGCTACCTGCTCGCGGCGACCGACGGCAAGGGCTTCCTCATCGAGGCCGAGGAGCTGCTGGCGGAAAAACGCACGGGCAAGCAGGTGCTGACGCTGGAGGGGAAAACCCGCGCCGCGCTGTGCCGCCCGGCCGAGGGCGACACCGTCGCCGTGCTGGGCGAGAACCGCAAGCTGCTGGTCTTCCCCATCGAGCAATTGCCGGTCATGGCCCGCGGCCGCGGGGTGCAGCTGCAGAGCTACAGGGATGGCGGGCTGTCCGACGCCCGCGTGTTCCTGGCGGCCGAGGGCCTGTCCTGGCCGCAGCCCGGCGGGCGCACCCGCACGGAGGCGGATATCACCCCCTGGCGCGGCAACCGCGCCGGCGCGGGCAAGACGCCGCCGCATGGCTTTCCGCGCGATGGGAAATTCGGCTGATGCGCTACCTCCTCATCCTCTTGCTTCTGGCAGGCCCCGCCGCCGCACAACAACGCGCCGTGCAGGCCTTCGACGGCAATTGGGTGGGCATGCGCAGCCTGCAATGCCGCGCCGGTGGCCGGCTGCAGAACGAGCGGGTGACGATGGTGGTCCGCAATGGCGAGGTCACCATCCCCGGCCTGCAGGGCGACCCGGAGCTGATCGGCAGCGTGGATGCCCAGGGCGCGGTCCGCCTGCCCCGCTTCAACATGTTCGGTGAGGGGGCGGGGCAGATCCGTGGCGACCAGTTCGAGGGCGAGCACATGAACCGCAGCCGCAACTGCCTGATCAACTACGATCTGCGGCGCGAGGTCACGGCGCGACGCCGGCGCTAACAGGCTGCGGAAAAGCTGGCGGTTGAGGATTGGCGAGGGAATTTTCGTGCAGGAAAGGCCGGCCCGCCGACAGGATGCTGTTGCATCCTGGCAAGGGACGAACGAATCCTGCGCGGAAAGGCACCGCCAAGCCGACCCGTCCAGCTTTTCCGCGGCCTGTTAAGCCGCGGCCAGCGCTACGCCGGCTGCCTGGGCAGCCGCAGCTCGGCCATGTCATGCGCCAGCGTGGCGCTGCCGCCGACCAGGGCGGCGACCTCGATCAGGCCGCTCCCGGCACCGCCGGGGTTGGGCCAGAGACGGATCGCAACCCCTTCCGCCGTCGCCGCCAACACGATGCGCAGCGCGGTGCCGCGCGGGCTCTCCGCCGCCGCGATCTCAGCCCATGCCAGCAGCGCCAGGTCGAGCGCGGGGCGCGGCACCGGCAGGGCCTCCACCGCCTCGGCCTCCAGGGTGACCAGGCTCTGCCCGCCCGCGACCACGTTGAGCAGCGGCAGCAGCGCGCGCAGCGGCGTCTCGGGCACCACCCGGTCCAGCAGCGGCTCGCGCGTCAGGCGGGTATAGGGCACGAGGATGGCCAGGAGCTTCTCGCAGGCCTCGCGCGCGCGGATGAGTTGGCGGCCTGCGGGGGTCTCGGCCGGCACGCTGCGGTTCAACAGGTCGAGATTGCTCAGCACCACCATCGAGAGGTTGTTGGCGGCATGGCGCACCGCGCCCGCCAGCCCGGCCTCACTGCGGATGTCCATCACTGCGTGGCCTCCAGAATCTCGCGGAAGAGACGGGCGGGCAATGTGCCGCCGCGCACCTCCTCCATGGGCTCGCCATGATCATTGCCCAGCCAGATGCCGATCACCACCGCGGAATCGGCGGGCCCGGCATAGCCGATGAACCAGGCATCGCGGTAATCCTGGGTGGTTCCGGTCTTGCCGCCCACCGCCATGCGCGGGAAAGCCGCGGCCCGCCCGGTGCCGCGCGCCACCACGGCGGCCAGCATCCGGCGCATGGCGGCGGCATGGGCGTCATCGATCACAATGGCGGGAGGGTTGCTCTCCCGCGGCTGGATGCGGCCCTCGGAGACGAGCTGGCGGATGCCGAATGGCACCACCCGCCGCCCGCCATTGGCCATGGGCGCATAGGCGGCGGCGAGCTCCAGCAAGGTGACCTCCCCGGTGCCCAGCGCCAGCGAGGCATTGGCCGGCAGCCGCGCGGTGATGCCCAACCTGGCCGCCATGGCGCGCGCGCCGGCGGCACCGCCGGCCAGGTCCATCACCCGCACGGCGGCGGTGTTCACGCTGGCCGCCAGCGCATCCTCCAGCGTGATCTCGCCGCGCGCGCGGTACTGGCCATTGCCGGGCGACCAGCCGCCGCGGCTCAGCGCCGTATCGGCCACCATGTCGGACGGTGCCGCGCCACGTTCCAGCGCCGCGAGATAATAGATCGGCTTGAAGGCGCTGCCGGGTTGGCGGCGGGCATCGACCACCCGGTTGAAGGGGCTGGAGCGATAATCCCGGCCGCCCACCATGGCGCGCACCGCGCCGGTATTGGCATCGAGCACCACCACCGCACCTTGGGCGATATTGCCGCGATCGCCCTCGCGCTCGAGCATCGCGCGCAGGCGGGCTTCGGCCGCACCCTGCCAGCGCGGGTCGAGCGTGGCGCGGATGGTGACATCGCGCAGCGCGGGGCTGTTTCTCGACACCTCATCCATCACCCAGTCGCTGAACCAGCCACCGCCGTGGCCGGGGCGGCCGGGCAGGCGCATGGCGGTGACGGCCTCGCCGCGCTGCTCCTCGGTGATAGCGCGGGTCTCGACCATGGCGCGCAGCACCTCGCCGGCGCGGGCCATCGCCGCTTCGGGGTTGCTGCGCGGGTTGGTGCGGCTGGGGGCCTGCGGCAGGCCGGCCAGCATGGCGGATTGCCAGAGGTTCAGCCGCCGGGCCGAGACACCGAAGAACAGCCTGGCCGCCGCATCCACGCCATAGGCGCCACCGCCGAGATAGACCCGGTTGAGGTAGATCTCGAGCAATTCATCCTTGCTGAAGCGGCGTTCGAGCTGGATCGCCAGCAACGCCTCCTGCACCTTGCGCCGGGTGCTGCGGGCGGGGGTGAGAAAAAGGTTCTTGGCGAGCTGCTGGGTGAGGGTGGAGCCGCCCTGCACCACCTCGCCCGCGGTGAGATTGGCCCAGAGCGCCCGCAACACGCCCAGCGGATCGACGCCGAAATGCTGGTGGAAGCGGCGATCCTCGATGGCCAGCAAGGCCTGGGGCAGCGCCGGCGGCAATTCGCGGATGCGCAGGACCTCGCCGAAAAGATCGCCCTGGGTGGCGAGGAGTGTGCCGTCGAGCGCCAGCACCGCGGCGGCGGGCCGGCGGGTCTGGGTCAGCGGCGCATCGGCGCGCGGCAGGTCGTGGGCGAACCAGAGCAGTGCGGCGGCGAGCGCGAGGCCACCCCAGATGATGGCGATGATGGTCCATCGCAGCACAGGCCAGAGCCAGCGGAAGCGCGTGGCGCGCGGCGCGGCGGGCCGGCGTTGATGGGGCAGCGCGCGCGCTGCCCCAGGCGCGCGCAACTGGTCAGGCGCCGGCCGTGGTGGCGCGGGCGCGCCCTTGGCGGGCGGTGTTGGCGCGGGCCGCGCGGGGGGCACTGCGCGCGGCGCCGAGGGGGGTGCGCCGCGCGATGCGGCCTCGCGCCCGGGTTTCTGGACCAGGGCACGGGGCATTGCTCTTTGCTAGCACATTGCCGGGCAGTTTTGGGAGCGCCAGTTTTGTGTAGCGGGCTGCGGCGATGATTCAGCGTTTTCGGCGATTCCGCCTCAACGCACCCTGCTCTATTGCCGCTCCATGCCCGTGCGCTGGATCACCGCGGCCCAGCGGGCGATTTCGGCATGCACCTCGGCGCGGGTGGCCTGCGGGGTGCCCGGCTGGCGCGGCACGAGGCCGAGCGCGAGCAGCCGGGCGCGCAGCATCTCATCGGCGGTGAGTGCCCGCAGCGCCACCGCCAGGCGGGTGGCGATGGCATCGGGCATGCGGGCGGGCACGGCGAGTGCGAACCAGGTCTCCAGTTCGAAGGGTTTTTGCAGCGCCTCGGCCACGGTGGGCACCTCCGGCAAGAGCGGCGAACGGCTGGGCGAGGTGATGGCGAGTGCGCGAAGATCACCGGACTGCACCTGGCCCAGCACGGCGGAGGCGGTTTCCACCACCACCTGCACCTCGCCCGAGCGGAGTGCCGTGATGGCGGCGGGGGTGCCGCGATAGGGCACATGGGTCAGCCGGAAATCACCCTCGGCCTGCAGCGCCTCGGCCACGAAATGCTGGGTGGAGCCGACGCCGACGGTGGCGACGTTCCAGGGGTCGGTGCGCGCCCTAGCGCCGGCGAGGAAACCGGCCATGTCGCGCGGGCCATCGGCGGGGACCAGCAGCAAAAGGCCGGTGGCGGCGACCATGGCGACGGGCGAGATCTCGGCCAGCGGATCGAAGGGCAGGCGGCGGTAGAGCGCGGCTGAGACCGCGAAGCCGTTGTTGATGAGCATGATGGTGTGGTTGTCGGTGGCGCGGGCCAGGGCCTCGGCGGCAAGCGTGCCACCGGCGCCGGGGCGGTTCTCGACCACCACGGGCTGTCCCAGCGCCTGGGCAAGGCCGGGGGCGATCAGGCGGGCGACAATGTCGGTGGTGCCGCCGCCGGCGAAACCCTGGAGGAAGCGGATGGGGCGGTCGGGCCAGGAGGTTTGCGCCAGAGCGGGGGTGGCGAGGGCGGCCAGGAGCATGGCGCGGCGGGTGAACATGGCGGCGTTTCCGGCGATGGGTTGTTGTGGAAATGGCGATGGGCGCGCGATATATATAGTGAATGCCCCTCGACCTCTATGAGCATGACATCGCCACCTGGTCCGAGCAGCAATCGACGCTGCTGCGGCTGCTCGCGAGCGGCGAGCGGGTCAATGGCATCGACTGGGAGAATGTCGCCGAGGAGATCGAGAGCGTGGGGCGCAGCGAGGTCAAGTCGGTTGAATCGCTGCTCAACATGGCCTTGATCCACGCGCTCAAGCTTGCCTATTGGCCGGACCATGCAGCGGCCGATGCCTGGCGCGGCGAGGTGCTGAATTTTCTGGTCCAGGCACGGGATCGGTTCGAGCCTGCGATGGCGCGCCGGATCGATGCGGCAGCGCTTTTGCAGCGTGCGCGGCGCGCGGTAGAGCGGCTTGAGATGACGGGTTGTCGGAAGGTCGCGCTTCTCACAGGCGCAGAAGCACCGCTGGAAATCTTGCTGGCGGAAGAGACCGGCGTGGCGGAGTTGGTCGCGCTGGTGTCGGGCAGCGGTGCCTGAGACACCACCGCAGGGTTGGCGAACCGAAAATCTCACCCAACGCCTCCGGCCTGTTGCCGTAACCGCTGGGCTAGACCATGCTGCGTTCACTGCGCATGGTCTAGCCGTCGCTGAGAGATGATTCAGCGTGTTCGGCGATTCCGCCTCAACGCATCATGCTCTAACGTCCTCCCATTGCCACGACCACATCCCTGCCTGGGGGGAGGCGCATCTGGACTTCCCGCTGTGTCATTGGCTCTGCAAGACCGGCGTGCCGGCTGCCCACTGGTTGACCATTCTGATGAACCGCATCAACCCGGCGCTCTTCTCCACCGTCTTCGCCGCCAGGGTATGTGGCACCTGGCCGGGGCGGCCCGGCTTCGCGGCCATTGGCCGCAAGACGTGGCGCCGTAGCCGCGCTCGCGCGACGTCGGCGATCGCTTCAGCACCATCCCGTCGCCCGCATTGCCCCCCCCCGTGCAGGCAAGGCTCTTTGCGCAGAGCCGACGGAACGGCCTAGGCGATCCTGGCCAAGGCCGCATCCAGCCGGGCCATCTCCGCCTTCGCCTCGGCCAGCCGCTCGCGATTCTCCTCCACCACCTCCTCCCTCGCCCGGGCGATGAAATCGGCATTGCCCAGCTTGGCCTCGGCCTGTCTGGCCTGACCTTCGGCCTTCTGGCGTTCCTTCTTCAGCCGCGTCAGTTCGGCGCTCATGTCGATGAAGTCCGCGACCTCAAGCATGAAGACCTGACCGCCATAGCTGAGTTGCAGGCAGCGTTTCGCATCCACAACCGCGGGCTCCCGCATGCCGTATGGCTTGTCGGCTTGCAATTCGACCCGTGCCAGGCGCTTCACCGCCGCCGCATTCCCGCCAAGCAACGCATCGAGCGTGGGCACACCATCCTCATCGTCCGTCACCCGCGCACCGCGCCACACCGGCACCATTGCGGATGCGGGGATGTTCGATTCCACACGCACGGAACGAATGGCCGAGATGAAGCCGATCACCCAATCGATCTGCTTCACCCGCACATCCTCGGCCGCGAAGCCCGGCGCCGTGGGGAAGTCGCTGGTCACGATCGCCACCGCATCGCCATAGCCCAATTGCTGGTGCAGCTCCGCGGTCACAAACGGCATCACCGGGTGCAGCAGCCGCAGCACCACGCCGAGCACATGCTGCGCCACGCCGCGCAGTTCCGGATCCTCCAGTGAAGGTTTCGCCAGCTCGATGAACCAGTCGCAGAACACCCCCCAGGTGAAGGCGTGCACCGCATTCGCGTAATCGTCGAACCGGAAGGTTTCGAGCGCCACGGTAGCCTCGCGCACCACCGCGTCGGTCTTCTCCAGCAGCCAGCGCGCCAGCACGCCGGTCGCCTCCTCGCGCTTCCACTCGGGGTCAGGCGCGATGCCATTGGTCTCGAGGAACCGCGCCGCATTCCACAGCTTGGTGACGAAACTCCGATACCCCTCCATGCGCTGCTTGCTCAGCTTGATGTCGCGCCCCGGCGAGGCCAGGGCACACAGGGTGAACCGCACGGCATCCGCGCCATAGGCGTCGATCAGCTCCAGGGGGTCCATCACATTACCTTTGGATTTGCTCATCTTGGCGCCCTTCTCATCGCGCACCAGGCCGTGGATCACGACCGTCGAGAAGGGTTCGCGGCCCATGCAGAACTCGCCCATCATCATCATCCGGGCGACCCAGAAGAAGATGATGTCGAAGCCCGTCACCAGCACATCGGTGGGGTAGTGTTTTTCGAGCAGCGGCGTCTGCTCCGGCCAGCCGAGCGTGCTGAAGGGCCAGAGTGCCGAGCTGAACCAGGTGTCGAGCACATCCGGGTCGCGGGTCAGAACCACCCCCTCGCCAGCGGCCGCCTGCGCCTCGGCCTCGGTCCGCTCGACAAAGACGCGCCCGTCCGGCGCATGCCAGGCCGGAATCTGGTGCCCCCACCAGAGCTGGCGGGAAATGCACCAGGGCTGGATGTCGCGCATCCAACTGAAGAACAGATTTTTCCAGTTGTCCGGCTCGAATTTGACGCGGCCGGTCTCGACGCTCTCGATCGGTTTTTTGGCGAGCTCGGCGGCGTTGCAGTACCACTGCACCGTCATCCGGGGCTCGATGGGCACGCCGGAGCGGTCGCCATGCGGCACCTGGTGGGTGTGCGGCTCAACCTGGACGAGCATCTCCAGCCGCTCCAGCTCGGCCACGATCAGTTTCCGGGCGGCGAAGCGGTCGAGGCCATCCAGCGTCGCCACGAAGCCTTCACCACCGATCTCGACCAGCGTCACCCGCCCCTCGGCATCCAGCACGCTGGGCATCGGCAGGTCATGCCGCCGGCCCACCTCGAAATCATTGAAGTCATGCGCGGGGGTGATCTTCACCGCACCCGTGCCCTTCTCGGGGTCGGAATACTCATCGGCGATGATGGGGATGCGCCGCCCGGTCAGCGGCAGCAGCACATGTTGGCCGACCAGGGCTGCAAACCGCTCATCGGTGGGGTGCACGGCCACCGCAGTATCGCCCAGCATGGTCTCCGGCCGCGTGGTCGCCACCACGATCTCGCCGCCCCCCTCAACCGGGTAGCGGATGTGCCACAAAAACCCCTTCACCTCGCGGCTCTCGACCTCCAGGTCGGAAATCGCGGTCTGGAACACCGGGTCCCAGTTCACCAGCCGCTTGTCCTGATAGATCAGCCCGGCCGTGTGCAGGCGGACAAACACCTCGACCACCGCCTGGGACAGACCGGCATCCATGGTGAAGCGCTCGCGCGGCCAGTCCAGCGAGGAGCCGAGGCGGCGGAGCTGGCCGGAAATCGTGCCCCCGCTCTCCTCCTTCCAGGCCCAGACGCGTTCGAGGAATTTCTCTCTCCCCAATTCGCGCCGGCCCGGCTGCTGGGTCTGCGCGAGCTGCCGTTCCACCACCATTTGCGTCGCGATGCCGGCATGGTCGGTGCCGGGCATCCACAGCGCGTCACGGCCCTGCATGCGGCGAAAGCGCACCAGCACATCCTGCAAGGTGTTGTTCAGGGCATGGCCGATATGCAGGCTGCCCGTCACGTTGGGCGGCGGGATCACCACGGTATAGGGCGCGCCCTGGCCGGTCGGGCCAAAGGCGCCGGCGGCCTCCCAACGGGCATAGAGACGCGCCTCGAAACCGGCGGGGTCGAAATTCTTGTCGAGCATGGCGCTTCGTCCGATGCCCGGGCCTTCAGGTCAAGCGGCGGGGTGTGAGAGCGCTTCCGCCAGCAGGTCGAAAACAACGCGCACGCGCCGGCTGGTGTGCAGCTCCCGATGCGTGGCCAGCCAGACCGGAAAAATGATCGGCGGCAGTTCGGGCAGCACGCGGCACACCAGGGGTTCGGCATCCCCCACCGCCTCGGTCATGAAGCCGATTCCCAGGCCCTGCTTCACCAGCGCCCAATGCACGAGGTGGATGTCGGCCTGCAGCGGAACCTGTCGCGCCGTCAGCTCCAGGCCGAAGGCGCGCAGGCCCTCGATGAAGGCGGGAGCATCGCCCATCCCGACGAATTCGGCCGCTGCGAGGTCCTGCCAGCGCCGCGGTTTGCCCAGGCGGGCCAGGCATTCCGGCGTCGCATAGGGACGGCCCCTGTCCTCGCCCACCTTGCGGGCGATCAGTTCAGGCTCACGCGCGGCGAAGTTGCGGATGGCGATGTCGGCCTCGCGGCGCAACAGATCGGCTGCGCGGTTGGTGGCGATGATCTCGACCGTGATGCCGGGATGGGCGGCGCGCAGCGCGGCGATGATGGGGGGCAGGACATGGACGGCGTAGACCTCGGTCGCGGTGATGCGGATCGGCCCCTCGATGACCTGCGAGCGGCCCGTGGCGGTGAGCGCCATGCGGCCCGCGGCCTCGCCCATGGAGCGGACATCTGCCAGCATTTCGCGGGCGGTGGGGGTTGGGATGAGACCGCGCCCGGCACGCTCGAACAGGACGACGCCCATGTCGCGTTCCAGCGCCGCGATCTGCCGGCCCAGCGTGGGCTGGGTGAGGCCGAGCGCGCGGGCGGCGGCGGAGAGCGAGCCGGCCTCGGCGGTGGCGAGGAAGGCCCTGATGCGGTTCCAGTCCAGCTGAGCGGCGTGCCTGTCCATGCATCAGTGTATGGATCACCGACGGATTTCGGCAATTCCCGCTAATTCATGCAGGTCTACAAGAGCAAGGCCATCAGCCGGAGACCAGCATGCGCGCCGTGACCAGCCACCGATACGGCCCCCCCGAGGTGCTGCGGATCGAGGAGGTGCCGCTCCCAAATGTCGGCCCGCGCGATGTGCGGGTGGCCGTCCATGCCACCACCGTGACCTCGGGCGATGCCCGGCTGCGCGCCTTGCGGAGCCCCGCGATCTTCTGGCTGCCGCTGCGGCTGGCCTTTGGGCTGCTGCGGCCGCGCCAGCCCATCACCGGAATGGAATTCGCTGGCCGGGTGGAGGTGGTGGGCGCCAGCGTCACCCGCTTCACCCCGGGCCAGGCGGTGTTCGGCATCACCACACGCGGCGCCAATGCGGAATTCATGACGATCCATGAGGATGCCGCCATCGCCCCCCGGCCCATGGGGCTGAGCGATGCCGAGGCCGCGGCCCTGCCCTTCGGTGCGATGTCGGCGCTCGTCTTCCTGCGCGATGTGGCGCGGCTGCGCGAGGGCGAGCGCGTGCTGGTCGTGGGCGCCGCCGGGGCGGTGGGCGTGCATGCCGTGCAGCTCTGCCGGCATTTCGGCGCCCATGTCACCGGCTTGTGCAGCGCCGATGCCATCCCGCTGATGGACAGGCTGGCGGCGGATGTGGTGCTGGACCGCGCGCTGCACGATGTCAGCCAGGGCGAGGGGCGTTTCGACATCATCCTCGATACCGTGGGCGGGCTGCGCTTTGCCCAGATACGGCATCTGCTGCCCGCTCAGGGACGATACGTGACGCTGTCCTTCGGATTGCGCGAACTGCTGGGCATGCTCTGGTCATGGCTGCGCCCCGGCCCGCGGCTGCTCTGCGGCTTTGCCGGCAACACCGCGGAGGACCTTGCCGTGATCGCCGGCCTGGCGGAGAGCGGGGCGCTGCGCGCGGTGATCAGCCGCAGCTACCGGCTGGAGGAGGCGATGGAAGCGCATCGGCTGGTCGATAGCGGCCACAAGCGCGGCAGCGTGGTGCTGCAGGTGATCCCTGATGAGGATTGAGCGCGGCTATTGCGGCTCCGGCCCGACCCGGGATGGGCGGCAGCGGATCTCGGCAGCGACTCAGGCGCCGGGCGCCACGGCCGTGCCGGCGTTGTCGCCATATGCGGCCACCTCGTTTCCCCCGGGCGCAACCTGGCACCCGGGGGAATTCTCGACCACGCCGGTGCCGGGAGCAATTGGCGGGGCCAAGAAAGCGATGCGCGCCCCGCCCGCTCAGGCGGGGGTCCCCGCCATTTCAGGCGGGGGTGATGCGCGTGATCTTGGTGCCGTTCAGGGCCAGCGCCGCCATCAGCCCCTGCTGGCTGAAGGTGATGGCATAGACCGGCTCGCGCAGCGTCGTCGCCGTCACATTCGCCTGCACCCCGCGGTCCAGGAAGACCACCGAGGGGCCGGTGCCGACTTCCCAGCCCTCGGCCCGCATCAGCGCGGCCAGCGCCGCCTCGGTCATGAAAAACATGGCGAGACCCGAGGCCTGTGCGCCGGCGAGAAAGCCGAAGCTGGCGCCGGCAATGTTGTAATAGCCCGCATTTCGCTCGCCGCGCATCAGCGCGCCCTCGCCGAACTGGCCGCCGACGATGAAGCCGCCGGCGATAATGCGCGGGAAGACCAGCACGGCATGGGCGTGCTGAAACAGCGGCGCCGCGGTGTCCATGCCGCGCAGATGGATGACGGCAGCCTGGACCTCGCGGTCGATCTCAGCGCGGGTGGCAGCGGCCTGGGCCGGGCGGGCGCCGATGAGCGCGGCGGTGGCGAGGCCGGCGCCGGCGGTGAGAAGGCCGCGGCGGGCGGGTTGGTGCGACAGTGACATGCTGGTGTGCTCCTGGTTGGAAGGATGCACGGTGAACGTCGCGAGGCCGGGCAAGGTTTCAGCCCGCGATGGGCTTTACCATGCTGGCGCCGACTCGATCATTGCCGCGAAATTGGCTGCATGAGCACCTTGCACCTGGTCCCGGAAGAGTTGCGTCGCCTTTACCACGTGAAGGAATGGCGCAATGCCGCTGGGATATTGGCGACGGCATGCCCGGACGAGTGGGCCGATATCCAGGCCATTCTCAGCGGCTTTCGGCTTTTGCGGTCGGAAGTCGTGGTTGGTGGGGGAAACCGCTCACTGGTGTCCCGACGGATTGATTCCGCTTTTTACGCACGCGGCTGGGTGGAGAAGGATTTTCAGACATCGATCACGGTCGATCAGACGCGGCTGGATAGCCCGACCCACGCCGTGGATTGCTATCGCGGTGGCGTGGCGCTTGAGGTGGAGTGGAACAACAAGGATCCGTTCTTCGACCGCGACCTGAACAATTTTCGTCTGCTGTTCGAACTCCGCGCCATCCAGGTCGGCGTGATCGTGACCCGCGCCACCGAATTGCAGGCGATTTTCAAGGCAGAGGGCAAGGGAAGTTCCTACGGCGCGGCGACGACACACCACCAGAAGTTATGGCCCCGGCTGGAAGGCGGCGGCGGGGGTGGCTGCCCGGTGCTGACCTTCGCCATCACCCCCGCCCTGTATGTCGATGACGGAGATGAGGGCCTGGCGACCGCCCGGGCGCGTGCAAAAACCCTGCCGGCCGAGCCGGAATAGCGCCGCCTCAGTCCAGCAGCGGCAGAAGCGGGTCGGAAGCGCTGTTGTGCCGGTAGGTGGGCCAGGACGGCGCGTAATCCGCCGCCTGGTTGCCCCAGCACACCCAGCCGGGCCGGGGACCACGGGCGAAAAGCTCCAGCCGGGGCCCTGGCGAGCAACCCTCGATCAGCGGATATTGCTCATCCGGCTTGCGGGAATGCTCGCGCTTGCGGGTGCCCAGGTAATTCACCTGGGTCCGCCCGGGCTGCAGGGTGCGGGCATTCTTGCCGCGCACGCCGAAGAGCAGGATTTCCGTGACGTTGCGAAAATAGAATCCCACGCCGCGCCCATCGCTGCCGCCATCCCTGCGCAGCTTGTGCCAGACGATATTCGATTTGTAGGTGAATCCCCAAGCCGCCATCACCGCCAGCCCATCCGGCAACATCGCGTTGGGCACCCATAAATACAGATGCGCGGGCTCTGCCGCGACACGGGCGACCGGAAGTGACTTGATGCTGGCCAGGTCCATGGTGGTGTATCGTGACAGCCTGCGATGCTCCGGCGCGACCTTCCCGGTGCTGTTCTGGAACTGCCATGGCGGGTCGGCCAGGACGGGCCTTCTCACCCGTGCTGTCGGCGTCGATCATTGTCATCTCCACAGACTGCCATCATTCCGCCGATTCGCCGCACCCGCCAGACTGTGCATGCCTTGCTTGAAGAGACCGCAAACGGCGTGATCGTTTCAGCCCGCGATGCGAAGCCCGGCCATCGCGGCCTCCCAGCTCGCACGATCGGCCGCCACCACCAACCCGCCGGTGCTGTCGAGCGGCGAATAAGGCGTGCCGTCGAAACGGGCGGAATAACCCCCGGCCTCGCGATGCAGCAGCCAGCCCGGCGCATGGTCCCAGGGCAGCAGGCGATTATAGACCAGCAGGTGCAGCCCGCCCGAGGCCGCCATGCGATATTCATGCGCGGCGCAGCGCAAATTCTGCACCCCGCCCAGCCCGGCCAGTGCCGGCAGCACCCGGGCCTGGCGCGGCTTGTCCATGTAGCCGAAGGAAATCGCCCCCAGCATGGCGGAGAGTGGCAGCGGAGGCGCCACGGCCAACGCCGTGCGCGCACCGGCGGCGCTCTCGGAGAAAGCGCCCTCGCCGCGCAGTGCCATGGCCATGTCGCCGCTCATCGGGTCGAGGATCCAGCTCGCCACAACCTCGCCCCGCGCCACGGCAGCCGCCATCACGCCGAAGAGCGGCAGGCCGGCGGCGTAATTGGCGGTGCCATCCACCGGGTCGACCACGAAGGAGAGCGCGGCGTCGCGCATGCGGCCGGGTAGGTCCGGGTCGGCGGCACTCGCCTCCTCGCCGACCACGAGGCAGCCGGGGAAGCGGGCCTGCAGGCCAGCGGTGATGTGACGCTCGGCCGCCTCATCGGCGTCGGTGACGAGATCCAGCGCCGAGCTTTTCTCGCGGATCGCGCCCAGGCCGAGGTTGCGGAAACGCGGCATGATCTCGGCCGCGCAGGCCTCGCGCAGCAGCACCGCGACGTCCGCAAGGGCCCTGTGGTCGAGTGTCATCGGTCCAGCCTCACGGGTCGTTGGCCGAGGCCGGCCAGGCCTCGTCCATCGGGGCCAATTGCGCGAAGCGGGCACGGGCGGTGGCGGACATCCGCACCCGGATGGTCATCACATCATCCTCGGCGGTGGTTTCCAGCACCTCGGCATGGCGGTGGAGCCAGGCGATGCGGGCACCGTCGCGGGCCTCGATGCGATGCTGGCTCTCCGCCTCGCCCGCACCCAGGCGGCCATCCACCGCGCTCAGCAGCGCCTCCAGCCCATCGCCGTTCAGGGCCGAGATGGCCATGCCGTTGAGCTGGCCCTCGGGCAGGAGATCGGCCTTGTTCAGCACCTCGATGATCCTGGACTGCCAATCCTCGTCCAGCGCGGCATCGGCGCCGGCGGCCATGTCCGAGAGGACATGGATAACATCGGCGCGCTGGGCCTGGGTATCGGGATGCGCCGCGTCGCGGACATGGAGGATGATGTCGGCCGAGGCCACCTCCTCCAGCGTGGCCCGGAAGGCCTCGACGAGCTGGGTCGGCAGCTCGGAGATGAAGCCCACCGTGTCCGAGAGGATGGCGGTGCGGCCCGATGGCAGGCGGATCTGCCGCATGGTCGGGTCCAGCGTGGCGAAGAGCTGATCCTGCGCATAGACACCGGCACCCGTCAGCGCGTTGAAAAGCGTGGATTTCCCGGCATTGGTATAGCCCACCAGGGCGACCACCGGGTAGGGCACGCGGGCGCGGGCGCTGCGATGCAGGCCGCGGGTGCGGCGGACCTGCTCCAGCTCCTTCCTGAGCTTGACGATGCGGTCATCGATCAGCCGTCGGTCGATTTCCATCTGGCTCTCGCCCGGGCCGCCGAGGAAGCCGGCGCCGCCGCGCTGCCGCTCAAGGTGGGTCCAGGAGCGCACGAGGCGCGAGCGCTGGTAGGAGAGATGCGCGAGATCGACCTGCAGCGTGCCCTCCCGCGTGCGGGCGCGCTCGCCAAAGATCTCCAGGATCAGGCCGGTGCGGTCGATCACCTTGGTGGCCCAGGCGCGTTCGAGATTGCGCTGCTGCACCGGGGTGAGTGCGGCATCGACGATGCAGACCTCCACCTCCTGATCGACCAGCGCCTGTTTCACCGCGGCCACCTGGCCCTCGCCCATCAGGGTGGAGGGCCGGCGCTCGCGCAGGGGATGGATTCCGGTATGGACGATGGCGACGCCGATGGAGGCGGCCAGGCCCACAGCCTCGGCCAGCCGCGCCTCGGCCGCCCGCACGGAACCTGGCGGGGCGAATTCCAATACGCCGGAACGCTGTTGGCGTTCATGCGGCAGGATGACGGCGGCGCGCGTCGGCGCCGCCTCGGTGTCAGTCGGTGCCGGCAGGGCTGGGTTCCCTCGGGGTGATGCTCAGCGTGGTCTCGCGGCGGGGCGCGGCGGCCGGCGCGGGCGCACCCTCGGCGCTGGCGGCGGCGGTGGTGCCATCGAACAGCATGATCGGCGCGCCCGGCATCACCGTGCTGATCGCATGCTTGTAGATCAGCTGGGTATGGCCATCCCGGCGCAGCAACACGGAAAAGTTATCGAACCAGGTGATGATGCCCTGCAGCTTCACGCCATTGATCAGGAACACCGTGACCGGTGTCTTCGACTTGCGGACATGGTTCAGGAACACGTCCTGCACGTTCTGCGATTTTTCGGCGGCCAATTCGACCTCCTCTCATTCTTTGTGGCCGGGAAACGCCAATGCGGCATGCCCGGCTTGACCTTTCCCCACGCGTGCGCGCGGGGAAAACCTGCTCAACCAAGTCGCTCAAGCATTGGGCATATGGGGGCGCTTGTCCAGCGTGACGAGATGGGCCGCGAGCGCCGCGGCATCGGCGAATTGCATGTCCGGGTCGCAGGCGGCGATTCCACCATCATGCGATGCATCGCCCAGCAGCACCGCGGTCATGCCCGCGGCACGGGCTGCCTGCATGTCCAGCCTGGTGTCGCCGATATACCAGGCCTCGGGCCCGGGGGGCACGGCGCAGGCGCGCAGCGCCATGTGCAACGGCGCGGCGCTGGGCTTGTCGGCCGCGGCGTCCCCCGCGCCCACCGCCAGCTTGAAGAACCCATCCCAGCGCAGATGGGCAACCTCATCGCGCAGCATCGGCCCCTGCTTGTTGGAGACGATGGCCAGCGGCGCCACGGTAACGGCCACGCGGAGCATGGGCGCGGTGCCGGGCATCGGGCGCAGCACGTCGAGATGCTGCTGCCGCACCGCGCGGTAGAAAACATCGCGGGCGCGGTGCCAGTCCTGCCCGAAAATCGAGGGGAAGCTCTCGGCCATGGAATGGCGGGTATTGGCCAGCACCTCCTCCATCGTCCATTCCGGCAGGGAAAAATCGCGGAAGGCGGCGTTGAGCCCGGCCTGGATGGCGGCCCAGCCATTGGCCAGCGTGTTGTCCCAGTCGAAGAGGATGGCGGTGGGGGCTTGGGGCATGTGCCTTGGGTGGCATGGCCCGGCCGATTTGCCCAGATGGATTCAGCGCGACCAGGGCCGCCTGGCATGCAGGGCACGGATCTGCTCGCCCTCGGCCAGGACCATGGCGCGGTAGGCCTCGCCGATGATGGGGCGCAGCGGCAGGGCGACGCGTTCGGCCTCCTGGGTGAAGCGCGGGGTTTCGAAGGCGGCGGCGAAGGCCTCGCGCAGGGCCTGGAGCACCGGCGCGGGCAGGCCGGGCGGGCCTACGATGCCGCGGGCGGAGCCCAGCAGGACGTCGAAACCCTGTTCGCGAAAGGTCGGCGCCTCCGGCAGCAGGGCCCAGCGGGCGGGTGCGGCCATGCCCAGGCAACGCAGCCTGCCCTCGCGCAGCAGCGCCACGCCCTCGCCCACATTGAAGCTGGCGACATCGACGGCGCCCGACAGCAGGTCGCGCTGGACCTGGGCGGTGCCGTTATAGGGGGCATGCAGCGCGCGGATGCCGGTGGCCTCCTCCAGCGCCAGCAGCACGAGATGATCATCCGAGCCCACACCCGCGGCGCTGCCGACCGACAGCGATTCCGGCCGGCCGCGCAGGGCCGCGACCAGATCGGCCAGGCCGCGCAGGCGCGAGCCCGACAGCACCCAGAGCGCGCAGGGGTCATCGACGATATTGGCGATGTAGGAGAAATTCCCGGCCTGCCAGCGCACCGCGCGCTCCAGCGGCAGGGTCGAGACATTGAGGCTGCCCATGCCGCCCAGCGTGTAGCCATCGGGGGGCGCGTTGTAGATCGCCTCCATCCCCAATTGGCCGGAGGCGCCGGCGCGGTTGACGAAGGCGAAGCGAGCGCCGGGCAATTGCAACCCGGCATGGAAGAAGCCGAAGCGCGTCATGGCATCGACGCCGCCGCCCGGCGGAAAGGGGATGACCACCTCGATGGCGCGATCGCCCGGCCAGGGGGTCTGGGCCAGGCCCGGAGAAGCGAGGGGGGTGGCCAGCGGCAGGGCCAGCACAGTGCGGCGTGGGGTCATGTTGTTTCCTTCCGTGACGATCCTAGACTCAAATCGTCCCGACTGTGTCAGGGCGATTTGAGTCTAGCCGTGCTTGGCCCGGCATTTTTCGCCCTGGGTGTTTCCACCCAGGGCGTTTGCGGGCTGGCCATGTCCGCGCGGCTTTCAGATGTGGATCACCCGGCCATAGGCGTCGAGCACGCTCTCATGCATCGTCTCGCTCACCGTGGGGTGCGGGAAGACGGTGTGCATCAGCTCCGCCTCGGTCGATTCGAGGGTGCGGGCGATGGTGTAGCCCTGGATCATTTCGGTGACTTCGGGGCCGACCATATGGGCGCCCAGCAGCTCGCCGGTCTTGGCGTCGAAGACGGTCTTCACCAGACCCTCGGGCTCGCCCATGGCGATGGCCTTGCCGTTGCCGATGAAGGGGAAGCGGCCGATTTTCACCTCATGGCCGAGCTCCTTCGCCCGCGCCTCGGTGAGGCCCACGGAGGCGACCTGCGGGCGGCAATAGGTGCAGCCCGGGATGTTCAGCACATCCATCGCATGCGGGTGGAGGCCGGCGATGGCCTCGACGCAGATCGTGCCCTCATGCGACGCCTTGTGGGCGAGCCAGGGGGCGCCGGTGAGGTCGCCGATGGCATAGATGCCGGGCTCGCCGGTGCGGCCCATGGCGTCGGTCACGACATGGGTGCGGTCGACGACGATTTTTGTCCCCTCCAGCCCCAGATTCTCGACATTGCCGACGATGCCGACGGCGGAAATCAGCCGGTCGGCGGTGATTTCCTGGACCTTCCCGCCGGCCTCGATGACGGCGGTGACGGAATCGGCACCCTTGCGCACGCCCTGCACCCGCGCGCCGGTCATGATCGCCATGCCCTGCTTCACGAAGGCCTTCTGGACGAAGGCGGAGATTTCGGCGTCTTCCACGGGCAGGATGCGGTCCATCACCTCCACCAGAGTCACCTTGGCGCCCATGTTCTGATAAAAACTGGCGAATTCGCTGCCGATGGCGCCCGAGCCCACCACGATCAGCGATTTCGGCATGGCGGCCGGCACCATCGCCTCGCGATAGGACCAGATCAGCTTGCCATCCGGCTCCATGCCGGGGATCACCCGCGCGCGGGCGCCGGTGGCCAGGATGATGTGCTTGGCGGCCAGTTCGGCCACCGGCTTGCCATCCTTGGTGACGCCGAGCTTGCCCGGGCCGGCGAGCGCCGCATGGCCATCGAACACAGTCACCTTGTTCTTCTTCATCAGGTGCTTCACGCCGCCCGAGAGCTGCGACGCGACGCCGCGGCTGCGCTTCACCACCTTCTGGAAATCGAAGCGGATATTGTCCGCCGCAAAACCATAGGCGTCGAGATCGTGCAGGAGGTGGTTGATCTCCGATGCCCGGAGCAGCGCCTTGGTCGGGATGCAGCCCCAGTTCAGGCAGATGCCGCCGAGGTTTTCGCGCTCGACGAGGGCGACCTTCATCTTGAGCTGCGAGGCGCGAATGGCCGCGACATAGCCGCCAGGGCCGCCCCCCACCACCACCAGGTCGAATGTTTCCACGGCCATTGCTGCTTCCCTCATGCCGCCAGGGCGGTCAGCGCCGCGCCGGTCAGTCGTTGCGTGGTCCAGCCCTCATGCGGCGTGGCGCCGATGGAGCGGTAGAAGGCGATCGAAGGCGCGTTCCAGTCCAGCACCGACCATTCCATGCTGACCGAACCGGCCGCGGCCGCACGGCGCGCGAGCTCCACGAAGATGGCGCGGCCGATGCCGCGGCCGCGGGCTTCGGGCGCCACGAAGACATCCTCGACATAGAGTTTCGTGCGGGCGGCGAAGGTGGAGACGGCGAAATACCACAGCGCGAAGCCGACGGGGGCGCCGTCCCATTCCGCGATCAGCGCATGGGCGCGGGCGGGGCTGCCGAAGAGCAGGGCGTGGAATTGATCGTCGGTTCCGATGGCGAGGTGGGCGAGCTTTTCATATTCCGCCAGGGCGCGGACGAAATGCGCCACCAGCGGCACGTCGGCGGGCGTGGCGTCGCGCAACAGCATGGCCTGGCTGGTCACCGCGCCGGCCTGTGGGCTCACAGCATCAGGCTCAGCGGATCCTCCACAATGGCCTTGAACGCCGCCATCCACTCGGCGGCCAGCGAGCCATCGATGACGCGGTGATCCACGCTGAGCTGGCAGGTCATGACGGTGGCGATGGCCAGCGCGCCGTTCTTCACGACGGGCCGCTGCGTGCCCGCGCCCACCGCCAGAATCCCGGCCTGGGGCGGGTTGATGATGGCGGCGAAGTGGCTCACCCCATACATCCCCATATTGGAGATGGAGAAGCCGCCGCCCTGGAATTCCTCGGGCTTCAATTTTCCGCTCTTCGCCCTCGCGCCCAGATCCTTCATCTCGTTGGAGATGGCGGCCAGACCCTTGGTGTCGGCCGATTTCACGATGGGGGTGATCAGGCCATCGGGGATTGCGACGGCGACCGAGATGTCGATGTCGTCGAAGCGCAGGATGGCATCCTCGGTCCAGGACGCCGCCACGCCGGGCACGCGGCGCAGGGTCACCGCCGCGGCCTTGATGATGAGGTCGTTGACCGAGAGCTTATAGGCGCCCGGGCCATCCTTGGGTGAGCGGGCGTTCAGCTTCGCCCGCAGGTCCAGCAGCGCGTCGAGTTCGATATCCATCGCGACGTAAAAATGCGGGATGGTGGCTTTGCTCTCGGACAGGCGGCGGGCGATGATTTTCCGCATGCCGCTGTTGGGGTGGGCGGTGGTGCCGGCCAAGGGCGCGGCCGCGGGCTTTGGTGCCGCGGGTGCCGGTGCCGCGGCCACTGCCACTGGGGCGGGCGCCGGTGCGGCGGCGGCGGCGGCAGGGCGGTTCATCGCCACCTCGATATCGGCCTTCACCACACGGCCCTGCGGGCCTGTGCCCGGGATGCGGGACACATCCAGCCCGGCCTGCTGCGCCATGCGGCGGGCGAGCGGCGAGGCGAAAACGCGATCGCCTGAAGCCCCAGCAGACGGGGCCGGGGCCGCGGCCGGAGCCGGCGCGGGGGCCGCCACGGGCGCGGGCGCGGCGGCGGCGGCCGGTGCCGGGGGTGCGGCGGCGCCGGGGGAGAAAACCTCGCCCTTCTCCACCAGCACCGCGATCACGTCATTCACCTTCACGCCGGCGGTGCCGCCGGGGACCAGGATCTTGCCCAGCACGCCCTCATCCACCGCTTCCACCTCCATGGTGGCCTTGTCGGTCTCGATCTCGGCGATGATGTCGCCGGCGCGGACCTGGTCGCCCTCGTTCTTCAGCCAGCGCGCCAGCGTGCCCTCGGTCATGGTGGGCGAGAGGGCGGGCATCAGGATATTCGTGGCCATGTCAGCGCCCCCTTACCGGTACAGCACGCGTTTCGCGGCATCGACCACATGGTCGGCCTGCGGCAGCGCCAGTTTTTCGAGGTTGGCGGCATAGGGCATCGGCACATCGGCGCCATGCACCCGCACCGGCGGTGCATCGAGATGGTCGAAGGCATGCTCGACGATCTGCATCACCACCTCCGCGCCGATGCCGGCGAAGGGCCAGCCCTCCTCCACCGTGACCAGGCGGTTGGTTTTCCTCACGCTGGCGACGATGGTCTCGGTGTCGAGCGGCCGCAACGAACGCAGGTTGATCACCTCGGCGGAGATGCCCTGCTCGGCCAGCCTTTCCGCCGCCTGCATCGCCAGGCCCACGCTGATCGAGAAGCCGACCAGCGTCACATCCGTGCCGGCACGCTCCACCTTGGCTTTCCCGATGGGCAGGATGAAATCCTCCGCCGTGGGAACTTCGAAGCTCTGGCCGTACAGGATCTCATTCTCGAGAAAGATAATGGGGTTGGGGTCGCGGATCGCGGCGCGCAGCAGGCCCTTGGCATCGGCCGCCGACCACGGCGCCAGCACCTTCAGCCCCGGGCAATGCGCGTACCAGCTGGCATAGCACTGGCTGTGCTGGGCGGCGACGCGCGACGCCGCGCCATTCGGCCCGCGGAAGACGATGGGGCAGCCCATCTGCCCGCCCGACATGTACAGCGTCTTGGCGGCCGAATTCAGGATATGGTCGATCGCCTGCATCGAGAAGTTGAAGGTCATGAACTCGACGATGGGGCGCAGGCCGGTGAAGGCGGCGCCCACCGCCATGCCGGTGAAACCATGCTCGGTGATCGGCATGTCGAGCACGCGCTTGGCGCCGAATTCCTCCAGCAACCCCTGGCTGATCTTGTAGGCGCCCTGGTACTGGCCGACTTCCTCGCCCATCAGGAAGACATCGGGGCTGGCGCGCATTTCCATCGCCATGGCGTCGCGCAGGGCTTCGCGCACGGTCATGGGCTTGGTCGGGCCCCAATCCTTCTCTTCCGCCATGGGCGCGGCGGCCGGCGCCGCGTGCACCACCGGGGCCGCGACCGGCGCGGCGACGGGGGCGGGCGCGGGGGCGACGGCCGCGCCCATGCCGCCATCCAGCTCGGCAATGACGGAATTCACCGCCACATTCTCGGTCCCCTCGGGCACGAGAATACGGGTGAGCTGGCCCTCATCGACGGCCTCGACCTCCATCGTCGCCTTGTCGGTCTCGATCTCGGCGATGACGTCGCCGGAGCGCACGGCGTCGCCCTCTTTTTTCAGCCAGCGTGCCAGCTTGCCCTCGGTCATGGTCGGGCTCAGCGCCGGCATCAGGATTTCCACGCCCATCTCAGCGATTCCCTTCCAGCAGCACATCAGTCCAGAGTTCCGCGGGGTCGGGCTCGGGCGAGGCCTGGGCGAAATCGGCGCTGTCCTGCACGATGGCCTTCACATCGTCATCGATCGCCTTCAGCGCGACCTCGGTGACGCCGCCCTCCAGCAGGATTTTCCGCAGCGTATCGATGCAGTCGCGCTGTTCGCGCATCTTTTGGACCTCCTCGCGGGTCCGGTATTTCGCCGGGTCGGACATGGAGTGGCCGCGGTAGCGATAGGTCTGCATTTCCAGCAGATACGGCCCCTTGCCGGCGCGGCAATGCGCGGCGGCTCTTGCGGCGGCGGCTGCGACCGTGCGCACATCCATCCCGTCCACCTGCTCGCCGGGAATGCCCCAGGCGGCGCCGTTCTGCGAAAAGTCCCGCGCGGCGCTGGCGCGCTCCTGGCTCGTGCCCATGGAGTATTTGTTGTTTTCGATGACGAAGATGCAGGGGAGGTGGAACAGCGCGGCCAGGTTCAGGCTTTCATAGACCTGGCCCTGATTGGCGGCACCCTCGCCGAAATAGGTCGCGGCGATCTTGCCGTCCTCACGGTACCAATTGGCGAAGGCGAGGCCGGCGCCGAGCGAGACCTGCGCGCCCACGATGCCGTGCCCGCCGAAAAATGCCTTCTCGGCGCTGAACATGTGCATGGAGCCGCCCTTGCCGCGGCTGTAGCCACCCTCGCGGCCGGTCAGCTCGGCCATCACGCCGCGCGCCTCCATGCCGGTGGCCAGCATATGGCCGTGGTCGCGATAGGAGGTGATGACCTGGTCGCCCGGGTTGAGCTGCGACTGGATGCCGACCACCACGGCTTCCTGGCCGATATAGAGGTGGCAGAAGCCGCCGATGAGACCCATGCCGTAGAGCTGCCCCGCCTTCTCCTCGAAACGGCGGATGAGCAGCATGTCGCGATAGGCGCGCACCAATTGGTCCTGATCGAGCGCCGCGGCTTGCGCCGCGGGCTTGGCCCCACGCTTGGCAGCCATGGGTTTAGCTGGCGAGGGCTTGGCCCCGGCTTTTGCTGCAGCTTTTGCCATTTGGGCCATGCGGCTCTCCTTCGCTCTGCATGCGATTTACGCCCGCGCCGGTGCCGAAACAAGAGAGCAGACTTACCAAAAACCCTTATGCTGCAACGCAAAATAACAATTAACCGATTTGTGGTTAATCGTTTCGAAGGGGCAAAAAATCCGTGGGTTGCCGTCGCGGCTCAGTACAGGCGCTGGCCCGGAGGATAGGGCACCACGACCTCGCCGGGCTGGGAAAGGTTGAGCAGCGCGCGGGCGCGCTCCTCCAGCTGGTCACGGTCCAGCCCATCAGCGCGAAGGCCATTCACCCGGCGCAGCACCGCCGCCTGGTCGGCCCGCGCCAGGTCAAGATTGGCGGTCGCGGTCTGGATCTCGTGCTGACGACGCTCGCGCGCCAGGGTTCCGCGCTCACCATGAATGGTGTGCCAGACGAAAAAGCTTCCCACCGCCAGAAAGACGGTGGGCGCCACCAAGGCCTTCAACCGGCGCTTGACCCCTCGCCAGAATGACATCCCGACACCCCCGGAAACTCACGGTTACAGAATCACCCCGAGTCGCCAATTGCAAGCCTCAATCGACGGGGGGGTTCAAATACCCGTTCTCAGCCCCGCAGGACGGAGCGCCCGGCATAGCGCGCCGTGCTGCCCAGCTCGCGCTCGATGCGGATGAGGCGGTTGTACTTCGCCAGCCGGTCGGAGCGCGAGAGCGAGCCGGTCTTGATCTGCCCGCAATTGGTGGCGACCGCGAGGTCGGCGATGGTGCTGTCCTCGGTCTCGCCCGAGCGGTGGCTCATCACCGCGGTGTAGCGGGCGCGATGGGCGGTCTCGACCGCCTCCAGCGTTTCCGACAGGGTGCCGATCTGGTTGACCTTCACCAGGATGGAATTGGCCGTGGCACTGGCGATGCCGCGCTGCAGGCGGGCGGTGTTGGTGACGAAGAGGTCGTCGCCGACGAGCTGCACCGTGCCGCCCAGCCGCTCGGTCAGCAGCTTCCAGCCCGCCCAGTCATCCTCGCTCATGCCATCCTCGATCGAGATGATCGGCCATTTGGCGCAGAGCCCGGCGAGGTAATCCACCATGCCGCCGGCATCGAGGCTCCGGCCCTCGCCATCCAGCTTGTAGACGCCGTCATGATAGAATTCGGTCGCCGCGCAATCGAGGGCGAACATGATATCGGTGCCGACCTTGTGGCCGGCCTTCTCGCAGGCGGTGGCGATGAAGCCCAGGGCTTCGTCGGCCGAGCCGATATTCGGCGCGAAGCCGCCCTCATCGCCGACATTGGTGTTGTGCCCGGCGTCGTGCAGCGCCTTCTTCAACGCGGAAAAACACTCGGCGCCGATGCGGATCGCATCCGAGCAGGTCTCCGCACCCACCGGCATGATCATGAATTCCTGGATGTCGATCGGGTTGTCGGCATGCTTGCCGCCATTGATGATGTTCATCATCGGCACCGGCAGCGTCGCCGCGAAGGCGCCGCCGACATAGCGATACAGCGGCAGCCCGTGATCGGCCGCGGCCGCCTTGGCCACCGCCAGGCTCACCGCCAGCATGGCATTCGCCCCCAGCCGGGCCTTGTTCGGCGTGCCGTCGAGCTCGATCATCGTCCGGTCGATCAGCAACTGCTCGGCCGCGTCCAGGCCGCCGATCGCGTCCAGGATCTCGCCCTCGACATGGGCCACCGCCGTCAGCACGCCCTTGCCGCCGAAGCGGGACTTGTCGCCATCGCGCAGCTCCACCGCCTCATGCGCGCCGGTGGACGCCCCGGAGGGCACGATGGCATGGCCGCGGGCGCCGCTTTCCAGCAGCACCTCCGCCTCGACCGTGGGGTTGCCGCGGCTGTCCAGCACTTCGGTGGCGGTGATGTCGGTGATGATGCTCATGATGTCCTCGGCGGAAAGCTTTGCCCGCGCTTAGGACGCCCGGCGCGGCCGGGCAAGGCCCCGTGGGGCGCGCTCAAGCCGGCGGGCGGGCGGTGGAGCCGCGGACCATCAGCTCAGCCGGCATGTATTCCATCACGGGCGGCGCCTGATCGAAGCCGCGCCGCTCCAGCTGTTCCAGCAGGATCGCCGCCGCTCGGCTTCCCAGCGCGTGGAAATCAACCCGCACCGAGGTCAGCGCCGGCGCCAGCAGGTCCATCAGCGGCAGGTCGTTGAAGCCGGTGACGGAGAGCTGGCCGGGGATCGACAGGCCAAGCTCGCGCGCCGCGTCGTAGGCGCCCGTGGCGATGAGGTCATTGCCGCAGACCAGCGCGGTCATGTCAGGCGCGCGGGCCAGCAGCGCCAGGGCGCCGGCGCGGCCGCCGGCGCGGTCGAAGTGGTGGGTTTCCTGCACCAGATCGGCCGAGAGGCCCGCTGCCTGCATCAGCCGGATGAAGGTTTCGCGGCGCCCGGTGCCGGCGACGGCATTGGCAAAGCCGCTGAGATAGCCGATCCGGCGATGGCCCAGGCCACAGAGATGCCGCAGGGCCAGCTCGACCCCCGCGACATTGTCCGGCATCACGGAGTCGATATCGGGCAGGCCGCGATTGATCAGCACGACGGGGATGTTGCGCAGACGGGCCAGTTCGATGCTGGGGTCGGGCTGGCGCAGGGTGGTGGCCAGCAGCAGCCCATCCACCCGGCGCGCCGCCAGCTCCTGCACGAGTTCCAGCGCCACGTCGCTGTCCAGGCCGGTATCGGCCACGATGAGCGACATCCCGCCCCGGCGCAGCACCTCGGCCGCGCCGGCGAGGATGGTGGCGAAGACCGGGTTGGCGATGCCCGGCACCAGCGTTCCCACCAGGCGCGAGCGGCCGGAGCGCAGCGCGGAGGCGGCGGCATCGGGCCGGTAGTCGAGCTGTTCGGCCAGCGCCATCACCCGCGCCGCCACCTCCTGATTGACGAGATGGCGCGTCCTCGCATTCAGCGCCCGCGATGCGGTCGAGGGATGCACCCCGGCGGCCTTCGCCACCTCACGCAGTGTCACGATCATGAATGGACACTAGGTGCGACCCGCGGCGGGGAACATCAGGGATTCGCCCAAATATCGATTGCGTGCACTAAAAGATTCCGGCCGGCAAAAAACAGCAGGCGAACCAGCAGCCGGGCCGAGCCCCCCCTCCCTGCCCCATCAAGCGCTTCAGGCGATGCGGATTTCCACCCGGTTGCGGCCCGCATCCCGGACATAGCGCATGCCCTGGCTGAAGCGCCGCACGAGGGGCAGGCCACGGCCGCCGATGGGCGCGGTCTCGAGATCGAGGGGCGGCGGCGGCTCGGGCTGGGCGGTGGGGTCGAAACCCGCAGCGTCGTCCTCGACCACCAGGCGCAGCGGGTGGGTCAGGATGGTGAGGGTGACCGAGATCGCGCCCTCCGCCCTGGTGCCATGCAGCAGGATATTGGCGACCATCTCCTCGATGCACAGCTCCAGCGCATAGGCGGGCTGGGCGGGCAGCGCCAATTGCTCCAAGGCCTGCGCGCTCCACGCCGCCAGGTAGGGCAGCGAGGCGGATTCCGCCGGGAAGGACAGGCTGAGGGGCGGGTCAGGCCCCATCACGCCAGGCTCAGGCCGCGGCCATGGCCAGGGCTTCGGCCTCGGCCAGATCATGGCTGAGCGGCATGATCTGGGTGCTGCCGCTGGTCACCAGAACGGCCTCGACATCGGCCACCGGGCGATAGAGCACCATGCGCCCGGCCTTGCTGCGCATCGACTTGGCACCGAGCATCAGGCTGCGCAGCCCCATCGAGGCCAGGAAGGTGACATCGCCGAGATCGACCACCACCGCCTTGTTGCTGGCTGTCACGGCGGCGAATTGCAGGTCGATCCGCGCAGCACCCTGGATATCGAGCCGCCCCGCCAGGATGATCAGCATCACGCCCGAGGGACGTGTTTCGAAGCGCATTTCCATCACGTGGCGTCCTTGTGGTCGTGGCCGAGGCATAGCATGGCGGCGGACAAGTTCAAGCATTGTCAAATGACAGTGCTGGCGCATTCCGCCGGGGCGGATTATCTCCGGGCCGATGCGGCGCCGCCCCCTACGTTTTCGTCCTCTCCGCCTGGTCCTGGGCTGGTTGCTGGGGCTCAGCCTTGCCGTGGCGGCGGGGCTTGGCCTCGCCGTCCGGGCCACCCTGCCGGAGGCCAATGAGCAGCGGCAATTGGCCGGGCTGTCCGGGCCGGTCGGCATCAGCCTCGATGCGGTCGGCGTGCCGCGCATCACCGCGCGCAGCGAGCGGGATGCCGCCATGGCCATGGGCTGGCTGCATGCCCGCGACCGGATGTTCCAGATGGAACTCATGCGCCGCGGCGCGCAGGGCCGGCTGGCCGAGATCGCCGGCAGCGCCGCCCTGCGCGCCGACCGCTTCACCCGCACGCTGGGCCTGGCCGAACGCGCGGCGGAGGATCTGGGCGGGCTCTCGGCCGAGACCCGCGCCATCCTCGACGCCTATGCCGCCGGCGTGAATGCCCGCATCGCCGAGCGCGGGCGCTTCATCGCGCCGGAATTCCTCGCCCTCGGCACGCCGGAGCCCTGGCGGCCCGAGCATTCCCTGCTCTGGGGCAAGGTGATGGGGCTGTGGCTCTCCGGCAATTGGCGCACCGAGATCGAGCGCGCCGAACTGGCCCGCAACCTCGATGCCGAGCGGCTGTGGCAGCTCTGGCCCGGTGATGCCTCGGCCGGGCTGCCGGACCGGCTGGCCGATCTGTCAGGTCTGTTGCGGCAGATCCCGCGCTTTGGCGAGGACGCGCCACTGCCCGCCACCGCCAGCAATGCCTGGGCGCTGAGTGCGCGGGCCAACGGCAGCGGCGGTGCCATGCTGGCGGCCGACCCGCATCTGGGTTTTTCCGCGCCCGTGCTGTGGTATCTCGTGCGCATCGACCTGCCGGGCGGGCGGTTCCGCGCCGGCGCCACCAGCCCCGGCGTGCCCATGGTGGTGATCGGCCGCAATGAGAACATCGCCTGGGGCTTCACCACCACCCATGCCGATACCCAGGATGTCTTCATCGAGCGCGAGATCGACGACGAGCGCTACGCGACCGAGGATGGGCCGCGCAACTTCGACAGCCGCGACGAGCTGATCCGCGTGCGCGGCGCAGGCCCGCATGTCCTGCGCATCCGGCAGACCAGGCATGGGCCGGTGATCTCCGACCTCGACGAGACCCGCCGGCGCGACGGCACCGTGCTGGCCGTGGCCATGGCCAATCTGGCGCCGCAGGACAGTGCGGCGGAGGGGCTGGTGATGCTCAACCGCGCCGGCTCGGTGGCGGCGGCGGGTGAGGCGGCCGAGCGCATCACCAGCCCCTCGCAGAACCTGATGGTGGCCGAGCGGGCGGGCGGCATCGGCATGTTCATCACCGGGCGGATTCCGCGGCGGCGGGCGGGCGATGGATCGATGCCGGTGCCCGGCGAGGATGGCCGGCATGGCTGGGATGGTTTCCTGCCCTTCGCGGAACTGCCGCATCGCGTGGAACCCGAGAGCGGGCGGCTGGTGAATGCCAACAACCGCGTGGCGCCGCCCGATCATCCCGCCTTTCTCGGCCGGGACTGGCCGGGGGATTGGCGCTTCCGCCGCATCCATGAACTGCTCGACGCCAATCCGCGGCCGAATGCGGCGGTGATGGCGGGAATGCAGCTCGATGCCGTCTCGCCGCTCGCCCAGGCCAGCCTGCCGCTGCTGCGCGGGCTTGCGGTCAGCGGGCCGGCGATGATCGCGCGCGAGCTCTTCACCGCCTGGGAGGGCGAGATGGCGGCGGGCAAGCCGCAGCCGCTGATCTGGAATGCCTGGGCCCGGCATTTCCTGCGGCTCGCGCTGCGCGAGGGCGGCGCGCCGGAGAGCGCGGCCTCGCCCGAATTCCTGGGCTTCCTGCTGGCGGGCGAGGCGCCGCGGTGGTGCAGGCCGGATTGCGCGGCACTGGCCGCCCGCGCGCTGGAGGCCGCGATGGCGGAGCTGGCCGCGACCCATGGACCCGACCCCGCGGCCTGGAGCTGGGGGGTGGCGCATCCCGCGGTCTTCGAGCACCCGCTGCTGCGTTTCATCCCGCTGCTGCGGGACATGACGAGGCTTTCGGTGCCCAGCGCCGGGGATGGCCAGACGGTGCTGCGCGGCACGCCGCGCGGCGGCTTCGGCGGCAGCGCCGGCTATACCAATATGCATGGCGCGGGGCTGCGGCTGGTGGCCGACATGTCGGTGCCCGACGGGCTGCTGGCGGTGATCGGCACCGGCCAGTCCGGCCATCCCGTGTCGGCGCATTGGGGGGACATGCTGCCGCTGTGGCGGGATGGCACGATGCTGCGGCTCTCGCGCGAGGCGGCGACGGTGCTGGGCCGGATCGAGCTCAGGCCCTGATGCTGCAGCCCATTCTGCTCGGGCTGCTGGCGAGTTTTGTCGGCTTCACCTCCTCCTTCACCGTGGTGCTGCAGGGGTTTTCCGCGATGGGGGCGACGCCGGCCCAGGCCGCCTCGGGGCTGACCATGATCACCTTCGCCATGGGGGCGCTGGGGGCCTGGTTCAGCTTTCGCACCCGCATGCCGGTGGCCATCGCCTGGTCGACGCCCGGGGCGGCGCTGCTGGTGGCGACCGCGGCCCCCGAAGGCGGTTTTGCCGTGGCGGTGGGCGCCTTCATCGTCTCGGGCCTGCTGATCATGCTGGCCGGGCTGTGGCGGCCGCTGCTGCGGGCGGTGGAGGGGATCCCCGCGCCGATCGCCAATGCCATGCTGGCGGGCGTGCTGCTCGACCTCTGCGTGGCGCCGGCCCGCGCGGTGGGGGTGGTGCCGGGAATAGCACTTCCGGTGGTGCTGGTCTGGCTGGTGATGCTGCGCCTGGCCAGGCTCTGGGCGGTGCCGGCGGCGGTGGCGGTGGCGGCGGTGCTGGTGGCGGTGCTGCTGCCCTGGCCGGAGGGGGGCATGGCCGGCGCCGGGCCCGGGCTGGTCTTCGTGGCACCACGCTTTGAGATCGGCGCCATATTGGGCATCGGCGTGCCGCTCTTCCTGGTCACCATGGCGTCGCAGAACGTGCCGGGGATCGCGGTGCTGGGGGCCTTCGGCTATCGGCCGGATACCAGGGGCGTGTTCCTGGCGACGGGTGGGGCAAGCGCGCTGGGCGCGCTGGCGGGCGGGCAGATGGTGAATTTCGCCGCCATCACGGCCGCGATGTGCGCGGGGCCGGAGGCGCATCCCGACCCCGCGCGGCGCTGGATAGCGGCCTGCGCCAATGGGTTCGGCTACATGGCCTGGGCGCTCTTCGCCGGCGTGGCGGCGGCGGCGGTGGCGCTGGCGCCCCCGGTGCTGATCCAGGCGGTGGCGGGGCTGGCTTTGCTGGGCAGCATGTCGGGCGCGCTGCAGGGGGCGGTGGCGGATGAGCGGCTGCGGGTGCCGGCGGTGCTGTGCTTCGTCACCTGCGCCTCGGGGCTGAGCGTGTTCGGCGTGGGCGCGGCGTTTTGGGGGTTGCTGGCGGGGTTGGGGGCGGAGGCGGTGTTGCGCCTCAGATGAACCAGAGCAGGCCTTCCAACGCCAGCGGCGTGGGCAGGTCCGCCCGGGTCCGGCCGGACCAGGTCACCGAGGTCTCGATGCCGCCGATGCCATCGAGATCGGCATGCATGGTGACGCCGGTATAGCCCGGCGCGCCGGCCCCCTCGAACCAGGATATCGTGCTGATCCCGGGCTTGTAGCCGAAGACCGCGACCGTCTCGCCCGGCTGCCAGTCGGTGATGGTGGACCAGGAGCTGGTATAGCCGCGGCCGTCGAGAAAGAAGGTATCGACCCCCGCCCCGCCGGTGAGGAAGTTCGAGCCGGTGCCGCCATCGATCACGTCATTGCCGGCGCCGGCATCCACCGCGTCCACCCCGCCCAGGGTGTTGATGAAATCCGCCCGTCCTGTGCCCAGGACGGTCTCGCCGGTTTCGCGGCCGAGGAGCTGGTAGGCCAGGCCCGCCACCGGACCGTCATAGATCTCGCCGAGGCGGTAGTCGGTCGGCCCATTGGCCACGGCCTGGACGAAGAGTTGCTCCAGGAAGGGGCTGGATTGCAGGCTGGCGAGGGATGTCGCTGCCGCGCCACCGAATTTGAACAACTCGACCTCGCGGATCTGGTCCTCGCCTTCGAAGCCCTTGATGACGGTGACGCCATCGCGCATCCCGACGCGCTGGCCGGCCAGTTCGTAGAGGAATATGGCGGTATCGTTGCCTCCCCCGCCATGGATGGTGTCATTGCCGCCGGCGCCATACAGCCCGTCGTCCTTGACGTCTCCCCACAGCACCTCCTCGTATATAAAGCCGTTCAACCTGCTGGCCACGAGCGGATTGGCAAAGAGCTGCTGGCCCTGACCGCTAGAGGACATGAAGTTGGCATCGCCATAGAGGCGGCCGAACTCGAAGTTGATTGGCAGGATGTACGACTTGTTGGCGGTGCCCCCCAGACGGTATCGATCCCCGGACCGCCGTCGGATTGAATGTTGAATTCAGAGAAGGCGTAGACTTGGTCATCGCCAGCGCCGCCCAGAAATCTGGGCTGGGCGATATTGCCGGGCGTGCTGGCATAGAAAAGGTCATTGCCATCGCCGCCCTCGATGGTCTGGAAGTCGCTTGTAGCGCCGGGGTCGACGATGATGTCGTCATAGGCGGTGGCAATCAGGCGTTCGATCCCGCTGAAGTAATCGAATTTGGCGTCGCCGGTGCTCAGGGCGGAGTTGTTCAGGTTGATGGTGATGCCGGCGGTGAGATAGGCAAAGGTGACGGTATCGGACCCGGCGAGGCCATCGAGCCAATCGGCTCCGGCGCCGCCGATCAGCAGGTCGGCGGCGTCACCGCCCTCCAGTGTGTCGTTCCCCAGCCCACCCTTGAGGGTGTCATCACCGCCGCCGCCCAGGAGTTGGTTGGCCAATGCATCGCCGGTGATGCTGTCGGCACCATCGGTGCCGATGATCGCCTCGATCTCCTGGTAGAAATCGCCGACGGCGTCGTAGGTGTTGTTGGCGGGATTGGTCATGTCGACGACCACGCCCCACATGTTCACACGACCGAAGATAGGATCGAAGACGAACCTCTCAAAATATTTGACGGTGTCGAAGCCGCTGCCGCCGACATAGCTGTCGACGCCGCCTTCGTCGTAAAATAGTCGTTGCCATCGTTGCCGTAGAGCGTGTTGCTGCCGCTGCCGCCATAAATCGTATCGGGACCGGCGCCGCCGCCGATCTGGTCATTGCCGCCGAACCCGAAAATGACGTCGCCGAGATTGGTGAGGGCGCCGCCGGTCACGCCGGGCGACAGATAGCCCGGGACAATGAAATCATTGCCGCTGGTGCCGTTGATGGTCGCCATCGTCTGGTCCGCCCTTCCAACTCACAGTCGGTTTACTTTGACGGCGCCGGGTGCACGAGGCGAGGTCAAAATGGAAAGGCGGGACCGGGGGCTGTGATCCGCCGCTGGATGGCGCCGCCATGACGGTTCCCATCGCGCCGCCACCGGGCTTAAGCTTGCGCCACGCCATTCAGGAGAACGCCCATGAACATCCATGACACCAAAGCCGCCCGCGCCGCCCATGTCGCGAGCACCATCGACCGCATCCGCGCCATCGAGGCCGAAGGCGTGACGCCAGACAACCTCAGCCGCATCCGCGACGAATTGATGGGCCTGGCCGCGCAGGAACACCTCTTCCCCTCGGCCGAATTCCCGCCGCCGCCCAATGGCGAGAAGGGCGCCAACCGCTACCCGCTGCAGGAGGATGCGGGCGGCCGCTTCGCGCTCTACCTCAACGCGCTGAACCCCGGCAATGAGACCAAGCCGCATGACCACACCACCTGGGCCGTCGTCGTCGCCGTCGATGGGCAAGAGCTGAACCGGGTCTATCGCCGCCTCGACAACGGCCAGGACCCCGAGCATTGCGAGGTGGTGGAGGACCATCAGGTGATGGTCGAACCGGGGCGCGGCATCTGCCTGATGCCCGACGCCATCCATTCCATCCACACCACCGGCACGGTGCCCACCCGCCACCTGCACATGTACGGCCTGGCGCTGGACCGGCTGGATGAGCGGCGCGCCTATGGGCTGGACGGGGTGATCGTCCCCTACAACAAGAACTTCATGAAGCCCTCGGCCGAAGCGAAGGCCTGAGCCGATGATCTCCCCCGCCACGCTGAAATCCTGGATCGGCGACGGTCGCGAACTCGCCATTCTCGATGCGCGCGAGGAGGGGGAGTTTGGCGCCGCCCACATCTTCTGGGCGGTGCCCTGCCCGCTCTCCCAGGCGCCGCTGCGGGCACCCGGGTTGCTGCCCAACCCGGCCACGCGGGTGGTCTGCGTCGATGGCGGCGGCGAGCATGCGGCCCGGCTGGCCGATGTGCTGCGCGCCATGGGCTGCACCGATGTGAACGTGCTCGCCGGCGGCACGCCGGCCTGGGGTGAGGCCGGCTACGTCGTCTTCTCCGGCGTGAACGTGCCCTCAAAGGCCTTCGGCGAATGGGCCGAGCACCACTACCACACCGAAAGCCTGGACCCGCCGGAGCTGCAAGCGCTCATCGACAGCGGCCAGGACATGGTCATCCTCGACAGCCGGCCGATGGATGAGTTTCACCGCATGACCATCCCCGGCGCGATCAACGTGCCGGGCGGCGAACTGGTCTATCGCATCGGCGACATCGCGCCGGACCCCGGCACCACCATCGTGGTGAATTGCGCGGGACGCACCCGCAGCATCATGGGCGCGGAAAGCCTGCGCCGCGCCGGCGTGCCCAACCGCATCGTGGCGCTGCGCAACGGCACCATGGGCTGGGAGCTGGCGGGTTTCACCTGCGAGCGCGGGCAGAGCCGCAGCTATGCGCCGGGCACGCCGGCCAGCGCCGATCTGGCGTTGAGCCGTGCCAATGCCTTCGCCGCCTCCACCGGGGTGCGGAGCCTGCCGGCATCGGCGCTCGCCGCGCTGCAGGCCGATACCAGCCGGACCACCTATTTCCTCGATGTCCGCGCGCCCGAGGAATATGCCGCCGGCCACCTCCCCGGCTTCCGCCATGCCCCCGGCGGCCAGCTCATCCAGGCCACCGACCAATGGGTGGCGGTGCGCCATGCCCGCATCATTCTCACCGATATGGGCAATACCGCGCGGGCAAAGATGTCGGCGGCCTGGCTGCGGCTGATGGGCGGCTGGGAGGTGCATGTGCTCGAAGGCGCATCCGGGCCGCTGGAAACCGGCGCCCCCGCCGGCCCCGCGGTGACGCCGCAGCCCGGCGTCACGGTCGCCGAACTGGCGGCGGCGCAGAGCGGCCCGGGCGGGGCGGTGGTGATCGACCTCGCCCGCAGCGTGGATTTCCGCGCAGGGCATATCCCCGGCGCGATCTGGGGCGTGCGGACCCGCCTGCCCGCCCTGCCGCCCGAGGCCTCGCTGGTGGTGGTCACCGCACCCAACCCCGCCCTCGCCCATCTCGCCGTGCCCGAGCTGCGCGGGCTGACCGCCGCCCCGGTGCGGGTGCTCGAAGGCGGCACCGCGGCCTGGCGCGCGGCGGGCATGCCCATCGCGGCCGACCGGACCATCCCCGCCGATGCCGATTGCATCGACTTTTACCTCCGCCCCTATGACCGCAATTCGGGCGTGGAGGCGGCGATGCATGCCTATCTCTCCTGGGAGATCGACCTGGTGCACGAGGTCGCGCGCGATGGCGATGCCCGGTTCGGGCAGCTCTGAGCGGCTGATCCAACCGGCCGCCCGGGCGCTGAAACGCCTGGGCGGTTTTCTGCTGAACACGGCGCTGCCGCCGCATTGCCTGACCTGCGATGGCGCGGTGTCCGACCAGGGCACGCTGTGCCTGGATTGCTTCCGCAAACTGAACTTTATCGCCGATCCGGTCTGCGATGGCTGCGGGCTGCCGATGCCCTTCGCCGGGCTCGCCCGCTGCGAGGCCTGCGAGGCGCGGCCGCACCGCTTCGCCGCCGCCCGGGCGGCGCTGCTCTATGATGACGGCGCGCGCGCCCTGGTGCTGCCCTTCAAGCATGCCGACCGGACGGAGTTGGCCGGCCCGCTCGCCGCCCATATGGCGCGCGCCGGGGCGGGGTTGCTGGCGCGGGCGGATATTCTGGTGCCGGTGCCGCTGCATTGGCGCCGGCTGCTCAGCCGCCGCTACAATCAGGCCGCCCTGCTGGCCCGGCTGCTGGCGGCGCGGGCTGGAAAGCCGTGGGCGCCGGATGCGCTGCGCCGCGGTCACCGCACCGCGCCGCTGGGCGAGCTGGGCGCGCAGGCCCGCCGCGCCGCGGTGGCTGGCGCCTTCCATGTCGCGCCCCGCCGCGCGGGGTTGCTGGCCGGCCGGCGGGTGCTGCTGATCGACGATGTGCTGACCTCGGGCGCCACCGCCGATGCCTGCACCGAGGTGCTGCTCGCCGCCGGCGCCGCGGCGGTGGAGGTGCTGGCGGCGGCGCGTGTCGCGGCACCGGGCCGGGCAAGGCCATGAAATTTCCCCGCCGCTTCAGCATTGGGCAAGGTGCGGCGGGCATGAAGGGGCCATGCCGCATTCCCGATTCACCCTCGATGACGAACGTCTCTTCCCCGACCATGCCCATGCCCCGGGGCATGAGCCACGGCCGACCGACAGGGCCGAGGCCGAGCCCGCGCCGATCCTCGGCCCGGCCGAACTCGCCCGCTTCGCCGGCGCGGCCCTGCTGCTGCTGGCCGGGCTGGGGCTGATATCGGCGCTGCTCATGCAGGGCTGAACCCCAGGATGGGCTTGACGCGGCGGGCTGGCGAAGCCAATTCGCGGGTCATGGCCAGCGTCGAAATCTACACCCAGAATTTCTGCCCCTATTGCGACCGCGCGATGGCGCTGCTGGCGAAGAAGGGCGCTGATGTGACCGAGCATAACGCGCCCAATGGCAGCGAGGCGCGGCGGCAGGCCCATGCCCGCTCGGGCGGTCGCACCTCGGTCCCGCAGATTTTCATCGATGGCCGGCATATCGGCGGCTGCGACGATCTGATGGCGCTCGACCGCGCCGGCAAGCTGGACCCCTTGCTGGCCGGCTAGAGCGTGATGCGTTGAGGCGGAATCGCCGAAAACGCTGAATCATCTCTCAGCAACGGTTAGACCATGCGGAGTGAGCACATGTGAACGCAGCATGGTCTAAGCGCCCTACTGCGCGCGCAGCCCGGCGCGTTCCAACACGCCCGCCATGCGCGGGATTTCGGAACGGATGAGGGCGGCGAATTGCTCCGGCGTGCTGCCCACCAGCTGCACCCCCAGATCGCTCAGCCGCGCCGCGACATCGGGCTGGGCCATCGCCGCCGCCATGTCGCGCTGTATCCGCGCCAGCACATCGGCCGGCGTGCCGGCGCGGGCGATGAGGCCGAGCCAGGCCACGGCGTTGAAGCCGGGGAAACCCTGCTCGGCGATGGTCGGGATCTCGGGCAGCGAGGGGATGCGCTCGGGGCTGGAAACCCCCAGCGCACGGAAACTGCCGTCGCGCAGCCGCGGCACCGCGGTCACGACATTGGCGAAGGTCATCGTCGCCCGGCCGGCGATCACATCCTGCAACTGCGCGCCGCCGTCATTATAGGCGACGCCGGTCAGCTCGATGCCGGCCAGCTGGTTCAGCAACTCGCCGCCGATATGCTGCGAGGTGCCGGCGCCGATATGGGCGAAGCTGAGCGTGCCCGGCCGCGCCCGCGCCGCCTCCACCACCTGCGCCAGGCTGGTGTAGGGGGTGGCATTGCTGACCACCAGGATATTGGGCGTGCGGCCGAGCTGGGAGATCGGTGCCAGATCGGTCAGCGGGTCATAGGGCGGCCGCGGGCTCATCGAGACCCGCACCACGATCGCGGCATCGGCCGTCAGCGCCAGGGTCAGCCCGTCCGGCGCGCTTTTGGCAACACGATCCACGCCGATGGTGCCGGCGGCGCCGACCACATTGTTCACCACCACCGTCTGGCCCCAGGCGCGGCTGAGATGCGGCGCGGTCAGCCGGGCGATGACGTCATTGGCCGAGCCCGGGCCGAAGGGCACCACCAGGTTGATGCTGCGCTCGGGCCAGGCCGCATGGGCATGGCCGGCGAGCAGGAGGGCGGGCGCGGCCAGGGCTGCGCGGCGGCTGAACGACATGAAGGTTTCCTCGTTTGTCTTTGCCGCAGGATGAGAGGAGACGCCGCCATCCCGCAAGCCTCAAACCGGCAGGTCGATCCAGGAGAGATGCCCGCCCTTGCCCGCGCCGGTGTCGAGGAACACCACCTCCCCCCCGGCGCGGCCCTGCATGCGCAGCGGGCGGCCATCGGTGCTGCGCACGTCATGGCCGCAATAGGTGGTGATGCCGGCGGGGATGGTATCGACCCAATGCAGCAGGCGCTCCGGAAAACCATCGCGCTGCAGCCCGGCGGCGACCTGGCCGTAGAGGGCGCGGGTCACCGGCGGCTCGGGCTTGCGCGCGCCGGCATCGGGCGGCGGCGCGGTGTGCAGCATGGCCGGGTGGAAGGCGGCATGAACGAAGACGGCCTGGCCACGGCGCAGCCAGGCCGGCGCGCGGGCCACCTCATCCAAAGCGCGGGCCTTGAGTGCCGCGCCGTCGGGTGCTGCGGCCAGCTGGTCCAGCGTGCGGTCCAGCCCCTCCGAGGGGCCGCGCAGCCGGGTGCCCGTCAGCGCGCGGCGCAGCTTGTGCTCGTGATTGCCGAGCAGGAAGAGGCCGGCGCCGTCATCGATCAGCCCGAAGATCCGGCGGAGCACGCCGGGGCTGTCCGGCCCGCCATCGGTCAGGTCGCCCAATTGCAGCAGGAAGAATTTTTGCGCATGCGCACCCGCGGCCGCCGCCTCGAAGGCGCGGGCATCGCCATGCACGTCGCCCACCACCCGCAGCCCGGCATAGCCACGCTCACGCAGGCGGAGCGGGTCGCTGTGGAGCATTCAGGCGGCCTGCCGCAGCGCCGCATAGGCGGCGAGCGCGCGGGCGCGGCCGGCGGCATGCTCGATGACGGGGCGGGGATAGCCGGCCGGCGGCCGGGGCGCATTCCAGGGCTGGTGCAGGAATTTCGCCGGCAGCCCCGCCACCTCCGGCACCCAGGCGCGGGTATAGGCGCCGTCGGCGTCGAATTTCTCGCCCTGCAGCACCGGGTTGAACACGCGGAAATACGGCGCGGCATCGGCCCCGCAGCCCGCCACCCATTGCCAGGAGGCGCTGTTGGCGGCGAGGTCGCCATCCACCAGCGTGTCCCAGAACCAGGCCTCGCCATCCTGCCAGGGTTGCAGCAGGTGCTTGACCAGGAAACTCGCGGTGATCATCCGCACCCGGTTGTGCATCCAGCCAGTGGCCCAGAGCTGGCGCATGCCGGCATCGACGATGGGATAGCCGGTCTTGCCGCGCTGCCAGGCCCGCAAAAAGCGCGCATCGGGCTGCCATGGGAATTTTTCGAAGCTATTTTGCAGCGGCGCCTCAGGCATTTCCGGGCGGTGCCAGAGCAGGTGATGGGCGAATTCGCGCCAGAGGATTTCCTTGAGAAAAGTGTGCGGCCCCGCGGCGCCTGCAGCGCGGGCGGCGTGCCAGACCTGGCGGGGCGAGATCTCACCGAAGCGCAGATGCGCACTCAGGCCCGAGGTGCCGCCTGGCTGTCCGGGCAGGTTGCGGTCATGGTCGTAGGCGGCGAGCGCGGGGGCGGAAAACCGCGCGAGGCGGGCGGCGGCGCCGACCTCGCCCGGGCTCCAATGGCCAGGGAAACCATCGGCCCAGTCGCGTTGGGGGAGCAGTTCCAGCGCCTCCAGCGCCAGGCCAGGCTGGCTCGGTCCGGCGGTGAGGGCGGGCACCGGCAGCGGCGGCGGCGGTTCGCCCAGCGCAAAAATTGCGCGGGAAAAGGGCGTATAGACGGCATAGGGATTGCCCTGGCCGGTGCGGATGCGGTGCGGCTCGTGCAACAGCGCGCCGCTGTGCAGGCTCAGGCGGCAACCCGGCGGCAGCGCCTCCGCCAGACGCGCGTCGCGGCCGCGCGCCCATGGCTCGTAGAGACGCGCGGCATGGATCGCGGATGCGCCGCTGCGGGCGGCGAGATCGGTCAGCAGCGCCACCGCATCGCCCTTCAGCAGCAGCAGCTCCAGCCCGCGCGCGCGCAGCCCGGCCCGCAGTGCCGCCAGCGAATGATGCAACCACCAGCGCTGCGCCGCGCCATGCGCCCAGGCGCCGGCGGCCGCGTCGTCGCGGATGAAAACCGGCAGGACCGGGCCGGACGCGGCCGCATGCAGGGCGGGGTTGTCGGCCAGGCGCAGATCCTGCCGGAACCACAGGATGTTGAGGGTCATCTCCGTTCTTTAGAGCATGATGCGTTGAGGCGGAATCGCCGAACACGCTGAATCATCTCTCAGCAACGGCTAGACCATGCGCAGTGAACGCATGTGAACGCA
>LNFM01004424.1_pt1 | contig 41610 bp, 39 predicted proteins | sample 596031 | NCBI WGS metagenome assembly LNFM01 (sample SAMN04254537, study PRJNA301005) | activated carbon metagenome | isolation source: dual media filters at the Ann Arbor, Michigan drinking water treatment plant | place: USA: Ann Arbor
TGAACCGCGCCGGCTTCGTCATCCATGGCGCGATCCATGAGGCGAGCCACGAGATCGCCTGCGTCATCCACACCCATACCTGGCCGGGCATGGCGATCTCCTCCCTGGAATGCGGCCTGCTGCCGATGAACCAGACCTCCATGCGCTTCGCCAAGATCGGCTACCACGACTATGAAGGCGTGGTGCTGGACCTGGAGATGCAGGAACGCCTGGTGCGCGACCTGGGCGACAACAACGCGCTGATCCTGCGCAACCACGGCCTGCTGACGGTGGGCCGCACGGTGGGCGAGGCCTTCAACGCCATGCACCGGCTGGAACTGTCCTGCCGCGCCCAGCTCGCCGCCCAGGCCACCGGCCAGAAGCTGGCGGAGGTGCCGCAGGCGGTGGTGGATGCCACCTGGAACAACTACCAGCCCGGCACGCGCCGCCCCTATGGCGTGATGGAATGGCCGGCGCTGCTGCGCAAGCTGGACCGGATGGACCCCTCCTATCGTGACTGAGCCTGCCGTTCTGAAGGCCGCCCTGGGCCGCTACCCCGGCACGGCGCGGCTGCTGGACGGAGAGGTTCCGTCCAGCCTGCTGCGGCTCGATTTCGAGAAGATCGCACCGATCTCGAAAGCCTTCGCACCCATGGTGCGCCAGGGCGCCTTCGAGGTCAGCGAGATGGCGATCGCCACCTTCCTGATGGCCCGCGCCTATGACAAGCCGCTGGTGCTGCTGCCGGTGGTGCTGGTGGAGCGCGCGCAGGAAGCGGCCATGCTGTGCCGCAAGGATGGCCCTATCCAGGGTCCGGCCGACCTGGCCGGCGCGCGCATCGCGGTGCGCGCCTACAGCCAGACCACCGGCATGTGGCTGCGCGGCAGCCTGGCGGAGACGCATGGCGTGCAGGCGGACCAGCAGCGCTGGACCACCTTCGAGGATGCGCATGTCAGCGAATTCACGGACCCGCCCTGGGTGACGCGGGCCGCGAAGGGCCAGGAGCTGCTGGCGATGTTGCGGGGTGGGGAGGTGGAGGCAGCCATCTTCGGCAATGACATGCCGGACGCGCCGGATCTGCGCCCCGTCTTCGCGGATGCGCAGGCGGCCGGTGCGGCGTTCCGCACCCGGCACGGCTTCCTGCCGCTGAACCACCTGGTGGTGATGCGCCGCGACATTGCGGAAGCACGGCCGGATCTGGTGGTGGAATTGCTGCGCATGCTGCGCGCATCGGGTGCCGCGGTGCGCAGCCGGGCGGAGCTGCGGCCGGCGCTCGCGCTGGCGATCGACTACTGCGCCCAGCAGGGGCTGCTGCCGCACCGCTTCACGCCGGAGGAGGCCTGGTCGGGCCTGCCGGCTTCGGTGCCGTAGGCGGCGCCGGCCGAGGTCACGCGACCTCGGCCAGGCCGGGCGGGATCAGTTCGCCTTCAGATACGCGATCACGTCGTTCAACTGCTGCGGGTTGCGAAGCCCGGCAAAGGACATGCTGCCGCGCGGCAGAAGGTCCTTCGGGTTGGCCAGGTAGATCCGCAGGTTTTCTTCCGTCCAGCTCTGGCCCGTGCGCCATTCCTGCATGTTGGCGGAATAGCGGAAGCCCTCCACCGAACCGGCGGCACGCCCGACAATGCCGTGCAGGTTGGGCCCGACGCCGTTGCGGCCGCCTTCATTGATGGTGTGGCAGGCGCGGCACTGGTTGTAGACGCGCTGGCCGGCCGCGGCATCGCCTTCCTGTGCCTTCGCCGCAAAGGGGGCGAGGACGAGGGCCGTGGCGAGGGCCGTCGCGGGGGTCAGTATCAGACGTCGCATCCGAAGCATCCTCCTTGGTGTTCTTCGCGGCTCAAACGCGCCGGCCGCGCTGCGGGTTCTTGGCGAAAAGCCGCGCCCCGGCAAGACTGCCGGATACCCCGTCCACACGACTTGGCGGCGGCTTCAGGCGGCGCAAGGGTTTGGCGGCATGAAACCTCGGTCACGCAGGGCTTCGGAACGGTGATGATCATGGCAAATTTCTTTGCCTCCGGCCAGGTCGCCGACCTGGTCCTGGCGGTGCTGGTAGCGGAGGCGCTGTTGCTGCTGGCCTGGCACCGCCGCACCGGGCGCGGCCTGGCGCCGCGTGCGCTGGCCGGGCTGGTGCTGCCCGGCGTCGCCTTCGCCCTGGCGCTGCGGGCCGCCCTGACCGGCGCCGGCTGGGGCTGGGTGGCTGCCGCGCTGGTGGCGGCGCTGGCGGCCCATCTGTTCGATCTGGCGGTGCGGCTGCGGCGGTAGGTCCTGGGTGCGGCGCAGGCTCAGGAAAACGGCCGCGGCACGCGGAAGGGCAGCATGGCGTACATGGCCGGGGAGGCGAAGCGGTCCAGCGAGAGGCTTTCATGGATCGCCGTCGCATCCCGCCCCAGCAGCCGCGTCTGGATCTCGGACCGGGAATAGAAGGGCGCATCCACCAGCGTCTGCACCACGCGCGCCGCGCCGCCTTCCGCGCGCGTCGGCCGGGCGATGCGCCACAGGGTCCTGGGCAGTTCCACCGGCGGTGGCGGCTCCACATCCGTCACGCTGCCGTCGCGCGAGACGCGCAGCGCCAGGGATTGTGCCGTGCCGTCCCGGCGCTGGGCATTGTACAGGATGGCAGTGGCGTCCGGCATCGGCGCGCGGCACCAATCCCAGCCGATGAAATCCTGCTCCAGCGGGGCGCTGCCCCAATTCGTGTCGAAATAGGCCGGGCCGGACCAGCGGAGATCCGGGCTTTCCAGCGCCACCTCCACCGAGGACCGCGCCGCGATCGGGTGCCAATGATGGCGGCCGTTGGAATCGAGCTGGAAGGCGCGGGTGGAGACGGCCTCCGGCCGCAGTACCACCGTGCCGCGCAGCCGGCTGGGCAGCGGTGCCGTGACCTCGTCGATCCGGACCGTCAGGGCATTGCCGTCCCAATGCAGCGCGCTGGGGCCGATCTGGAGGAAATCGGCGCCGCGGCTGAGCGAGGCTTTGCGGCGGTCGGTCATCGCCCAGCGCTGCGGTGCGCCATACAGCGCCACATGCAGGCAGCAGTGATTCTCCGGATCCGCCGGCGCGCCGCCGCGCTTGGCCAGGCTGTACCAGGGGGAGAAGACGGTGCCGATGAAGGCGATGATGGTCAGCCCGTGCTTCCCATCCGCGCTCAGCGCATCCAGGTACCACCAGCCATAGCCGCGCGGTGGCGCCGGCCGGTCGAATTCCCATCCGCGATGCGTCATGCCGTCTCCCCGATGATTGCCGCCGCCGCCAATTGCCCGGACAGCGCCGCCATGGCCAGCCCGGCGCCCGGATGGGTGGTGCCGCCGGCCAGCAGCAGGCCGGGCAGGGCGGTGCGCGCGGCCGGCCGGCTGAAGATGGATTGCCAGCCATGCACCGCCTGGCCGTACAGGGCGCCGCCGCTGCCGGGGGCGTCCCGTTCATGGTCGCGCGGCGTCACCGCCAGCACCGCATCCCGCCGCAGCCGCACCCCGGCCTGGGCCAGGGCCGCCAGGCTGGCGGCTTCCACCGGGCCGGCCGGGATGTCCCGCGCATCGGCGCGCGGCGGGGCGGGAACCAGCAGCATCAGGGGTTCCGCACCCTCCGGCGGCGGGGCCGGCGCCAGCCGCGCTTGCGCCCACAAGGTCACGGTCGGCGCTTCCGGCATCCAGCCGCGGGCGAGCGCCGCGTATTCGGCGGTGGGGTCGGCCGGGTGGAACACCGCCTGGCGCGGCAGTTCCAGCCCCTCCGCCCGCCCGGCCACGGCCCAGCCGAAGGCGGAGAAGGACCGGCGGGAGGCGGGCAGCGGCGGCACCGCCCGCGCCGCCGCGGCGCCGAAATGCCCGGCGGCGAGGCTCGCCGCATCCGCCGCCAGCACCACCTGCCGCGCCGCGATGCGTTCGCCATTTGCCAGACGCAGCCCGGCCACCCGGCCGCCCTGCACCAGGATCTCCGCCACCGCCGCGCCGTAGCGCACCTCCACCCCCCGCGCCTGCGCCAGCCTGGCCAGGGATTCGGCCAGGCGGTCCATGCCGCCCCGGATGGCGAACAGGCCGGACATCTCGATATGCGCCACCAGCATCAAGGTCGCCGGCGCCAGCAGCGGGGAGGATCCGACATAGGCCGCCATGCGCCCGAACACCTGGCGCAGCCGCGGATCGGCGAAATGCTCGCCCAGCGCATCCCACAGCGTGCCGAAGGGCGAGGTGCCGCGCAGGCCCAGCCCCGGCCCCAGCCCCATCTGGGCGCCGAGCGCCAGCATCCCCGGCCGCTGCACCGTCAGGAAGGGCTTCTCCAGCGCCTGCCAGCACCGTTCGGCGCGGCTCCGGAAGGCCAGGAAGCCGCGGGCGGCCTGCGGTCCGGCGAAATCGCCGATCGCCTCCGCCGCGCCCTGCGGGTCTGCCAGCAGGTCGAGGCGCCTTCCATCCGGCCAGATATGTCGCCCAAGCACGGGCAGGGCCTGGAGTGCCAGATGGTCTTCCAGCCGGGCACCGGCCGTGGCAAACAGTGCCTGGAAGACTGGCAGCAGGGTCAGCACCGCAGGCCCGGCATCCACCGCGACCGCCCCGCCGGGATGCAGGCTGCGGATCCGGCCGCCGGGCGAAGCGGCCTGTTCCAGCACCAGGACGGGGCGGCCCGCAGCGGCCAGATGCAGCGCCGCGGCAAGCCCGCCAATGCCTGCGCCGATGACCACGATGCCGTCGTTGCCCGCTTCCCCCATGCCGGAGAATAGGGCTAACCTGGCATCAAAGTGTCAAGCGTTCTGGACATTATGGGCCAGATCTAAAGATTAACGTACTGAATGCGTGAAAAACGTCATCATGCGTTGACGTTCCCTCGGCTAAACACCACAGATGGATAACCGTGGCGGCGCTTCCTTCCCGGCGCCGTCGTGGGCCAGACGTTCCGAATCGCCGGCGCGCTTTTGGCAGATCATTTGGATACCCGCATGACCCGCGTCGCCGTGATCCAGCCCGATATCACCCTGAGCCTCGACTGGGAGGGGGTGATCCGTGACGCCTCCCTCTCCGACGCCATTCCATCCGAAAGGGTGCAGGAATGGCTCGGACGACCCTGGATGGAGACGGTGGGGGAAATCGCCGGATTGCAGGTCCGCCGCATGGTGGAGGATGCCCGCGCCAGTGGCGTCTCCGCCTATCTCCAGGTGACGCAGCGCTTTCCCTCCGGCCTCGAACTGCCGATCGAGTACACCACCGTCCGCCTTGGCGGGCAGGCGGGGCTGATCGCGGTCGGCAAGAATTTGCAGGCGGTGGCGGAACTGCAATCCCGGCTGGTCGCCGCCCAGCAGGCCCGTGAGCAGGATTACTGGAAGCTGCGCGAGATCGAGACCCGGTCCCGCCTGCTGTTCGATGCGTCGAGCGAGGCCGTGCTGGTCATCGCCGCCTCGACGCTGCGCATCGTGGAGGCCAATCCGGCCGCGATCCGTGAGCTTGGCATGGCGCCGGGCTGGAATTTTTCGGATGAGGTGGCGTCGCGCGACCGTGCCGCGCTGCGGGATGTGCTGATGCGCGCCCGCGAACAGGGCCGCGCGCCGGGCATCATGGTGCATCTGGGCGCCGATGGGACGCCCTGGCTGCTGCGCGCCTCCCTGATGGCGCGCACGCCGGGGCCGGTCTTCCTGATCCAGCTCAGCCCCGCCGCACCGGCGACGCAGCCGCGCGCCGCCACGCTGCGCGGCGACGCGCTGATGGAGGACATGCCGGACGGCTTCGTCGCGATCGACGCCGAAGGGGCCGTCCGCCGCGCCAACCGCGCCTTCCTCGACCTGGCCCAGGCCGGGACGGAGGCGAGCATCATCGGCGAGAAGCTGGACCGCTGGCTGGCCCAGCCCGGCATGGATATCGGCGTGCTGATGGCGACCATCGCCCAGCACGGGGAGGTCCGGCTGTTCCCGACCCAGCTCACCGGCAATCTCGGCTCCGAGATCGAGGTCGAGATTTCCGGCACCGCGGTGAACCGCGACGGCCAGCGCATGGTCGGCCTGATCATCCGCGATATCGGCCGCCGCGTTCTGGCCTCGGGCGAGGCGGCGGCGCTGCGCACCGCGCTGGGCATGATCGCCAATGATGTCGGGCGCGTGCCGCTGCCCACCATGGTGCGCAACACCGCGGCGCTGGTGGAGCGCGCCTGCATCGAACAGGCGCTGCGCCTGGCGAATGGCAACCGCACCGCGGCGGCCGATGCGCTGGGCCTCAGCCGGCAGAGCCTCTACGCCAAGCTCGAACGCTACGAGATGGGCGAAGACCGCGAGGCGAACGAGGATCGCGTGCGGTGACCATTTCCCCGCCCGGCGCGGCCGCCGGTTCTCCCGCCTTCGGGGCTGCCGATCTCTCGAATTGTGAGCGGGAGCAGATCCACCTCGCCGCCTCGATCCAGCCGCATGGCGCCCTTCTGTCGCTGCGGGAGCCGGAGCTGACGGTGCTGCAGGTCAGCGCCAATGCCGCCGCCTTCCTCGGCCTGGATGGGCCGCTGCTGGGCCGCCGCCTGGCCGATCTGGCGCCGGACATCGCGCGCGCCATCGCACCCCTGCTGGCGGACCCGCTGGATGTGGTGCCGGCCGCCGCCCGCGTGCCCAATGCCACATCCGTGCCGCTGGATGTGCAGCTGCACCGGCCGATCGGCGGCGGCGTGATCCTGGAGCTGGAACGCGCCGCGCCGGCCGATGACGCCGCGCGGCGGATCGAGCCCGCCTTGCAGGCCATCCTCGGCAGCTACGCGCTGAAGCCTTTGTCGGAGGAAGTGGCGCGGATCTTCCGCGGGCTGACCGGCTATGACCGCGTCATGGTCTACCGCTTCGACGATGACGGCCATGGCGAGGTCTTCGCCGAGGAACACGCGGCGGGGATGGAGCCCTATCTCGGCAACCGCTACCCGGCCTCCGACATCCCGGCCATCGCGCGACGGCTTTACATCCGCAACCGGGTGCGGGTGGTGACGGATGTGCATTACGCGCCGGTGCCGCTGGAGCCACGGCTTTCGCCGCTGACCGGGCAGGACCTCGACATGTCCCTCTGCGTGCTGCGCAGCACCTCCCCGGTGCATGTGCAGTACCTGAAGAACATGGGCGTGGGCGCCACGCTGGTGGCCTCCATCCTGGTGGGCGGGCGGCTCTGGGGGCTGATTTCCTGCCATCACCAGACGCCGCGCCGCACCCCCTTCGCGCTGCGCGCCATCACCGAATTGCTGGTGGAGGCCGTCGGCACCCGCATCGCGGCGCTGGAATCCTTCGTGCAGTCGCAGGCCGAACTCGCCGTGCGCCGCCTGGAACAGCGGATGATCGAGGCGATCACCCGCGATGGCGACTGGCGCACCGCGCTGTTCGACAATGCCCAGACCCTGCTGCTGCCGATGGGTGCCAGCGGCGCCGCCCTGCTGTTCGAGGGCCAGATGCAGACCGCCGGCGACGTGCCCGGTACCGCCGGCCTGCGCGACATCGGCAAATGGCTGGACAGCCGGCCCCGCAGCGCCCTGGGCGACACGCCGGTGATCGCCACCTCGTCCCTGGCGGGGGAAGCGCCGCATCTGGCGGGGCTGACCCGGGTGGCCAGCGGCGTGCTGGCGGCGCCGATCTCCACCGCGCCGGGCGAGTACCTGGTGTGGTTCCGGCCGGAACAGGTCTCCACCGTCACCTGGGGCGGCGACCCGACCAAGCCGGTCCTGGTCGGCAACGACCCGCGCGACCTCTCGCCCCGCCGGTCCTTCGCCAAATGGAACCAGGTGGTGGAGGGGCGGTCGGAGCCCTGGTCGCCCAAGGACCTGGCCACCGCGCGGCTGATCGGCGACACGGTCACCGACGTGGTGCTGCAATTCCGCTCCGTCCGCATGCTGATCGCGGAGGACCAGCTGGCGCAGGTGCGTCGGCAGGTGGGGCTTTCCGCCCAGCCGGTCGTGATCTGCGACCAGGCCGGCAATATCGACCTGCGGAACGAGGCCTTCGACCGGCTGCTGCCCGGCCTGCGCGGCGCCGCGCCGCGCCGGATCGATCACCTGCTGCCCTATTTCGCCGACCCGGCCGAGGTCGGGCGCCGGCTGCGGGATGTGATGGACAATAAGCGGTCCTGGCGGGGTGAGGTCCGGCTGGCCGATGGCCAGGGCTCCGGCCTCGGCGGTGGCCGGCCGGTGCTGGTCCGTGCCGACCCGGTGTTTTCCGCGCCCGACCGCGTGCTGGGCTTCGTCTTCCTGTTCAATGATTTGGCGGAGCGCAAGGCGGCCGATGCCGCACGGCGCCGCTTCCAGGCCGGGATCGAGGAAGGCGCCCGCCGCCCCGGTGGCCGGCTGGACCGGCAGGCGGATCTGGCCTTCCAGGCGATCCTGGCCTCGGTGGTGGAAAACGCCCAGCTCGCCGCGCTGGAGATCGCCGATGGCGTGGATGTGGCGCGCATGCCGGACCTGCTGGAATCCGTCCGCGCCTCCGTCGCCCGCACCGCCGCGGTGCTGGAGACGCTGATCCGCCATTCCAGCCAACCCCCGGAAGGCAACTGAGCCATGCCCCTGGATGCCGCGAGATTGGCGCTGCGGCAGGCCACGGGGGCCGTGCATGAACGGCTGCACGGCGTGCCGGTCTTTGCGCGCCTGGCTGCCGGGCGAATTGCGCCGGCCGAATATGTGCTGTTGCTGCGCCGGCTGCTCGGCTTCCATCTGGGCGTGGAGGCGGCGCTCAGTGCCGCGCCGTCCCTGGCCCCCTTCGGGATCGAGGTGCAGGCCCGCCGCCGTTCGCCCATGCTGGTGGCGGATCTGGTCGCACTCGGCGCCACGCCGCTGGCCCCGGTGGCCAGCCTGCCGCCGCCCGGCTGTGCCGGCTGGGCGATGGGCTGCCTGTATGTGACGGAAGGCTCCACGCTGGGCGGGCAGCATCTGGCGCGCGCCCTGGATGACGTGCTGCCGGGGGAGGCCGGGCGCAGCTTCCTGCGCGGCTACGGTGCACGGCACGGCGCCATGTGGCGCGACTGCTGCGCCGCCATCGAGGCCTGCGGCGCGGAGGATGGGCGGCTCGCGGCCATGATCGCCGGCGCGGAGGCCACCTTCGAACGCTTCGAGGCCTGGTTCACCGTCCCCGATCCCGTGCCGGCCCGGATACCCTTAGCAGCGGGGTAATCTGTCCCGGCGCAGGATGCCGGCATGACCAGCTTCCGCCGATCCCCCCCGGCATGTGCCGCCGGAGTGTTGCTCCCTGGCGCGGCCTTTCCGCGTCGCGCCGTTCTGGGCGCCCTGACGCTACTGGCCGGCCCGGCGCGGGCTGCCTGGCTGGCACCGCTGCGCCTGGGCGGCACCGGCATGGGGCTGGCGATCACCGCATTGCTGCTGGACCTGCAAGGCGGGACGGAGGATTTGCCGGGCGTCACGGTCCTGCCGAGCCTTGGTACGTCCGGCGGTCTGGCGGCCTTGACGGGCGGGCGGATCGACCTGGCGGTGGTTTCGCGGGATCTGCGCCCGGCGGAGCTTGCGGCCGGCCTGACCGCCCTGCCCATCGCCCGCACCCCCATCGCCTTCGCCACCCGCCAGGATACCCCGGCGCATTCAGTGACCTCGGCGCAAGCCGCGGCGATGCTGGCGGGCGACCTGGCCGAATGGCCACGGGGCGGGCCGGTGCGCGTGGTGCGCCGCGATCGCAGCGAGACGGACTGGCAGCTGCTCAGCGGCGCCTCCCCCGCCATGGCCGCGGCCATCGACCGGGCGCTTGAGCGCCCCGGCCTGGCCATCGCCGGTTCCGACCAGGACAACGCGGAATTGCTGGAGAGCCTGCCGGGATCCTTCGGCCTGACCACGCTGGGCCAGACCAGTGCCGAGCACCGCCGGTTGCGCCTTCTGGCGCTGGATGGCGTCGCGCCGGACCTGGCGGCGCTGCGGGCCGGCCGGTACCACTTCGAACGCCGCCTGCTGCTGGTATGGCGTGCGGATGCACCGGCCGCGGTGACCTCCTTCGCCCGCTTCGCCGGAACATCGCGGGCCCGCCAGGCCCTGCTGGATTTCGGCTTCGTGCCGCTGCCGGAGGGGGGCGCATGAGCCTGCCACAAGGCGACCCGGCCGCGACCGAGGCCGCAGGATCGCCAACCGGGGAAGCGGCGGTGGCGCGGCTGGTCAGTGCCTTCGCCGCGGGTATCGCCCTGCTGCTCGCCCTCGCCCTGCCGACCATGCACGGCCTGTCCACAATCCGCGCGGAACGCGCGGCGATGCAGGCGGAAGCCCGCGTGCTGGCCCATGGCATCACCCAGATCGCGACCCGCAACCCGGATCTGTGGATCTACCAGGATGCGCGGCTGCGCGCCCTGCTGACCGCGGCCGAGGAGGCGCATAGCAGCCTGCAGGTGCTGGACAAGGACGGCCGGGTGCTGGTGCAGTTGCCGGCGGAGTTGCCCTGGCCGCGCCATGCCGCGTCCGACGTCATTTTCGACAGCGGCCTGCCGGTGGGCTCGGTCCGGATCGAGCGCAGCCTGGCGCCGGTGCTGGCAGACAGTGCGATTGTCGCGGTGCTGTCGCTACTGCTGGCGGCCGCGTCCTACCTTGCGCTGCGGCTGCTGCCGCTGCGGCTGCTGCGGCGGGCGATGGGGCGCGCCACCTACCTGGCGACGCATGACCAGTTGACGAACCTGCCCAACCGCCGCCTGTTCCATGACCGTCTGGCACAGACCGGGCTGCGCACCAGCCGCTATGGCGGCGGCTTCGCGGTGCTGGCGCTGGACCTCGATCGCTTCAAGGATGTGAACGATACCCTCGGCCATGCCGCCGGGGATGAATTGCTGCGCCAGGTGGCGCGCGCCCTGGCCGGTACGCTGCGGGACAGCGACACGCTTGCGCGGCTGGGCGGCGATGAATTCGCCATCATCCAGGTGGATGCCCAGCAGCCGCGCTCGGCGGAAGCGCTGGCGGCGCGGCTGGTGGAACGCCTGTCCCTGCCCTTCGACCTGAACGGCAACCAGGCGCTGATCGGCACCAGCATCGGCATCGCCCTGTCCGGCACGGCCGAGCCAGGGGCGCGGGAGATCGACGCCGCGCAGATCCTGCAGGATGCCGATACCGCGCTGTACCGCGCCAAGGCGGAGGGACGGAACGGCTTCCGCTTCTTCTCCGCCGAGATGAACCGCGCCCTGCAGGAACGGCGGGAGGTGGAGCGGGATCTGCGCGTGGCGCTGCTGGAGGGCCAGATGCGGCTGCACTACCAGCCGCAGGTGGATCTGGCGACGCAGCAGGTGGTGGGGCTGGAGGCGCTGCTGCGCTGGGAACATCCAAGCCGCGGCCAGGTGATGCCGGATGCCTTCATCGGCGTGGCCGAGGAAATCGGCCTGCTGAACCGCATCGGCGAATGGGTGCTGCTGGAGGCCTGCGCGACCGCCACCCGCTGGACCGCCCAGCGCATGGCCGTCAACATCTCCGCCAATCATTTCCAGAGCCACGACTTCCTGCGCGCCGTGCGGCATGCGCTGGCCACCACGGGGCTGGATCCCCTCCGGCTGGAGATCGAGATCACGGAAGGCGTGCTGCTGACCGATACGGAGCGCACGCTGGCCACGCTGGGGGCGCTGCGGGACATGGGCGTGTCCGTTGCCATGGATGATTTCGGCACCGGCTATTCCTCGCTCGGCTACCTGCACAAGTTCCGCTTCGACAAGATCAAGATCGACCGCAGCTTCGTCACCAGCCTGGGGTCCGACCCGCAATCGGTGGCCATCATCCGCGCCGTCATCGCCATCACCCAGGCGCTGGGCCTGCGCTGCAATGCGGAAGGTGTGGAAAGCAATGCCCAGGCGGCCCTGCTGCGGGCCGAAGGCTGCACCGAAGCGCAGGGCTTCCTGTATGGCCGGGCGGTGCCGGAACAGGACCTGGCCTTGCTGCTGGCCAGCCACCGCGAGGCGGCGGCGTAGCGCCAGGCCTCTCGCCACGCCAGCGGGGGCGTCTCAGGGAGCCGGCAGGTCCATCGCCTCCAGCTCCCGCCGCGCGGCCTCGACATGCCGGCGCATCAGCAGATCCGCCAGTTCCCCATCCCGGTCCCGCAGCGCGGCACAGATGCGGAGGTGGTCGTCATAGGCGCGCACGGCGCGGTCCGGCTTGTGGCTGGTGTGGAAGCGGAACAGGCGCGTCAGCGAATAATGGTCGTGGCACAGCAGCCGTTCCAGCCGGCGTGACTTGGACAGCGCCGCCACGGCGAAATGGAAATCGAAGGCGCCAGGATCCTGGAAGTAGGATTCGCCCGAGCTGACCCGCGCATCCGCGGCGTGTTGGTGCAGCAGCGCCTCCAGCGCCGCGATCTCCGCCTCCGTCGCGCGTTGCGCCGCCAGGCGGCAGGCGAGGCCTTCCAGATTGGCGCGGATCTCATACAGATCGATCAGGTCCTGCCGATCCAGCGCCACCACGCGCACGCCCGCATGCGGCAGCCGCACCACCAGGCCGCGCCCTTCCAGCCGCCGCAGCGCTTCCCGCAGCGGGCCGCGGCTGATGCCGTAGCGCGCGGCCAGCGTTTCCTCCCCCAGCCGGCTGCCGGGCGGGAATTCACCGGTGACGATGGCGTGCTCGATGGCGGCGAAGGCGCGGTCGGCATGGGTCTGCGGCACCAGGCTCGGTGCCTGCGCGTCATCCGGTGCCATGGCGCAGGATCCATTCGGCGGCGGCGAGCAGCCTGGCCTCCTCGCCGGGTCGCGCCAGCAATTGCGCGCCGATCGGCAGCCCATTCGGCCCGGTCATCAGCGGCAGGGACAGGGCCGGCAGGCCGAGGACCGTCCAGATGGCGCAGAACTGGAAATCGCCGGTCGCGCTGCCCTGCGGAGCCTCCCCGGCGGCCGCGGCGGCCAGCAGCACGTCCTGGCCATCGAACAGCGCCGCGATCTGCGCGCGGGCCTGCTGCGCCTGCTCCAGTGCGGCGCGGTACGCCGCATGGCTGCAGGCGCGGCCATGGGCGATGCGGCCCTCGCGCAGCGTGGTGCTGATGCGCGCCCAGTGGTGCTCGATCTCATGGGTGAAGTTGCGCAGGAACTCGAAGCTGGAGATCGCCTGGTGCGCCGGCGAAAGCTGCGTGAAGACGGCGCCCACCGCCACATCCTGCACGCGCCCCCCGGCGCGCGACAAATGCCGCGCCAGCGCATCCAGCCGCTCCGCCGTGCCGGGGTCCATCCGCTCTGCCAGATGGCCGCGGCAATAGCCGATGCGGGGCGCGAAGGGCTGCGGCGGCGCGGCCACCGGCACGCCGCGCAGCGCATCGAAGGCCAGCGCGATATCGGCGACGGACCGCGCGAAGATGCCGATGCGGTCGAAGGATTGCGCGGCGGTGCGCACGCCGGATAGCGGGATCTCGCCGAGGCCCGGCACGAAGCCCACCACGCCGCAGAAGGAGGCCGGGCGGATGGTGGAGGAGGTGGTCTGCGTGCCGAGCGCCAGCGGCAGCATCATCGCGGCCACCGCGGCGGCGGAGCCGGAGGAAGACCCGCCGGGCGTGCGCGTCGCATCATGCGGATTGCGCGTCGGCCCGGGGTGGATATTGGCGAATTCGGTGGTGACCGTCTTGCCCAGCACGATGGCGCCGGCCTTGCGGGCCAGCGCGACGCAGGCGGCATCGGCCGCGGGCTGGTGCCCGGCATGGATGGGGGAGCCATAGCCGGTCGGCATATCCGCCGTATCGATGATGTCCTTCACGCCGAGTCCGGCGCCGCCCAACGGCAGCGCGGCGCCGCGTGCATCCAGCGCATCGGCCGCGGCGCGGGCGCCAGCCGCGTCCAGATGGGCGAAGGCCATCACCTCCCCCTCCCGCCGCGCCACCTGTTCCAGGCAGGCCTCGGTGACGGCGCGGGCGGTGGTCTCGCCGGCAGCCACGCGGCGCGCGACCTCGGTTGCCGTCAGTTCGTTCAGTCTCGGCGCCGTCATCGGCCTGCTACCTTTTCCTCCGCAGGCTGCTACCGCCTGGGTGTGGCCAACTCAAGCCTTCGCGCCGGAGGCGCGCTCAACCCGTCGCGCCGGAGGCGCGCTCAACCCGTCACGCCGGGAGGCGTGTGATCAACCAGGTGTCGCGCCGGAGGCGCGCACGATCGGCGCCCATTTCGCCGTCTCCGACCGGATGAAGGCGTCCAGCTCCTCGGGCGAGGATGGCGTGGTCTGGATGGCGCGGGTGCCGAGTGCGGCGACCAGTTCGGGGTCGCGCAGCGCGGCGGTGGCCGCGCCGTGCAGCGCCGCCAGGATCGGCGCCGGCAGGCCGCGCGGCGCCATCAGCCCGCTCCAATCCTGCATGTCGAATTCGGCCAGGCCGGGCGTTTCCGCCATGGCGGCGACATCCGGCAGCAGCGGGCTGCGCGCCTTGTTGGAGACGGCCAGCATGCGCAGCCGGCCACTCTCGGCCAGGGCCTTGGCGCCGGAGGCCGGGGTGAAGGCGAAATCCACCTGCCCGGTCACCAGATCCGTCACCAGCGGGGCGCCGCCGCGATAGGGCACATGCACATTCTGCACGCCCGCCATCAGGTTGAGCTGTTCGCCCGCCAGATGCCCGGCGCCGCCGGAGCCGGAGGAGCCATAGTTCAGCGGCCGCTGCTTCGCCGCAGCGACCACGTCCTGCACGCTGCGCCAGGGGCGGTCCATCGGGATGGCCAGCACATTGACGATCATCGCCACGCGCGTGACGGGGGTGAGGTCGACCAGCGGATCGAAGCTGAGATTGCCGTACAGGATCGGGTTGATCGACAGACCGCCGATCGTGCCCATCAGGATGGTGTGGCCATCGGGCGGCGAGCGCACGACATGTTCGGAGGCGATGTTGCCATGCGCGCCGGCGCGGTTCTCCACCACCACCGGCTGGCCGAGCAGTGCCTGCATCTTGGGCGCCATCAGCCGCGCCGCGATATCCGTGGTGCCGCCCGGCGGGAAGCCGACCAGGAAGCGGATCGGCCGGCTGGGGAAGCTGGCCTGCGCCCGCACGGCGGGGCTGGCGAGCAGGGCGGGCAGGCTGGCCAGAAGATGTCGGCGACGCATGGTCTTCACTCCTCTCAGGCGTGTGGCAGCAGCGTGTCGCGTATCCAGGCGGCGATGGCGCAGGTCTCCGCATCCTCGCCCGCGAAGCCGGCGACCTGCAGGCCAAGCGGCAATTCCTCCGCCACCAGCAGCGGCAGCGCGAAGGCGGGGGCGCCGAACAGCGTCCAGGGCAGGGCGTAGCTGCGCGATCCGGTGAAGCCATGGTCCTGGATGGCGGGGCCGGAGGAACAGAGCATCACGAAGCCATCGGCGCGGCCGGCGAAATCCGCGAGCCTGGCGCGCAGCCGGGTGCGATCCGCCAGCGCCTGGGCGTAGCGCGCTTCCTCCATGCCATCGGCGCGGGCCAACAGGCTGTGGATGCGTTCGCCGACCTGGCCGGCGCCATGGGCGCGATAGGCGCGCAGCGGCCATTGCGCTTCCCAGGCCAGCAGATCATTGGCGAAGTCATTGATCTCGCGCAGCGCCTGTTCCAGCGCCGCCGTCGCCGCATCATTGCCGGCATGCAGGATGCGCACGCCCTGGCGCGCGAGGGCCTCGACCGCCGCCTCGAAGGCCGCCTGGGAGGATGCCGGCGTCTCCGCCCAGCCCAGCGTGTCCAGCCGCACCAGGGCGCGCGGTGCGCGGGCCGGCGGGGCTTCGTCAGGCCCCGCCAGGGCCGGCTGCGGCGGGGTGCCGCCGCCGAAGCGGGCGATGGCGCGGGCGCCGGCCCAGACATCCTCCAGGCTGGCGCCGATCACGCCCAGATGGTCCAGCGTCGGCGCCAGGGGCGCGAGGCCACCGATCGGCAGCGCGCCATGCGTCGGCTTCAGCGCATAGGCGCCGCAATAGCCGGCCGGGCGGATGGTGGAGCCATGCGTCTGCGTGCCGAGACCCAGCGAGGCCATGCCACCCCCCACCGCGGCGGCGGAGCCGGAGGAGGATCCGCCCGGCGTGCGGCTGCTGTCATAGGGGTTGCGCGTCGGCCCGGAATTGCCGCAGGCGAATTCGGTGGTGACGGTCTTGCCCAGCACCACGGCGCCGGCCTGGCGCAGCGCCCGCACGCAGGCGGCATCGCGCCGCGCCTGGAAGCCCTGGAAGATCGGGCTGTTCATCTGCGTCGGCAGGTCGATGGTCTCGATCATGTCCTTGACCACCAGCGGCAGGCCATCCACCGGCGACAGCGGCGCGCCATTCCGCCAGCGGGCGCTGGACGCATCCGCCGCCTGGCGCGCGGCCGCCAGATCCTGCGTGACGAAGGCGGCGATGGCGGCCTCGTCCCGCGCGATGGTGCCGAGGCAGGCTTCGAGGAAGGCGCGCGGCGTGTGGCGGCCGGCGCGGAAGGATGCGGCCTGCGGGACGAAGGGGCGGGCGAGGGGGCGCGCGGGGACGTAGGCGATGCGGCGCCGGGGGGCGTTGGGATCCAGCGGCGTCACGGGCAGTGGGGTGTCGTGCGGGTCGGTCACGCGGAGCTCCAGCCTGATCGGCGTTGGCATGGCAATCCGAACTGGGGGGCTTGTCAACAACCAAGCACGCATCTGATGCGGCACTTGTATTCCAGCGCGCAATATGGCGCCATTCGGTGCTGAAATAGGCGGCAATCGCACATTGACAGGCATGGGCAAGCAGCGCTTCCCTTCCGATCGTCAACAATTCTAGGGGGGCTGACACGTCGTGACAGGCTTCAAGGACCGCATCGGAATCGATTTCGGCGCCCGGCTGCCGATCGAAGGCGCCATCGCCTGGTCCGCCGCATCCGGCATCCGCGTGATCGATGTGCGCCTGGGCGACACCGGCAATGTCTTCGCCAGCTTCGACGCTGCGCGCATCGCCGGGGTACGCAAGGCCGCCGAGGCCGCCGGCATCCAGCTCGGCCTGCACACGCTCTCCGCGGTGAATGCGGCGGAGACGGCGCCCTTTCTCAGTGAGGCGGTGGACGACTATCTCCGCCGCTACATCGACCTGGCCGGCCCGCTGGGTGCCGGATGGATCGTCATGCATGGCGGCTTCCACTTCACCGGGGATTACGACCGTCGCATGGCGAAGGGCGTGGAACGGCTGCAATGGCTGGGCGACTACGCCCGGACGCGCGGCATCCGCCTGCTGCTGGAAAACATGAACCCCGAGCCGGCCGATGCGGAAGTGCGTTATCTGGCCTGCGATATCGCCGAATGCCGGCATTATTTCGAGCGCCTGGATCCCGCTTCCATCGGCTGGACCTTCACGGCGAACCACGCCCACATGCTGCCCATCGGCATCGCCGGCTTCTTCGAAGCCTTCGGTCCTGGCCGGCTGGAGGAGGTGCGCCTGGCCGATAATCGCGGCGGCAAGGAGGAACATTTGAAGCCCGGCGATGGCACGGTGGATTTCGAGGCCACCTTCGCGCTGATCGAGGCCAGCGGCTACCGCGGCCACTACATGCTGGCCTACGGCACGATCGAGGAGATGCGCGACGGGCGGGACGAGTTGGCCGCGCGCGCGATCCGCGCCGGCATCGCGGCAGGCTGAGGGGAGGGCCACCGGACATGGCCAAGAAGGTCATCATCATGGCGCGCATCAACGAATACGCGCCGCGCGACCGCAACCCGCATATCCCCTTCACCCCCACCGAGATCGCGGAGACCGCGGCGGCCTGCGCGGCCGAAGGCGCCTCCATCGTGCATTTCCACGCGCGCAATCCGGATGGCTCACCCAGCCATGATCCGGAGATGTATCTTGAGATCATCCGCGCCATCCGCGCGCGCAGCGATATCCTGATCGACTGCACGCTGGGGCAGAACACCATCAAGGGCGATGCGGCGCGCGCGGCGCATATCGCGCGCATGCAGGGCGGGCCGGCGAACCGCGCGGATATGGCGGCGATCGATGTCGGCAGCACCAATATCGATGTCTATGACGCGCAGGCGAAGCGCTTCACCACCACCGACAAGACCTATGTCAACACCATGTCCACCTGCATGTACCTGGCGGCGGAGATGGACAAGGTGGGCGTCAAGCCGCACCTGACCTGCTGGGCCATCCCCTTCCTGCGCGCGGCGGATGCGCTGATGGATATGGGCGTGTTCCAGGAACCGGCCTATGTGCAATTCGCCTTCTGCGAGGGCGGCATCGTCGGCGGCCATCCCTGCACCATCGCCAGCACCCTTGCCTTCCTCGATGTGCTGCCGCCGGGCCGCCGCATCGAATGGACGGTGACCTGCAAGGAGGGAAACCTGCTGCCGGCCGCCGCCGTCGCGCTGGAACGTGGCGGGCACCTTTCGCCCGGCATTGGCGACTATCCCTACCCGGAACTCGGCTGCCCGACCAATGCGGAGCTGGTGCGCTTCTTCGCCAGTCTCGCACGCGGTTTCGGACGGCAGGTTGCGACGCCGGCGGAGACCCGCGCCATGCTCGGCATCCGCGCCTGACATTGCGCGGCATGGCGCTTGCTAGATCCACGAGGTGACCATGACAAAGAAGCTCATCATCAACGTCCGGCTGAATGAATGGGAAATGCGCGGCCCCAACCCGCACATCCCCTATTCCCCGCGCGAAATCGCCGAGGATGCGGCGCGGTGCCGGGAGGCGGGGGCCTCCATCGTGCATGTCCATGCCCGCGGCCCGAATGGCGAGCGCAGCCACAGCCCGGAGCTCTATGCCGAGATCACCAAGGAAATCCGCGCGCGCAGTGACATCCTGATCCACACCACGCTGGGCAATGTCTATCTGGAGGGCGAGGCCGCGGACCGGGTGAAGCATGTCGCGGCCTCCAAGCCGGACATTGCGACGATCGATATCGGCAGCACCAACATGGACCGCTACAACCCGGCCGAGAAGCGGTGGGAAACCACGGACAAGGTCTACCAGAACAGCATCGAGAGCTGCATGTTCTTCGCCCGCACCATGAAGGAGCTGGGCGTGAAGCCCAGCGTCGGCGTCTGGACCGTGGCCTTCATGCGCGCCACCGCCGCCTTCATCGAGATGGGGCTGCTGGACAACCCGGCGCTGGCCAAGATCCCGCTGTGTGGTGGCGGAAGGCTGGCGGGGCATGAGGCGACGCCGGCGGGGCTCGCCGCCTTCCTGCACGCCATCCCGCGGGATGAAAGCATCCAATGGGCGGTCTGCACCAAGCACGCCAACATCTTCCCCTGCGCCGCCATGGCGATCGCGGAAGGCGGCCATGTCGCGCCGGGCCTGGGCGACTACCACTACCCGGAGCTCGGCTGCCCCACCAACGCCGATATCGTGCACCGCATCGCCCGCATGTCGCGTGACATGGCGCGGGAGGTCGCAACCCCCGCGGATGCGCGGGAGATGCTGCGGATGCCACCCGGCTGATGCCCCCAATCATCGAGGAGTGACCCGAGGATGCCCGCACCACACCGCCGCCGCAGCCTGCTTGCGACCTGCGCCCTGCTTCTGGCCCTGCACCCGCTGGGCGCCGGCCCCATGGCCCAGGGCGCACCCGCGCTGCGCATCGCGGTGGAGGCGGACATCACCTCGACCGATCCGCATTTCCACAACCTGGCGCCGAACAAGGCCGTCTCCGCGCATTTCTTCGAGCCGCTGATCCTGCAGGATGCGCAGCAGCGGCTGCAGCCGGGCCTGGCCGTGTCCTGGCGCGCCATCGATGACACCACCTGGGAATTCAAGCTGCGTGAGGGCGTGACCTGGCACGACGGTTCGCCCTTCACCGCCGATGACGTCGCCTTCACCGTGCAGCGCGCGCCTGCCGTGCCCAACAGCCCGTCCTCCTTCGGCCTGTATCTGCGCCAGATCGCGGAGACGACGGTGGTGGATGCGCACACCATCCGCTTCCGCACGCATGGTGTGTTTCCGCTGATGCCCGTGTATCTCAGCACCTTCGGCATCGTCTCCCGCAAGCATGGCGAGGGTGCCACCACGGCGGACTACAACAGCGGCAAGGCGATGGTGGGCACAGGGCCCTATCGCTTCGTCTCCTGGCGCCAGGGCGAGAGCATCGTGATGGAGCGCAACCCGGCCTATTGGGGCGGCGCGCAGCCCTGGGGCACGGTGACCACCCGCTTCATGCGCAGCGCGGCATCCCGCGTCGCCGCGCTGCTGTCCGGCGATGTGGACCTGATCGATGCGCTGCCCACCAGCGACATTGCGCGGGTGGAGCGGGATACGCGCTTCCGCGTCAGCCGCGCCATCTCCAACCGCAACATGTATGTCTTCGTCGATCACCTGGAGCGGGCCTCCCCCTTCGTGCGCGACCGGCAGGGCCAGCCGTTGGCGACCAACCCCTTCCGCGACCTGCGCGTGCGCCAGGCGGTGAGCCTTGCGATGAACCGGGAGGCCATCGTCTCCCGCGTCATGGATGGCGCGGCGGAGGCGACGGGGCAGGTGATGCCGCGCGACTGGTTCGGCTGGACGCCGAGCCTGCCGCCGCCGGCCTACGACCCGGCCGGCGCGCGGCGTCTGCTGGCGGAGGCGGGCTTCCCGAACGGCTTCAACCTGACCATCCACTGCTCCAACAACCGCTATGTGAATGACGAGCGGATCTGCCAGGCGATCGGCCAGATGCTGACCCGCATCGGCATCCAGACGGAGGTGCAGGCACTGCCCTTCTCCACCTGGATCACCGCCGCCAGCCGGCAGGATTACTCCATGCTGTTCGGCGGCTGGGGCATCGACACGGCCGAACCCTCCTCCCCCCTCGGCTCGCTGCTCGCCACCTTCAACCGCGCTACCGGCCAGGGCGCGTCGAACCGCTCGCGCTATTCCAACGCGGAGGTGGACCGCCTGGTGGCACAGGGCCTGGCCACGCTGGATGACGAGGCGCGGCGGCAGATCTTCATCCGCGCGACGGAAATCGCCATGCGCGATGTCGGGCTGGTGCCGATGCACCACCAGGTGAATCTCTGGGGCGTGCGCGCCGGCGTGCAGCACATCGCGCGGGCGGATGAATGGACGCTGGCGATGAGCGTGCGTCCGGCGGAGTAGCGCCGCTGCGCGGGCCTATCGCTCGCGCATCGCCTCATGCCCGTAGCGGGTCGGCGGGGAGATCAGGTGACCGATCACCCGCCGCTGGCCGATGCTGATGCGGTGGTGGTCAGCGCTGTCTCCCGCCGTTCATGCTGAGGTTTCCCCGGTCCAGAATACGTTGCCATTGCGCACCCGACAGCGTCGGACCGCGTTCGCCGATCTCCATGCCGTACCCACGCGGCAGTTCCAGGATGAACGCATGCGCGTCCGCCAGCCGCGCCGCGCTTACAACGGCTTCCATCGGCGCACCCGGCACCGGGGGTCCAGGCTAAGTCGAGGCCGGCCCTCGCCCGCCCAGGTCAACCCGGGCGCCCAGCCCGCCGGCCCGGGCCTTGCGCCAGGCCAGCCCTGCCAGCGCCAGGTCGCCCACCGCCATGCCCTGCACCACCGCGAGCACCTTGTCCTCCGGCCGCAGCCGGCCTGGCCTGAGGGCCGCCGCCACCTCGCCGATATCGGCATCCAGCCTTTCCGCAACCCCGGCCGCCGTCACCGCGCCGCCGGCGATCCAGCCGGCCACGCTGCCGGTGGTGGTGGCAAAGGCCAGTTCATCCACCACGAAGCGGTCTGCCCAATCCAGCACATCGGCGGCGATCTCGGTATCGCCGAGGCCCACCACGGTGGCGCCCGGCGCCAGGTCCGCCGCATGCAGGACCGGCGCCGTGGCGCTGGTGATGGTCAGCACCAGGGATGCGCCGGCACAGGCTTCCCGCACGCTGGAAGCGGGGCACAGCGCGAAGGGCAGGCCGGGCTGGGCCGCGGCGCAGAATGGCTCCACGGCCGCAAAGCGGCGCGATGCGACGGCCACCTGCCGCAGCCCGGGCAGCGCCGCGGCCAGGGCCGGCAGGATATGGGCCGCGATGCGCCCGCTGCCGATCAGCGCGGCGCGGGTGATGCCGGCCGGCGCCAGCAGCCGCGCCGCCAGCGCGCCCGTGGCTGCGGTGCGCAGGCAGTGCAGCCAATAGGCCTCGACCAGCGCCAGCGGGCGGCCGCCATCCGGGTCGGCCAGCCAGAACCAGTCGCGCGTCGTCTCGCCCGATGCCTCCTGCCGGTCGGCCACCAGGCGGAATCCGGCGAGGCCCGCCCGGCCCAGCACGGCGCCCTTGACCTTGAAGGTGGTGGCGCCGCTGGCGAGCTTCATGGCCGCGGGGTTGGAGAGTACCTGGCGCGCCCGGCCATAGTCCTGCCAGGCGGTCTCGATCGCCTCCAGCGCCTCCGCGGGTGTCACCAGCCCCTCCGCCTCGCCTTCGCGCAGGATCAGGAAGCGGTCGTCGTCGGGCATGGCTCAGCGGTCCTGCGATCTGCGCCGATGGTGCGGTGCGCGAAGCCCGGCGGCAAGCCGGGTGCCTTGCTCCCTTGGCGTGGCGGCGCGAAGCTGAACCGCCATTTCCCGTGACGGACCGGATGCCATGACCCTGCTGCTCTCGGCCTATGATTGCGAGGGGCCTGGCGATGCGCGCGACCTGTCGCGCCTGCTGGCGGCGCTGCCGCGCGACCGCCTGCGCCGCCTTGCCGTGCTGGGCAAGACCGAGGGCACCGCGACCTTGAATGATTTCTCGCGGGAGGTGGCGATCGGCGCGGCGCGCGCCGCCATCACGGAACAACTGGGCGCGGCGGCCCTGGCACGCACGACGCTGGTCTTCTCCACCGGCTGCGAGGGCGTCATCACCCCCTTCGGCTACCTGCTGGCGGAGTTGGCGGAGGATGCGCCGCGTGATGCGGCCGGGCCGCCGCGCCTGGCACTCGGCGTGGCCGCCAGCCCGCCGGTGCCGATCGCGGATCGCGGCGGGCGGGCCCATGCGCTGGCGGTGGCCGCGGCGGTGCGGGCGGCCATGGCCGATGCGGGCGCGACGGCGGACCAGGTGGCGCTGGTCTTCGTGAAAAGCCCGGTGCTGCCGCGCCGCCACCTGGCGGACCTGCCGCCCGAGATCGGCGCAAGGGCGGGTTCCACCGCCATGGCGCGTGCCGTGGCCGCGCTGGGCGCCGGGATCGCGCTGGGGGAGGTGGCGGAAGACCGCGTGGTGGATGCCGCAATCGGCCGTGATGTCGCGCTGCACAGCCGGCGCGTCATGGCCGTCTCCGGCACGGAGCTTGCGAACAACGAGGTGATCCTGCTGGCCAATGTGCCCGGCGCCGGCGGCGATCTGCGCTTGGACAGCGAACCGATGGCCGACATTCTCGATGCCGCCGCGCTGCTGCGCCTGGCACGCCGCGCCGGGCTGGCGCCGGATGCGGATGGGCTGTTCACCGCCAGCGCGCCGGAGGCGTTGTTCGTGAAGGTGGGCGTGCGGCCGGGCGGCATGGTGCGTGGCCGGCGTACCACGGTGTTCGAAAGTGAGTTCGACGCCGACAAGCATCTGCGGCCCGCGGCCTCCGGCGTGGTGGGCGCGCTGTTCGGCACCACGCGCAGCTTCATCACCGGCGGCGCGGAACAGCAGGCGCCAGCCGGTGGCGGGCTGGCGGCGATGGTGGTGCGGGTGGCGGGTTAGCCTCGGCTCAGCACCTCGCCGGGGCGTCCCCCTGGCAGCGCGCCGCCGCGCATCACGCAGGTGCCGCGCAGCCAGGTGGCAACCGGCCAGCCGGTGGTGGGCCAGCCATCGAAGGGGGTGCGGCCCGCGCGGCTGAGCTGGTCCGCATTGCGGATCAGGCCGCGCCGGGCCGGGTCCACCAGCACGAAATCCGCATCGGCACCCACCGCCAGATGGCCCTTGCGCGGCCACAGCCCGAAGCGCCGCGCCGGCGCCTCGCAGCACAGCCGCACCAGGTCGGCCCAGCCAATGCGACCAGCCGCCACCGCATCCAGCATCAGCGGCAGCAGTGTCTGCACGCCGGGGAAACCGCCCGGTGCCGCCCAGATATCGTCGAGGCCCGGCAGCTTCTCCGCCAGGGCGTGCGGCGCGTGGTCGGTGGCCACCATGTCCAGCGTGCCGTCGCGCAGCGCCGCCCACAGCGCGTCGCGGTCCGCTTCCTGGCGCAGCGGCGGCAGGATCTTGGCGAAGGGCCCCTGGCGGCGGATCTCCGCCTCATCCAGCAGCAGGTAGTGCGGCATGGTCTCGGCGGTGACGTCGTGGCCACGCTCGCGCGCCTCGCGCAGCAGCGCCAGGCTGTCCCGGCAGGTGATCTGGCGGAGATGCAGCGCGGCGCCGGCGGCCACCGCCAAGGCCCGCTGGATGCCGCGCGCCTCGCTGGCCGTGGGGCGGGAATGGAAGAAATCCAGCCTGTCGCTGGCGGGGCGTGGTCGCAGCGCCAGCAGCCGCGCCTCGGCCGCCGCGATCACCGCATCATCGGCCGGGTTGATGCCGAGCACGATGCCGGCCGCGCGCGCCGCCTGCGCGATGGCGGCCAGCGCCGCATCGTCGCGCGACATCAGCGCGGCGGGCATGTCGCCCAGGAACACCTCGATGGAGACAGCGCCGGCGGCAGCCAGCGCGGCGACGGATGTGGCCTCCACCGCCAGCCCCTGCAGGCCGATATCCACATGCAGGCGGCCTTCCGCCAGGCTGCGCTTGGCTGCGAAATCCCCGGCGGTGGTGGTCGGCGGCAGGTCTGTCGGCATCACCAGCGCCGTGGTCACGCCGCCGGCTGCTGCGGCCGCGGTGCCGCTGGTGAAATCCTCCTTGTGGGTCAGGCCGGGGTCGCGGAAATGCACATGGGCATCGACCAATCCGGGCAGCACCACCAGCCCGCCCGCGGCGACAACCTCCTGCGCCGCAGCGGCTTCACCGGGGCGCAGCAGGGCGGCAATGCGCCCCTCGCGCAGGCCGAGATCAGCCTCGACCAGGCCGGCGCCGGTCGCGATCCGGCCGCCCGTGATCAGCGTGTCAAACATCGGCCACGGACACGGGATGGTGCGGCCTGGCCGAGCAGCGCGGTGGCATTGGCGTTCACATGCGCGACCACCAGGCGTTCCGCGCGCCGCCCATCGCGGTCGCGCAGCGCATCCACCAGCACCTCATGCTCATGCCCCAGCGCTTCCGGGTCCCGCTCCGCCGCGGCGAAGCCGTGCAGCAGGGGGCGCAGCATCAGGCGCAGCCGGCGCGCTTCCGCCGCCGCGCGCGGCCGGCCGGCCAGGGTGCAGAGCCGGTCGTGGAACACCTCGTGCCGTTCGACCCAGCGCGCCGGATCGGCCATGGCACGGCGCATCGCCAGGCAATCCGCATCCAGATCCTCGATATCCGCCTGGGTCGCGGCACGTGCGGCATGGCGGGCGCAGAGGCCTTCGAGCAACGCGCGCATCTCGAAGATCTCGGCCAGCTCCGCCGGGTCGTAGCGGGTGACGATGGCGCCCCGATTGGCGCGCAGCGTCACCAGCCCCTCGGCATCAAGCTGGTGCAGCGCCTCCCGCACCGGCATGCGGCTGAGGCCGAGCCGGGCGGCCACCACCTCCGGCCGGATACGCTCGCCGGGCGCCAGGCGGCCGGAGAGGATTTCGTCCCGCAGATAAACGAGGCAGAGCGCCTGCGCGGATTCACTCGGCATGTTTCGGCAAGGGTCCTGAAGGGGGCCATCCCGCTTGACGCAGGGGAAGCCGCCGTTTGTAGTGGATTCCTGGATCCAGATAGCGAGGCCGGCCGCCCTGATGCAAGACCGTCTTCAGTCCCTTCCGCAATCCAGGCCGCAATCCAGGCCACAATTCGGGCCGCAAGGGCGCATCGGCCTGGTGGTGCCGGCCAATAACTCGGTCATCGAGCCGGAATTCTGGTCCGCCCTGCCGCCCGGCGTCGCGCTGTTCGCCACCCGCATCCTGGCGCGCGGCGACCTGACGCCGGAGGCCGTGCGACGGATGGAGGGGGAGATGGACCGCGCCGTGGCGGAACTGGCCGCGACCGGCGTCGATGTCATCCTGCTGGCCGACATGGTCACCAGCTTCATCATGGAGCCGGGCTGGAACCGCCACCGCACGGCCGAGGTCACCGCCGCCACCGGCACGCCCTGCGCCTCCGCCTGGAGCGCCATGGCGGATGCGCTGGCGGCGCTGGGCGTGCGGCGGATCGCGCTCGGCACGCCTGCCGCCGAGGGGCTGGAACTGGCGGGCCATGCCACGCTGGACATCCTGGCGATGCGGGAGGTGCCGGAGGTGCGGCCGGACCGACTGGCGGATTTCGTGCACGGCCTGCCGCGCGCCGAGGCGGTCGTCCTGCTGGCCACCGACCTGCCGAGCTTTGCCAGCATCGCCGCGCTGGAGGCGGCGCTGGGCGTGCCCGTCATCACCTCCAACAGCGCGCTGTTGTGGCGAGCCTTGCGGCTGGCGGGCAATGCCACGCGAATTCCGGCGCTCGGCCGCCTGCTGGACGCACCTTGATGCGCCTGCTGTCCGAGGCAGCGCTGCGCGCGGTGCTGACGCCGGCGCTGGCGGTGGAAAGCAGCGCGCGCGCCTTCATCGCGCTGTCCTCCGGCGAAATGGTCGTGCCGGTGCGGTCCGAGATCCAGCGGCCGGATGGCGAGGGCATCGTCTTCGCCATGCCGGGCTTTCTGTCCGGGCATGTCTTCGGGCTGAAGCTGATCGCAACCCGCGGTGCGGCCAGCACGGCGATGGTGATGCTGTTCGATGCGCAGAGCCTGGCACCGCTCGGCCTGCTTTCGGCCGATGCGCTGACCGATTGGCGTACCGCCGGCGGCATCGCCGCGGCGACGCGGCTGCTGGCCAGGCCGGAGGCCGCGGTGCATGTGGTGATCGGCGCCGGCAGGCTGGCCGGGCCTTGCGCCCATGCGGTGGCGGCGGTTCGGTCGATTGCGCGCACGATCATCCTGGGCCGCGATCCCGCACGTGCCGAGGCGCTGGCCGCAAGCCTGCGGGCGGAGGGCCTGGCGGCGGAGGTGACGACGGATCGCGCTGTCGTGGCGCAGGCCGATATCGTCACCGCCGTTACCAATGCCGAAGTCCCGGTGTTTCCCGGCGCGGCGTTGCGGCCTGGCACGCATGTCAATCTCGGCGGCGCCTTCCGGCCGGATCTGCGGGAGGCGGATGATGCGCTGGCCGCGCGCGGCCTGTTCTGGTGCGACAGCCTCTCCGCCTGCCTGTCCCGCGCCGGGGATCTGGTGCTGCCGCTGGCCTCCGGCGTGCTGGACCGCGCGCGGGTGATGGGCGAGATCGGCGCGGCGCTGGCCGGCACGCTGCGCGGGCGCGGCGACGCGGCGGAGATCACCGTGTTCAAGTCACTCGGCAATGCCGCGCAGGATATCTGCCTGGCGGCGGATGCGCTGGCCCTGCCCGGCCTCGTCGCGCCGCATTTCGACCCGAAGGGAGACGCCATTGCCCCGTGAGAGCGAGGATCTGTCCGCCGAGATCGTGGAGCAGGCGGCGCAGGCCGGCGTGAAACTGGTGGCCAGCCTGCCGGATGGCTGGATCGCCGATCTGATCGGGCGTTTCGACGGCGATTCGCGCTTTCGGCATGTGCCGGTGAACCGCGAGGAAAGCGCCATCGGCCTGTGCTCGGGTGCCTTCTTCTCCGGCACCTCCGCGCTGGCGGTGATGGGGGCGAGCGGCTTCCTCACCTGCATCTACGCGCTGACAAAAATCAACTACACCTACCAGGTCCCGCTGCCGATCCTGATCACCCTGCGCGGCGATATCGGCGACAAGGCGAAATACCATGTCTCGAACGGCCTCTATCTGCGGCCGATCCTGGCGGCGATGGCGATGCCCTTCATCGAGGTGCATGACCGTGCGGGACTGCCGGAGATCGGGCGCGCCATCCGCCATTCCCGCACCATCGCGCGGCCGGTGGTGATCGGGCTGCCGCGCAGCGTGCTGAAGGGGGCCGACTGACATGACGATGACCATGGAGGCGGCGTTCCGCGCGCTGATCGCGGCACGGCGTGATGAGATCGTGGTGCTCTCGGCCGGCAATGCCAGCGAGATGTGGTGGGGGCTGACGCAGGATCGCGACAGCGTCTTCTACCTGGAGGCCAGCATGTCGCTCGCGCCCATGTTCGGCGCCGGCATCGCGCTGGGCGTGCCGCAGCGCGATGTCTGGGTGCTGAATGGCGATGGTGCGCTGGTGATGAACCCGGGCACGCTGATGGTGGAACGGCAGATGGATCTGCCGAACCTGAAGCACTTCGTCGTCTCCAACCGCGCCTATGGCTCCACCTTCGATGCGGCGCTGCCGAATGCGGCGCGCAACGACTATCCGGCGATGGCGCGGGCCCTGGGCGTGGCGCGCACGGCGCAGTTCGAGACGGTGCAGGATCTGGTGGCCGGGCTGGATGCGGTGCGTGCGCCCGGCCATGGGCTGTTCGTGCTGGAGGTGGAGGCGCTGGGCCGCAAGATCCCGGCGCCGCCGATCGACGGGCCGGAGATGAAGTTCCGCTTCGGCCGCTGGATGGAAGCCGAGACCGGCGTCAGGATCTTTGGCTGATCGCGCGCCAGACGCTCTCGGGCGTCAGCGGCATGTCGAGATGCGTGACACCCAGCGGCCGCAGCGCATCCAGCGCGGCGGCCAGCACCGCCGGCGGGGCAGCGACGGGGCCGGCCTCGCCGACGCTTTTCGTGCCGATCGGGTTCAGGCCGGTGGCCTCGCCGACCAGGCCGATGGCCAGGTCCGGCAGATCATCCGCGCGCAGCACGCGGTAATCCATCAATGAGGCGGTCAGAAGTTGGCCCGTCGCATCGTGATGCGTGACCTCGCCAAGCGCCTGGCCGATGCCGAGCGCCACGCCGCCCTGCAACTGGCCGCGCACGATGGCGGGGCTGACGGCGCGGCCGACATCGTGCAGCGCGTCGTAGCGCGTCAGCGACAGCACACCGGTCTCGGGGTCCACCTCCACCTCCGCCACATGCATCCCGGCGGGGTAGGTGTAGTCGCGCGGGGCGAAGCGCGCGGCGGCATCCAGCGCGCCTTCGGCGGTGGCGGCGAGTTGCGCGAAGGTGATGCGGCGGTCGGTGCCGGCCACGACGAAATCAGCGCCATCCCGCAGGATGTCCGCGGGCGCGGCTTCCAGCCGTTCGGCGGCCAACGCCGCGGCGCGCCGCGCCACCTCCACCGCTGCCAGGTGCAGCGCCGCGCCGCCGACGGTGAGGGACCGGCAGGCGCCGGTGCCGTTGCCGGTGGCGATGGCGTCCGTGTCGCCTTGCACCATATCGACCAGGGCGGGCGCGATGTGCAGCACCTCCGCCACCAGCCGCGCATAGGTGGTGGCGTGGCCCTGGCCGGAGGATTGCGTGCCGATCAGCACGCGCGGCCTTCCATCCGGCGGCACCTCCAGCCGGGCTTCCTCCGCGAAGCCGAAGCCGCAGGCCTCGATGCAGGCGGCGAGCCCCCGGCCGAGCAGGCGGCCGCGTGTGGCGGCCTCGGCGCGGCGCGTGGCAAAGCCGGCATCCTCTGCCAGCGCCGCATGCATCGCCGGCAGGTCGAGCGATTCGTAGGTGGCGTGGCCCACCGTCTGCGCCGGCATCTCTGCCGGGCCGATCAGGTTGCGGCGGCGCAGCTCGGCGGGTGCCAGGCCGAGTTGCGCGGCGGCGGCATCCATCAGCCGTTCCACCACATACAACACCTCCGGCTGGCCGGCGCCGCGGTAGCTGCAGGTGGGCACGGCGTGGCTGTGGATGCCCTGCACCACGACATGCGCCGCCGGCATGCGATAGCAGCCGGCGATGATCTTCAGCCCATGCAGCGGCGGCACCACGCCACGCGGCGCGAGATAGGCGCCGAGCCCCGCCAGGCTGCGCAGCCGCAGCGCCAGGATGCGCCCCGCCGCATCCAGCGCCAGCGCCGCCTGGTTCACCTGGTCCCGCCCCTGGATATCGGCGAGGAAGGCCTCGCTGCGATCCGCCGCCCAGCGCACCGGCTGGCCCAGCCGCGAAGCTGCCCACAGCGTTACCACCTGCTCGGGGTACAGCACGTTCTTCACGCCGAAGCCGCCGCCGATCTGGCCGACCTGCACGCGCAGCCGGGCGCGCGGCCAGCCCAGCACGGAATCGCACAGCGTATCCCGCAGCGGATGCGGCTTGCCTGCCGGCGTCCACAGCGTGAAGCGGCCCTCGGCCATCGGCAGGGCGAGCGCGCCGCGCGGCTCCAGCGGCACGCCGGCCATGCGCGGATTCTGCAGATCCAGCGCCACCACATGCGTGGCGGCTGCGAAGGCAGCTTCGGTGGAGGCTGCATCGCCGAGCTCGATGGTGAAGGCGCTGTTGCCGGGGCGATCGGGCCAGACCAGCGGCGCATCCGGCGCGGCGGCGGCAGCCGTGGTGGCGGCGGCAGGAAGGGCTGACCAATCCACCCGCACCGCCTCCGCGCCGTCACGCGCGGCCTGTGGGGTGCGGGCCAGCACGGCGGCCACCGCCTCGCCCACGAAGCGCACGGTCTCCACCGGCATGGCGGGCTGCGGCATGGCGGCGCAGGGGTCGCCGATCGGCCAGTCCGTGGGGCTGCCGGGCGGGCGGACTTCCCAGGGGATGCCCTTGACGCCATCGGCCAGCAGATCCGCGCCGGTCAGCACGGCGACCACGCCGGGCGTGTCCAGCGCAGACGCGATGTCGATACCGAGGATGCGGGCATGGGCGTGCGGGGAACGATGGAAGACCAGATGCAGCGTGCCCTCCGGCGGGGCTGCATCGGCGAAGAAGCGGGCCGTGCCGGTCAGCAGCGGCAGGTCTTCCAGCCTGGCGCCGCTCATGCGGATTCCGCCCGCAGCGCGGCGGGGGAACAACCCGGGCAACGCCCGGCATAGCGCCACAGCGGCACGGGCTCCGCCCAGGCACGGCGATTGGCCTCCTGCACCCGAGGGAAGATTGGCGCCAGGCGTTCGCGCACGGCCTTGGCGTCGGCATGCAAGGCGGGCAGCAGATTCGCGACCTCGTCGGCCAGCGCTGTCATGTCAAACGCCGTGAGCCGCCCCTCATCCACCACGATGCGGCCATCCACCAGCACGGTGCGCACGGCACGGCCCGATTCGGCGAAGACCAGTTGCCGCATCGGGTTGTTCATCGGCACGAAGCAGGGGTCGGTGAGGTCCAGCAGCACGATATCCGCCTTCATGCCGGGCCGCAGCGCGCCTACCTTTCCTGCCAGACCGAGCGCCGCGGCGCCCCCCTCCGTTGCGGCCGCGAAGGCATCCGCGGCCTCCGGCGGGTCTTCGTCCGGGTCGTCGGAAACCGCGGGCAGGGCGCAGAAGGCCTTCATCACCTGGAACAGATTTTGCGAATCGGAGCAGGAACAATTATCCGCGCCGAGCGCCAGTTTCGTGCCTGCGCGCCGCAGCGCCTTGATCGGCGCGATGCCGCTGCGGGTCTTCAGATTGCCCACGGGGTTCAGTACGATATGCGTGCCGGCCTCCGCGATGCGCGCGATCTCCTCCGCCTCCAGCCAGACGCAATGTGCCAACGCCAGGCGCGAACCCAACAACCCGGCCTCGGCCAGTTGCGTCACCAGCGATCCGCCCGGCGCGGCATGGCGCGCGCCCACCACGGTGGCGCGGCTTTCATAGAGATGGGTGAAGACCGGAATCTCCAGCCGTGCCGAGACATCCCCGATGCGCGCAAGCGTCTGCGGCCGTACCCGTTCGGGCGCGGAGGGGCCGAGCGCGAAGGTGACAAGGCCCGCATCATCGCGCCGCGCGAGGATCGCGGCCTCGATGCGCGCCAGCGGATCGACACCGCGCGGGAATAGCGACACGCCGCCGGAAAGCCGCCAGCGCTCCGCCTCCGGCACGCAATCGGCCAGATGCGGGATGCTTTCGGTCGGCGGTACTTCCGAGAAGTGGGGCGCATAGACCACCCGCAGCCCGATCTGGCGGTAGCAATCCAGCACCAGGTCGAGGTCGTCCTCGTCAAAGGGATGCAGGCGGTTCATGTCCTGCACCGTGGTGATGCCGCCGAGCAGGCATTCGGCGGCGCCCAGCAGGGTGCGCAGCCGAAGTTCCGCGCGCGGCCGGCGCGGATAGCTGGGCGGCAGCGCCAGCAGATTCCATTGCTCCAGCGGCAGTGGCTCGAACATGCCCTTCAGCAGCACGTCATGCGAATGGTAATGCGCATTCACCAGGCCAGGGATCGCCAGCCTTCGTCGCGCATCCAGGATGCGGTCGGGCGGCGGCAGCCCCTGGCGGGCGGGATGCGCGGGATCGTCGAGACCCGGGCCGATGGCCAGGATCACATCATTCCGCACCAGAATATCGGCGCGTGTGGCATCGGCCAGCAGCGCGCCCTGGATCAGCAGCATCAGGCTTTCTTCCGCAACAGGTCGCCAAGCAGTGTCCAGCCCAGCAACAGCACCGCCGAGCCGAGCAGCAGCGCGGTGACGGGCCGCGTCAGCATGGCGAACAGATCCCCGCCCGCGATGGTCAGCCCCTGGTGGAACGAGGTTTCCGCGAGTGTGCCGAGCACCAGCCCGATGACCAACGGCACCACCGGGTAGCCGTAGCGGCGGGCGAAATAGCCGAAGATGCCGAAGGCGGCCGCGAGATACACGTCGAACAACCGCTGGTCCTGCGCATAGACGCCGGCAAAGCTGATCACCAGGAAGACCGGCGCCAGGATCTCCGCCCGCACCAGCGTGACCTTGGCGAACAGATTGGTCATCATCAGGCCCATGGCGGCGAACATCAGCGCGCCGATCATCAGCCCGACGAAGAAACCCCAGATCAGCTCGGGCTGGCTGGTGAACAGCATGGTGCCCGGCCGCAGCCCATGCACGGTCAGCGCCACCAGCAGCAGGGCGGAGGTGGCGCCACCCGGAATGCCAAGCGTCAGCGCCGGCACCAGGCTGGCGCAGACCGCGCTGTTATTGGCGGCCTCCGGCGCGATGACGCCTTCCGGCGCGCCCTGGCCGAAGCGTTCCGGGGTGCGGGAGGCGCGCTTTTCCACCGCATAGGCCAGGAAGCTCGCCGCCACCGCGCCCACGCCGGGCGTGATGCCGATGACGATGCCGAGCCCGGTGGAGCGCAGCAGCGCAACCGGATAGCGGAAGGTATCGACCACGCCGGCCCAGACGCTACCGGTGAGCTTGCCCATCTGAGAGACCCGTTCGCGCGTCACGATCCAGCCGATGATCTCCGACACGGCAAAAAGGCCGACGGTGACCGGCACCAGGCCGATGCCGGATTGCAACTCCAGCACGCCGAAGGCGAAACGCGCCTCCCCCATCACGCTGTCCACGCCGATGAAGGACACGCACAGCCCGAGCGCGGCCATGATGATGCCCTTCAGCGGCGCGTCACGGCTCAACACCGCGACCACCGCCAGTCCCAGCATGGCTAGCGCAAAGAACTCCGCCGGGCTGAACGCCTTCGCCACCTCCAGCAGCGGTTTGGTCAGCGCCATCACCACCAGCATGCCGGCGATGGCGCCGAACAGGCTGGCGCCGATGGACAGGCCGATGGCGACGCGCGCGCGACCCTGGCGGGACATCGGGTAGCCATCGAAGCAGGTGGCGGCGGAGGTGCTCTCACCGGGCACGTTCAGCAGGATGGAGGTGAAGGATCCGCTGCAATTCGCCGCGGCCGAAATGGAGGCCAGCATCAGCAGCGCCGAAAGCGGATCCATGTTGAAGGTGAAGGGAATCAGCAGCGCCATGGCCGTGATCGGGCCAAGGCCCGGGATCACGCCCACCCACATGCCGCCGGCGGTGCCCAGCAGCATGAACAGCAGATGTTCCCATTGCAGGGAGACAGACAGGCCGAGCAGCAGATTGTCGATCATGGGCGCGTCAATCCGCCTGCATCGCGTCGAGGATGCGTTCCATCACCAGCCCTTGCGGCAGGCGCATATCGAAAATCTCGACGAAGACGAGATCCGCGGCCACCAGCGTCAGCACCACCATGCCGAGGATCACCCGCTTGCGCCGGTAGCCCAGCAGCCAGGGCAGGCCAGCCAGTACGACGCCGGAGGCCACGAAGAAGCCGAGCAGCCAAAGCAGCAGCGCGTAGAGCGTGGGCACGCCAAGCGAAAGCCCGGCGGCCCAACGCGCATCGATCCCCGTGCCCTCCAGCGGTTCCTCGCCGGCGCGGCTGCCGCGCAGCACCTGCACCAGGTTGACCAGCGCAACCAGGGTGCCGACGCTGCCGACCACGGCCGGGAACACACCGGAAAGCCCGCGCGCCCGCAGCCCGGTGGCGGCGACATAGGCCATGACCAGCAGCAGCGCCGTGGCGAATCCCAGCGCTGGCCAGCGTGTGCGGTCCATCAAACCCGCAGCTCGTCCTTGAAGGTCTGCACCAGGGCCGCTTCGGCGGCCAGGATTTCAGCGATGCGCTCCGGCTCCAGCAGCACCGGGAACTCACCCTGCCGGTTCATGCGGTCCACCAATTGTGGGTCGCGGAAGGCCTCCCGGAAGGCGGTGGTCAGCGCCGCACGGCGATCGGCCGGCACCGCCGCACGGGCCGAGCAGAAGAACAGCTGCGCCACGAGCTGCACATTGAGGTTCTGCTCCGCCACCGTGGGATGATCCGGCAGGGCGCGGGCGCGTTCCGGCTCGAACACCCCGATGATGTGCAGATTATCAAGCGCCCGGCTGCCGGAGGCCGGCCCGCCGATGGAGGCATCGACATGGCCGCCGATCACCTGCGCATAGGCCGCGGAGCTGCCGTTGAAATGCGCGATGTCGAAAGGCACGCCGAGATCGCGCCGCATCGCCAGCAATTGCAGGTGATGCGCACCGCCGCGGCCGATGGAGGCGACGACGACGCGGCGCTTGCGGCATTCCGCCACGAAATCCGCCATGGTGCGGATCGGGCTGTCCTTCTTGACGTTGAGCTGGCCACCGGCTGACTGCCAGCCATAGATCGGCGCGAAGGTGGCGGAGGTGTAGGGCACCTCGAACAGCGCCGTATCCACGGATACGGCGGGTGCGACCTCCGTCATGATGGTGTAGCCATCCGCCCGGTTGCTGGCGAGCTTGGCGCGGGCCACGCGGCCGCCGGCGCCGGTGGCGTATTCCAGCTGCGACTTGAAGCCGCGCGCTTCCAGGAAGGGCTGGATGGTGCGCGTGGTCACGTCGATGGACCCGCCGGGGGATTGATAGATCAGCCAGGTCAGGTCGCGTTGTGGGAAACGCCCCTGCGCCAGGGCCGGGGTGGCGAGGGCAGCGGCGGCGAGGCCTGCCAGGCCGCGGCGCGTGATGACAGGGGTCATGCCGGTCTCATCCTCGATGGTTGGGGAAAGCCTTGCGGGGTTCATCGCCCGTCAGATCCGCGACGGGTCGAGCGTGGCGGCGGCGAACATCTCGGCCGGGTCCATGTCGCGCGCGACCAGCCCCTGCTCGCGCGCCCAGCGGACCATGGCCTGCAATTCCGGCAGGTTGGAAGCGAAGCCGTAGCGCCAGTAATCGGGGCCCATCACCGCCTCCGCCCGCGCCAGATCATCGGGCAGCCAGGGCAGGCTGGTGAACAGCGTGCCGACCTGCCGCAGCTCGTGCAGTGCGATGTCGCGCGATTGCTCGAAGGCCTTCAGCACGCTGGCAGCGAGCCAGGGATGGCGCTCGACCAGGGCGCGGCGGATGCCGATCAGGTGCATGATCGGGAACAGCCGCGTCTTGCGGTACCAGGCCTCCTCCGCCATGCGGAAATCCGGGAACAGGCGGCCGATATGCGGCGTGCCGTCCAGGAAGCAGCTCGGCGCGCGGGCGGTGATCAGCGCATCCAACTCGCCGGCCGCCAGCATGCCGGACAGGGTGCGATCCGGCGGGATGGGTTGCAGGTCGATGCCGGGCGGCAGGGTGATCGGCGTGCGTTCGGTGCGGCCGGGCTGTTCCTGCCCGCCATTGCGCCACTGCACCTCCTCCGCCCGCACACCGTATTCATCCGAGAGGATGCCGCGCGCCCAGAGGCAGACGGTCATCTGGTATTCCGGCAGGCCAATGCGGCGGCCGCGCAGATCGGCCGGGCCGGTGATGCCGCGATCTGTGCGGATATAGACCGAGGAATGCCGGAAAACGCGCGAGACGAAGGCAGGGATGCCGACGTAATGGGCATCGCCGCGTGCCGTGGTCAGCAGATGGCTGCTGCCGGACAGCTCCGTGATGTCGAAGTCCTGGCTGCGATAGGCGCGCGCGAAGCATTCCTCCGGCTCCAGCGGGAAGACCTGGAGGTCCACTCCCTCGATCGCGACGCGGCCATCCATCAGGGCGCGAAGCCTGTCATAGCCACCACAGGCGAGGGTGAGGCTGAGCCTGGCCATGGCGGGCGGAACTCCTTCGGGGCGAAAGCCCCTGGACCGGGGCGGTGCCGTATTTCAAACTGGATCCAGTGATCCTGCAACAGGCATTGCAAACCCCGTGCCGAGGAGCCTTCGCCCGATGCCCGAAACGCGGACCGGACTGCTGATCGAGGAGGCGGCCGTCTATGACCATGATGGCGACACGGACCGCCCCGCCACCGCCGATATCCTGATCCTCGGCAACCGCATCGCGGCCATCGCCCCCGGCCTGGCGCGGCAGGCGCGGGCGGATGAGACGCATCCCTGGCGCGGCGCGGTGCTGGCGGCGGAGCGGATCGACGGCTCCCGCCGCCTGGCGCTGCCGGGTTTCCTCAACGCGCATTACCATTCCCACGACACGCTGCTGAAAGGCGCCTTCGAGGCCCTGCCGCTGGAGCTGTGGGGGCTTTATGCGCTGCCGCCTTCCTACCCGCGCCGATCGCGGGCGGAGCTGGTGGCGCGGACGCTGATCGGCGCGGTGGAATGCCTGCTGTCCGGCATCACCACCGTGCAGGACATGGACCGCATCCACCCCTATGACGAGGAAGATATGGCGGCGGTGCTGGAGGCCTATGACCAGGTCGGCATCCGCTGCATCTTCGCGCCGCACTTCACCGAACGCAGCCTGCTGGACGCGACGCCCTTCTGGCGCGAGGCGATTCCGGAAGACCAGCACTGGCGCATCGCCGGCCCGGCCGGGCCGCTATTCCCGCCGGGCGAGGACATCGTCACCCGGCTGGTCGCGGCCATCGCGCCGCATCGCGGCCGCCATCCGCGAATCACCTTCGGCCTCGGCCCCTCCGCGCCGGAGCGGCTGGAGCGGGCGACGCTGGAACGGCTGGGCCAGGCGAGCCGCGACCACGCGCTGCCGGTCTACATCCATGTCAATGAAAGCCGCGCCATGGCGGTGCATGGGTTGCAGCACCTGGCGGCGCATGGCGGATCGCAGGTCCGGTATCTTGCCGATTGCGGGCTGCTGGGGCCGCGCACCAGCCTCGCGCATTCCGTCTGGCTGACGGATCCCGAGATCGCGCAGATCGCGGAGACCGGCACCAGCGTGGCCTTGAACCCGGTGGGCAATCTGAAGACCCGCAGCGGCGTCGCGCGGTTCCGCGCTTTGCTGGAATCAGGCGTGAATATCGGGCTGGGTTGCGACAACTGTTCCTGCTCCGACGCGCAGAACATGTTCCAGGCCATGAAGATGTTCTGTGCCCTGTCTGCCATCGAGGACCCGATGCCCGGCCGGCCGCTGGCCGTCGATGCGCTGCGGGCGGCGTGTACGGGTGCGGCGCGGCCGGCCGGGCTGGAGGGGCAGCTTGGCCATCTGCGGCCGGGGATGCTGGCGGACCTGCTGCTGATCGACCTGGATGACCCGTCCTTCCTGCCGCTGAACAGCGCCGCACGGCAGGTGGTCTTCACGGAATCCGGGCGCGGCGTGCGCGATGTGATCGTCGATGGCCGCGTGGTGGTGCGCCACGGGCTGCCGACGACGCTCGACATGGCAGCGCTGGCGCGCAACGTGCACGAGCTGTCCAAGGAACTGCAGCGAGACGCTGCGGCGGTGGCGGACCGGCTGGACCCGATCCGCGGCCATCTGCTGGACGCCGTGCGGCGGTCCTGGGCGGTGCCGATGCCGATCGACCGTTTCCTGGGCCATCCCGCGACACAGTTGCGGGCGCGCCTGCCGGGTGGCTGAGGAGAACGCGCGCATGGAACGCCTCGCCAACGGTTCTGTACTCTGCTGGCGGAGGGCAATCCGAGCCGGCTCGTGCCGGCCTAGCTCAGGCGCTCTGGCTCACACGACGCCATAGCCGGCGCGGGTGATCCAGTAGTCCCATTCGGGTGCGCCAGTAGGCTACGGCGTCGCCGCCCATCTCGGCGTCTCCTGCAAAGCGCCGCCGCCATAAAGCCACGCAAGCGTCTCCCGCCATTCCGCCTGCGACTTCGCGGCCATGATGCTGTTGCGCAGCGCGGCATGCGCGCCGGCGGGGTGGTAGACGTGGTCGCCCACGGCGCGGGACTGCAATTGCACGCGCGCGGTCCGCAGCATGCGCGCATCGCGATAGGTCGTCAGCGCCGGCGCGACATCGCCCTGATGCGCTGCCATCATCTGCGCCAGGCAGACTGCATCCTCCATCGCCATGCAGGCGCCCTGCGCCAGGTATTGCAGCGTGGGATGCGCGGCATCGCCGAGCAGCGCCACGCGGCCATCCACCCAGCCTTCGATCGGGTCGCGGTCGCACAGCACCCACAGCTTCCAGTCGCGCCCCTGCCGGATGATGGATTGCGCCAGCGGATGCACATGCGTGAAACCCGCGAAGACCTCCTCGGCGGAGACGGGTTTGCCGGCCACCGGCTCCGGCGCGTCATTGTGGCAGGTGACGACCAGGTTGAAGGCCTTCCAGCCCTGCAACGGGTAGTGGACGATGTGGCATTTCGGCCCGGCCCAGAGCGTGGCGGCGTTCCAGCGCAGCGCCTCCGGCATCTGCTCCGTCGGGATCACGCTGCGATAGGTGGTGTGGCCGGACACACGCGGCGCGCCATCCCCCACCACTTGCCGCCGCACCTTGGACCACAGCCCATCGGCGCCGATCAGCGCCCGGCCGCGCAGTTTTTCGCCCGTGGCCAGATGCGCGGTGACGCCTTCGCCGTCCTGCTCATACGCCACCACCTCCGCCGAGGTGCGAAGGCTGATGGAATCGCTGCCGCGGCAGCCTTGCAAAAAAACGCCGTGCAGGTCGCCGCGATGGATCACCGCATAGGGCGCGCCGAAGCGGGTGCGGAAATCATCGCCCAGGTCGATGTGGCAGATCTCCTCCGCCGTCAGCGCATCCATCAGCCGCAGCCGGTCGATGTGGATCGCCATGGCGCGCGCGGTCTCACCGATGCCGAGCCAGTCGAAGGCGTGGAAGGCGTTGGGGCCGAGCTGGATGCCCGCGCCCACCTCCCCCATCGCCGGGGCTTTCTCCAGCACCGTCACGGCAAAGCCCTGCCGTGCCAGGCCGAGTGCCGCGGCCAGCCCACCGATGCCGCCGCCGGCGACCAGGATGGGCTCACTCATTCAGGCTGGATCCCAGCCGCACCGGGCGGATTTGCGCCAGGCCGGGTCGCGCAACCGCGGCCAATAGGCTCCTGCGATTCATGGTTCTGTTTCCTGCCCTGTGGCGGCAGGATCGCGCGCTGGTGGGCGCTGTCAATCGGCCAGGTCGGCCTGCGCCCGCAGCCAGGCCGCCAGCGCCGCCCGCTGGTCGCCGGGCAAGGCGCGTTCCAGATGCAGGGTCAGGTGCCCGGCGCGGCGGTCCGGCGGCACGCGGCAGGCATGGGTCCAGACCTCATCGCCGCGCCGGTGCAGCAGCACATACAGCAGCGCGGGCCGACAGCGCCCGGCGCGGTCCCGCCAATGGCCGGTTCCAACGAAATCGGCCGTGTCATCCGGCCCCAGGAACAGGGAGAAATCCGGGCCATCGCCCAGCGAATCCAGCATGCCGCCCTCCAACCCATGGTGTTCCACACATGGACCGACGGCGGCGCTTCCCGAATAATTGCCGGAACGGCCGCATCCCCCCGGTGAAGGAGGCGCCACCTTGCCCGGGAGGGCAGGTTGGCGTTGGGCGTCGGCCCAACTCTTGATGCAGGGGCGGAGATAGCAAGCAAAGGCGGATCGGGGCAAGGCCGTTTCCGGCCCTGCCCCTGGTGGAGATCAACCGACCTCCAGCAGCTCCACGTCGAAGACCAGCGTGGCATTCGGCGGAATCACGCCGCCGGCGCCGCGCGCGCCATAGCCGAACTCTGGCGGGATGGTGAGCGTGCGGTGGCCGCCCACCTTCATGCCCTGCACGCCGCGGTCCCAGCCCGCAATCACCTGGCCGGCGCCGAGCTGGAAGCGGAAGGCATCGCCGCGGTCGCGGGAGCTGTCGAACTTCCGGCCCTTGTTGTCCGCCGCCTTCGGGTCGAACAGCCAGCCCGTGTAATGCACCGCGACCGGCTTGCCGGAAACGGCCAGCGTCCCCTCGCCGACGGTGTGATCAACCATTGCAACGCCCATGGGTCAGCCCTTCCGGAAAGTGATGTTCTTGGCCCCGTCCCACAGGACGGAACGGCCGATCTTGGCCAGGCGGTCCAGCCCGTCCGTGATGGTCAGGAAATGGTTGCCCGCGAGCTGCCCGGCCTTGGAGGAGAAGCAGCAGGGGCCATAGGCGATCAGGATCTCCGTCTCGCTCACCCCGCCCGGATAGACGATGATGTGGCCCGGCGCCGGGTGGCTGGTGGCATTTTCATGCCCGATGCCCAGGTCGCGGTCGCCCATCGGAATCCAGCAGGCCTCGCCGGACCAGCGCACATGGATGATGCGGTCGCTGAAGGGCAGCAATTCGCGGAACCGGGCGCAGGTCTTGGGCGCGTCAGTGTCCTCGAACCGGGCGCGAAACACCTCGCCCGCGATCTCGATCTCGATCTCCGTCACGTCACCCTGCCTCCCATGCTGCCGGCTTCGCCTACGCGAGCCGCCGTCTCTTGCCAAGCCACTCCGGTTGCGGCGCAACCGTGGCGGGTGCCGACCGTTCTGCCCGGTGAGTGACAGGAGACGCCCATGCTGCTGGCCCGGACCCGTGCCCTGCTGGCCGATACCATCCGCGGCTACATCGCCGACGAGGCGATGACCCGGGGGGCGGCGATTGCCTGCTACACCATGTTTTCCCTGGTGCCTCTGCTGGTGGTGGCGGTCGGCATCGCCAGTGTCTTCTTCGGCGAGGCGATCGTCCAGGGCGCGGTGGATGACCAGCTGGTCGCCCTGGTCGGCCGCCAGGGCGCCAGCGCGGTGCAATCCATGGTGCGCGATGCCGGTGCGATCGAGGGTTCGGGCGTGCCGGCCCTGGTGGGCCTGGTGGTGCTGCTGATCACGGCCAGCGGCGTCTTCGCGGAATTGCAGAGCGCGCTGAACGCCATCTGGAAGACGCAGGAGCCGTCCATGTCGGTGTCCTACCTGCTGCGCGCCCGGCTGCTGAGCATGGGGCTGGTGGGTGCCACCGGCTTCCTGCTGCTGGTGTCGCTGATCGCCAGCGCCCTGCTGGCCGCACTCGGCAGCTGGACGGATGTGATGTTTCCCGAATTCGCGCCGGTGATGCGGGCGATGAATATCGGCGTGTCCTTCCTGCTGACCGCGCTGCTGTTCGCGGCCATCTACAAGGTGCTGCCGGACCGGCGGCTGCGCTGGCGGGATGTGGCGGTGGGCGCGCTGGTCACCGCCTTCCTGTTCACCATCGGGCGGGTGCTGATCGGCTGGTACCTGGGTGGCAGCGGCATCGCGGCGCGTTATGGCGCGGCGGGCGCGCTGATCGTGGTGCTGCTGTGGGTGTATTATTCCGCGCAGGTCTTCCTGCTGGGGGCCGAATTCACCCGGGCCTGGACCGGGCGCATCGGCAGCCGCCGCAAGGCGCCGGTGGGCGGGGAGGTGGTGCCGCCGCCCTCGATCGGCGATGGGCGGGACGAGGTGGCGGTTGGGGAGAAAAGCTAAGGCCTGTGGGGATTCACAACATCGGCGCTGATGTGATTCACACTGTGGATGGATCGCTTTGTGCTGACGGACGCCCAATGGGCGCGGA
>LNFM01002183.1_pt1 | contig 41600 bp, 40 predicted proteins | sample 596031 | NCBI WGS metagenome assembly LNFM01 (sample SAMN04254537, study PRJNA301005) | activated carbon metagenome | isolation source: dual media filters at the Ann Arbor, Michigan drinking water treatment plant | place: USA: Ann Arbor
GGCGCCCCCTGCTGGCCCTGCACGCTGTTGACCAGCACCTGGCCCCAGCGGCCCATGCCGACGATTGCCGCATTCAGCATCACGATCTCCCTGTCTTATCGCCCGAGGGCTCCCCACCCGGGCCGGGTGGTGGACCTTCCAATGCGGCTTCCATGCGCCGCAGCCGCGTCATGCCCCAGCCGAACACGCCGAGGAACAGCGCCACCGCCACCAATGTGGGCCATTGCAGCCCGAACACCTCTCCCGCCCCACCCAGCGCCAGCGCGCCGAGCGCGGGGAAGGCGCGGGTGATCAGCCCCCACAGGGACAGCATGCGGCCGCGATAGGTCGGGTCCGTCGCGCTCTGGATCAGGGTCTGCACGCTGATCCCGTGCATGGAGGCGAAGCCGCCGATCAGCGCGGCGCAGAGCATGCCGAGCGGGAAATACCCCGTCGCCACGAATCCAACCGTGGCGATCGCCTGCGCCAGCGCGCCGAACACCGCCAGCCGCACCACCCCCTCCAGCCGCCCGCGGGAGGCGACCCAGAGGCCGGTGACCAGGGCGCCGATGCCGAAGCAGGCGGTCAGGATCGCCAGGCTTTCGGCGCCGCGGCCGAACAGGCGTTCCACGAAGGGCGGCAGGATTTCCTGCACCCCGCGCAGCATCAGCGCGCCGAGTGCCGCATACAGCAGCAGGGGGCCGAGGCCCGGATGCCGCGCGGCATAACCCAGCCCTTCCACCACCTCCGCCCACAGGCTTTTGGAGACCGGATGGCCGCGGCGTTCCTTGGGATCCACCCGCAGCAGGTAGATGGTCAGGCAGGCGAACAGATAGCCCACCGCATTGCCCGCGATCGCCGGCACCACGCCCCAGATGGCAATCACCGGGCCGGCGATGGCCGGGCCGATGAAGCGGGCCACGGCAAAGCACAGCGAATTGGCGGCGACCGCGGCGGGCAGGTCGGCGCGGGCCACGATGCCGGGCATCAGCGTCTGGCGCGCGGGCTGGGCGAAACTGGCCGCGACGCCGCCGCAGACCTCCAGAACCAGCAGCAGGGTGATGGTCATATGGCCGGAAAAGGTCAGACCCGCCACGGCCAGGGACTGCACGGCGATCGCCACCTGCGTCCACATTGCCAGCTTCACCCGGTCCACCCGGTCCGCCATCGCGCCGGCCAGCGGGCTGATCAGCACTGCCGGCGCCAGGTCGCAGAAGGCGACCATGCCGACCCAGAAGGCGCTGCCCGTCAGTTCCCAGGCGAGCCAGGACACCGCGATGCGCTGCATCCAGAGCCCGGTCCAGGCCACCATGGAGCCGGAAAAGAACAGCCGCGAATCGCGCGTGGACAGCGCGCGCGCGAGCGCGTTGGAAGATGCCACCCCGCGTCAGCGGGTGCGGGGCGGCGGGGCGAGAGGTGTGGCCGGCGCGGCGCGCAGGCAGTCGGCGATCAGCCGGTCACGGTCGATCTGCTGCGCCCCGCGATCCGACTCGACGCGGCTATAGGGCGCGACGGACAGGGTTCCGCGGCTCGACTCGGTCTCATCCGTCCGCATCGTCTGGCCCCGCTCGCGGTACTGGACCACGCGCGTCGCCTCCGCCCGGCAGGCCTCATAGGCCGCGTCACGCTGGCCGGCGGCCGGCGCCGGCGGGGCGGAAATCGGCGTCGGCAGCGGGATGTTGCAGGCCGAAAGGCCCAGCAGCAGAAGGGTCGGCGGAAGGGCGCGGAGGCGGGGCATCGGGGGGACTTTCGGGCGGGCGTCAGGCCGGGACGCGGGATGCGGGCAATGCGCGCGACAATAGCCCCCGAAGCGCCTCCGCGTCGAACCTCGCCGCGCCATCCAGTGGCAGGCTCGCGGCGGCGCGCAGCAGGGAGGGGTGCATCTCCACCCCCTCCGCCGTCACGGTGAACAGCCCGGCCATCCAGGCGCTGCGCCCCATCACCTCGACCAGCGCCAGCAGACGCAGGCACAGCGCCAGGCCGGGCAGGGTGGTCAGCTCCGCCCGCCGGTCCACCGCCTCCGCCCAGCAGCGCGCATCCCGGTCGGCGATGGCCAGGACGATGGCACTGCCCTCCGGCCCCCGGAACAGCAGGCGGCGAACCGGGCCCCATTCGCCGGATTGGGCGCGGGCGCGCGCTGCCTCCCAGGCGCCGAGCAGTGCGGTGGCGCTGACGGGGGGCAATTCGGCCGGGGCCAGGGGAATGGCGTAGGACAGGCTGCCATCATCGGCGGCGGCCAGGGTGATCGGGTTCTCGGGCATCAATGGCTATGTGGCATCACGCGGCGGCTTCGCAAACGTCGCCGGGCATGGCGTGATGCGCCCATGACCGAACCGAACCGCCTGACCGCCACCGAAGCCGCCCGCGCCATCGCCGCCGGCAGGCTTTCCGCAACCGAGCTGATGGAGGCCTGCCTGGCCCGCGCCGCGGCGCGGGAGCCCACGGTGCGCGCCTTCATGCATCTCGATCCCGCCCAGGCGCGGCGCAATGCGGCGAAGGCCCGGCCCGGCCCGCTGCACGGCATTCCGGTGGGCGTGAAGGATGTGCTGGATACGGCGGATATGCCGACCGGCTACGGATCGCCGATCTGGGCCGGGCACCGGCCGCGCGGCGATGCGGCGGCCGTCGCCGCGGCGCGCGCCGCCGGCGGTGTCATCATGGGCAAGACTGTCACCACGGAATTCGCCACGCGCAGCCCGGGTGCGACCACCAATCCGCATAACGCGGCGCATACGCCGGGCGGCTCATCCTCCGGCTCCGCTGCCGCGGTGGCGGATTTCATGGCTCCCATCGCCTTCGGCACCCAGACGGCGGGCAGCATCGTGCGGCCGGCGGCCTATTGCGGCGTGGTGGGCTTCAAGCCGAGCTACGGCAGCCTGCATCGCGGCGGCATGAAGGTGTGTTCCGAGAGCCTCGACACCATCGGCATCATGACCCGCAGCCTGGCCGATTGCGCGCTGGCGATGGGCGCGATGACCGGGCGCATCTACGCCGACCCCGAGGCGAAGCGGGACCGCCCGCCGCGCCTGCTGCTCAGCCTGGGCCATGCGCCGGACGCTGCGGCGCCGGAGACGGTGGCGCTGCTGCACAAGGCAGCCGCGGCCGCACGCTCTGCCGGGGCGGAGGTGGTGGAAGCGCCCCTGCCGCCCGCCCTGCTGGCGGCGGCGGAGCTGCACGGCGTCATGATGAACATGGAAACCCGCCAGGGCCTCGCCTGGGAATATGCCGAGGCGCGGGCGCAGATGTCCGCCGTGCTGCTTGAGAGGATGGACTGGGCCGGCAGCCTCCCGGCCGCAAAACTCGGCGAGGCCCGCCGCGCCGCCATGGCCGCCCGCGCCGCCTTCCTCGACTGGACCGCGGGCTACGACGCGGTGCTGACGCCTTCTGCCCCCGGGGAGGCGCCGGAGGGCCTCGCCTATACGGGGGATGCCACCTTCAACCTGCTCTGGACGCTGCTCTACGGCCCCAACGTGACCATCCCCGCCGGCACCGGCCCGGCCGGGCTGCCGCTGGGCGTGCAGCTGGTGGGCCGCATCGGGGAGGACCCGGCGCTGTTGGCCACCGCGCGCTGGGTGCAGTCTGCGCTAGGCTAGCGCTCGCAGCCGGGCGGCCGTCTCGGCATCCGCCGGGTAGAAGGCCTCGATCGCCAGTTCGGACAGGCTGACCTCCACCGGCGTGCCGAAGACGGTGGTGGTGGAGAGCAGCGCGAGGCGCCCCACCGGGCTGTCCAGCAGCAGCGGCACCACCACCCCGCCAGGCGTCAGTGCCGGGGTGCTCGGCGCCGCCTGGGGCGGGGTGGGCATGGCGCGCAGCTCGGCCAGGAGATCGGCGAGCACGGCATCCCCGCTGGCCTCCACCTGCCGGTGCAGCCGTTCCAGCACATGGGCGTGCCATTCGGCGAAATTGCCGATGCGGGGCGCCAGGCCGCCGGGATGCAGGCTGAGGCGCAGCACATTCACCGGCGGCGCCAGCAGCGCGGGGTCGGCGATGCCCTCCAGCAGCCTGGGCAACACGGCATTGGCCGCCACCAGATGCCAGTGCCGGTCCACCGCCAGCGCCGGGTTCGGCGCCTGGGCGTCCAGGATCATCTGCACCGCCTCCCGCATGCCGGCCAGCGCCGCATCCTCCCGATAGGCAGGCGCATAGCCGGCGGCGAGCAGCAGCGTGTTCCGCGCCCGCAGCGGCACATCGAGCTGTCCGGCGAGCCGCAGCACCATCTCCCGGCTCGGCCTGGCCCGGCCGGATTCGACGTAGCTGAGATGCCGCGTCGAAACCTCTGCATCGAGCGCGAGGTCGAGCTGGCTGCGGCGCCGGCGCTGGCGCCATTCGCGCAGCAGGGTGCCGATCGGGGGGTGTGATGTGGACATGCCGGCGATCCTAAGCCGGTTCGCGGCCGGCTTCCCATGACCTCCGAGGTTATCGCGCAGCGGGTGCGCGCGGGTGTTGGGTGGTCTCCTCGGAACCCGAAGGAGAGCCCCGATGACCCTGCTGAAACTGGCGCTGCTGGGCGATGCCGCCGCCTGCGCTGCCTCCGGCCTGCTGCTGGCCGCGGGTGCCGGCCTGCTGGCCGCGCCGCTCGGACTGCCGGAGGGGCTTTTGCGCGGCGCCGGCCTGGCGCTGCTGCCCTGGGCCGGCTTCCTCGCCCTGGTCGGCCGCAGCGCTGCCCCTTCGCGTGGCGCGGTGCGCGTCATTATCGTGGTGAATGCGCTGTGGGTGGTGGACAGCCTGCTGCTCGCCGGCGGCGCCTTCGGCCCGGTGCCGAGCCACCTCGGGCAAGCCTTCGTGCTGGCCCAGGCGGCGGTCGCAGGCGGCTTCACGGTGATGCAGGCCCTGGCGTTGCGCCAGGCGGCGGTGCCGGCGTGATCTGCACCCGCGACGGCGTCGGCCTGTTCCACAGGGAGGTCGGGCAGGGTGCGCCGGTCGTCTTGCTGGCCAGCTGGTCGCTGCCGAGCGACAGCTGGTTCCAGCCGATGCACGCCATGGCTGCCGCCGGGTTGCACGCCGTGGCCTATGACCGGCGCGGCCATGGCCGCTCCGACGACCCTGGCCGCGGCTGGGACTACGACACCCTCGCCGATGACCTGGCCGATGCGCTGGAAGCCTTCGACCTGCGCGGGGTGACGCTGGTGGCGATGTCCGGCGCGGCCGGGGAGGCGGTGCGCTACCTGACCCGCCATGGCCGCGACCGCATCGCCCGTCTCGCCCTGATCGGCCCGACCACGCCGCTGCTGGTGCAGCGCCCGGACAATCCGGACGGCATCCCGGCCGAGGCCCTGGCGGCCTTGCGCGAGGAACTGCGCCGGGACTTTCCGGACTGGCTGGCGCGGAATGCCCGCGCCTTCGGCGGGCCGACACCCTCGGGGGCCATGCTGGACTGGATCTGCGGCCTCGCCCGCCAGGCCAGCCTGCCCTTCCTGCTCGGCTTCCATCGCAGCCTGGCGGAGACGGATTTCCGGGCCGAACTGCGCGCGCTGGACCTGCCCGTGCTGGTCATCCAGGGCGATGCCGATGCGACCTGCCCCCTCGCCCTGACCGGCGCAGCCACCGCGGCACTGGTCCCGGGCGCGCGGCTTCTGGTGATTCCGGGCGCGCCGCATGGCCTGCTGGTCAGCGATCCGGACCGGCTGGCGGCGGAGCTGATCGCCTTCGCCCTGGGCTGAACGTCACCCCGGCGCGGCGCGCTTCTCCGCCTCCATCAGCAGCGCCAGGAAGCTGGTGACCTTGGCCGGGCGAAAACGCGCGGCCGGCAGCACGGCGTGGATGCCGCCCGAGGGCAATTGCCACTCCGGCAGGGCCTGCACCAACTGCCCGGCTTCGAGCAGCCCGGCCACCAGGTAGTCCGGCAGCACGGACAGCCCGGCCCCGGCCTGCACCGCCGCCAGCGCGCCCGGCGTGGTGTCGATCGCCAATGCGGAGGTCAGTCGCACGGCCCGGCGCTCCAGCGCGCCCTGGGAGAACAGCCACAGCAGCGGGTCGCGCAGCGCCGTATTGGCGATGAAGGGCAGGCGGGCGACATCCTCCGGCGCGCGCAGCGCCGCGATGGCGCCGGCGAGTGCCGGGCTGCCCACCAGGATCTGGCGAAAACCGCCGATGCGCCGCGCCTGCAGGCTGGAATCGGTCAGCCAGCCGACGCGGATGGCGAGGTCCAGCGCGCCGGAGACCAGGTCCAGCGTGGTATCGCCCAGCGTCAGCTCCACCCGCATCGCCGGATGCCGCGCCAGATAGGCGGTGACCACCGGCACCAGCCGCGCCACGCCGTAATCGTTCGGCGCGGTCAGCCGCAGCGTGCCGGTGGGCTCCGCAACGGCCTGCGCCAACTCGTCATAGGCATCCTCGGCCTCCCGCAGCAGCAGGGTGCAGCGGGCGTGGAACAGGCGGCCGGCCTCGGTGGGGTTCACGCGGCGGGTGGTGCGGACCAGCAGGGTGGTGCCCGTCTCCCGCTCCAATTGCTGCACCTGCTGGCTGACCACCGCCTTGGTGATGCCGAGCCGGGCGGCCGCGCGGGTGAAGGAGCCGGTGTCCACCACGGCGGCGAAATAGGCGAGGCGGTTGAGGTTCATGCCGGGCAGCAGGCCCGTGCTGGCTTTGACTGTCAATCAAAGACAAACAGTATGTCCATTCTGTTGGCCTTATCGCTCCGGTGCCGCCATGCCATCTCACCGCGGCAGGAGCAAAGCCATGACCCCAGCCACCCAGATCACCTATCTGTTCGATCCGCTCTGCGGCTGGTGCTACGGCGCCGGCCCGGCGCTGGACCAGCTCGCCAGCCAGCCCGGCCTGGTGCTGGACCTCGCCCCCACCGGGCTGTTCGCCGGCCCGGGTGCGCGGGCGATGGATGCCCAGTTCGCCGCCTATGCCTGGGCCAATGACCAGCGCATCGCCCGGCTGTCCGGCCAGGCCTTCAGCGAGGCCTATCGCCAGAAGGTGCTGGCCGATACCGGGCGGCTGTTCGATTCCGGCCCGGCCACCCTGGCGCTGACCGCCGTGGCGCTGACCAACCCCGACCGGACACGCGACGCGCTGAAGGCGATCCAGCACGCCCGCTACGTGGACGGCCAGGACATCACGGATACCGCCACCCTGGCGCGCATCCTGACCGAGGCCGGCCTGGCCGAGGCCGCCGACCGCCTGGCCGCGCAGGATGCGGCGCTGGTCGAGGCGCTGCGCGCCCGCATCGCAACTGGCCGGACCCTGATGCGGGAGATGGGGGCGGAGGGTGTGCCGGCGCTGGTCGTCGGCACCGGACCCTCCCGCCGCCTGCTGCCGGCCAGCGTGCTGTTCGGCGGCACGGATGCGCTGCGCGCCGCCCTGGCCGCCGCCTGAAACATTCGAAGGAGACCCAAGACATGACCACCCGTCGCATGCTGATGACCGCCGCCCTCGCGGCCACCGCGATGCCCGCCGCCGCCGCGGGCCTGACGCTCCGCGCCCTGCCGGCCGGCCCGGCCGGCTTCTTCCGCGCCCCCGTGCTGATCTCCGGCGCGACGGAAGCGGTGCTGGTCGATGGCGGCTTCACCCTGTCCGATGGCCGCGCGACGGTCGAGGCGGTGCGCGCCACCGGGAAGCGCCTGACCACCATCTACATCACCCAGAGCGACCCCGATTACTATTTCGGCCTGCGCCCGCTGCGCGACGCCTTCCCGGAGGCGCGCATCATCGCCGCGCCCGAGACCATCGCGGCGATCCATGGCAACGTCGAGAAGAAGCTCGCCACCTGGGGCCCGCAGCTGCGCGACAATGGTCCGGCCAGCCTGGCCGAGGTGGTGATCCCCGCGCCCTTCACCGGCAATGCCTTGACGGTGGATGGCGCCGCCATCGAGATCGTCGTTGCCGAGGGCATGGAAAACCGCCGCTACCTGTATGTGCCGGAGCTGCGGGCCGTGGTCGGCGGCGTGCTGATCTTCGCCGGCGTCCATGTCTGGACCGCCGATACCCAGACGCCCGCTTTGCGGGCCGCCTGGCGCGCGAACCTGGAGCGCATCGCGGCGCGCCGACCGGCCGTGGTGGTGCCGGGTCACATGACACCGCAGTCGCCGACCGACCTCTCGGCCGTGACGCATACCCTGGCCTACCTCACCGCCTTCGAGGAGGAGCTGGGCCGCGCGGCCAATGGCGCGGCGCTGAATGCGGCGATGAAGGCGCGCTTCCCGGGCCTCGGCATGGAAGTGGCGATCGATATCGGCGCGCGCGTCGCCAAGGGCGAGATGGAGTGGGGCTGAACATGGCCGCCAATCTGGACCTCATCCGCGCCACCTATGAGGGCAGTTCGGAGGAGAACGGCCGCAACCTGCTCGCGGCCCTCGCCCCGGATGCCGCCTGGACGGAGGCGGAGGGCTTCCCCTATGCCGGCACCTATGTCGGCCCGGAGGCCATCCTGGCCGGCGTGTTCCGCCGGCTGGGCAGCGAGTGGACCGGCTATCGCGCCGAGGTCCATACCTTCCTGGAGGATGGCGACCGTGTCGCCGCCTTCGGGGTCTATTCCGGCACCTACCGTGCCACGGGCCGCACGATGCGCGCGAGTTTCGCGCATCTCTATGTGCTGCGGGACGGCAAGATCGCCAGCATGACCCAGTATGTGGACAGCGCCATGGTCCGCGCCGCGATGGCTACGCTGGCAGGCTGAGGCGCTGGCCGAGCCCCGGCTCGCCGAACCAGCGCACATGCTCCGCCACCAGATCCATGGACAGCGCCGCACCCGCCGGCAGGGCCAGGCGCAGCCGGGTCTCGATCGCCGCGCCGGGCGGCAGCGGCGCCTTGAGGAACTGGTGGCGGCGCCAGTTGCGGTCGGACAGCGTGCCGTCCGGCTTCAACAGCAACAGGCCGAGATTGACCGCGCCACGCTGCGCGCCGGAGGGCAGCCAGGTGGCGCTGCCTTGGTTTTCCAGCCGCAGCGCCAGGTGCAGCCCCTCCGTATCCCGCCGCAGCGAAAGCACCTCGATCCCGGCCACAAGCCCGTCCCGCTGCCGGCTATCCGGGCCGGTCGCCGGCGGTGCGCCGCGATGCAGCACGAACATCCGGAAGCCTTCCAGCACCGGCAGTGCCAGGTCGCGATACGTCTCCGCGGCCGGGCGTGGCGGCGGCGGGCCGCGTTCGAATTCATGCTCGTACAGCGCCTGGAAATCCGCCACCGGCAGCATCTGCGGCCGCACGGTGAACAGCCCCACCTCCATCCGGGCGAAGCCCTGCGCGCGGGCCGCGGCCCAGATATCCTGCACGCGGATGTCGTTCTCGATCACGCCGTGCCGGCGCATCTCGTTCTGCGAGGAGGCGGCACCGGAATGGCGCGGGCCGGGTTCCATGAAGATGGCGCTGCCATCGGGCGCCAGCACGCGGGCGAATTCGGCGATGACCGCGGCCTGGTCCGGCACATGGTGGAAGGCTTCGTGGCACAGGATGCGGTCCTGGCTGCCATCCGCCACCGCCAGGCGGGTGCCGTCATAGGGCAGGTAGCGCAGCTTGCCGGCGAGTTCCGGATGGTAGCGCGCATCATGCGCCGCCGCCGCCTCCAGCGCCTTGGGCGCGATATCGGTGGCCACCACCTTGCAGCCGGCCTGCGCCAGTTCGCGGCCGAGCCAGGCGACGCCGCAGCCGAATTCCAGCACCCGCAGGCCGGGCGAAAGGTCTGCCGCTTCCAGCATCGCGCCCAGCCGCATCAGGTTCGGCCCGATCTTGGCGAGCGGGGCGAAGGGCTTGCGGAAGCTCCAATGCTCCGGCGTCAGATCGGCATGGGAGGCATCGGCACGCCGCGCATGTTCAGCGAGCGGCACCTCGGCGATCAGCTGCCGGACGTCGATCGGCTGATCGGTGGTGGAGCTCACCGGCGCGCCGCCGCATCCGGCAGGTCCTTAAGGCTTTCCGTCGTGTCGAAATCCCGCAGCACCGCGTCGCTCGCCATCTCGACCTCGACCAGCCGGTCGGCGTGCTTGGCGGCCAGATGGCGGGCGCCGATATCGCCGGTGATGCCCAGCATGTCGGGCAGGAATTCGCGCGACCACAGCATCGGGTTGCCCTGCTTGCCGCGGAAGGTGGGCTGCACGATGGCGCGGTTCTCCTCCGGATCGAAGGCCGACAACAGCCGGTCCAGCATCGGCGCGGAGACCAGCGGCATGTCGCCGAGACACACCATGATGCCCTCCGCCTCCGCCGGCACCGCCGCCAGCCCGGCCTTGAGGGAGGAGGACAGCCCCTCCGCATAGGCATCCGCATGGGCGAACAGCACCGGCCGCCCTGCCAGCGCCTCCTCGATCCGCTCCCGCTCATGCCCCGTCACGACGATGACGGGGGAGGCGTGGGAGGCCAGCGCATTGTCCACCACGCGCAGGATCATCGGCACGCCCTTGCTGTCCGGCACCAGCAGCTTGTTCAGCGGCGCCATGCGGCGGGACCGGCCGGCGGCCAGCACCAGGGCGCAGACGGTGCGCGCCCGGCGCGGTGCGTTGGCCGGCGGCGGGGTGCGCGGCGCCTCGGCACGGGGCAGGGGGCGCTGCTCGATCTCCTTCAGCAGCCCGCCGACGCCCATGCCCATCACCTCCCGCGCCGTGACCTTGCGGCCGGCGAAGATGCGCGCCAGCACCCAGTCGAAGCCGTTCAGCTTGGGGCTGCGGGCGCAGCCGGGCAGCACCAGGGCCGGCACATCGCCGACCCGGCCGAGGCAGATCAGGTTGCCGGGGTCCACCGGCATGCCGAAATGCTCGATGGTGCCGCCGGCACGGATGATCGCCGCCGGGCCGATATCGCGCCGGTCCACCACGGCGGAAGCGCCGGCGATCAGCAGCAATTCGGCGCCGGCCCGCTTCAGCCGCGTCAGCGCATCCGCCACCGGCCCTTCCTCATGCCGCACGCGTTCCACCGGCAGCATGGTGCCGAGCAGGGCGCGGATGCGCGTTTCCGTTGCCTCCACCGCGCCTTCCATGACGCTTTCCTTGATGCCGGGCAGCTCCGTCAGCACCAGGCCGACGCTGAGCGCGCGGAAGGGCTGCACCGCAAGCGCCTGCCCGGCCTTCCGGCCGCGCGCGATCGCCTCCACCACCGCCAGCACCCGGCCGGGCACGGCGAAGGGGATGATCTTGATGGTGGCCAGCATCTCCTTCGTGTCGACGACGGTGTTGTTGGGCAGGGTGGCGATGGTGATGCTTTCATCCACCGCGTTGATCCGTTCGATCAGCGCGGCATCCAGCGTGAACAGGCCGGGGCTTTCGGCGAACAGGTTCACCCGGCCCGTCGCGGCGCGGGACCGGGCGATCAGCGGGGCCATCAGCGCCTCCGCCAGCCGATCCGCCGCCTCATCCTCCGGCACGTCGCCGGCTTCGAGGCGCGCGGTGATGACGTCGCGCTTGCCGGCGTCCCGCAGCATGGCGATCGCGGCCTCGTCCAGCACGGTGCCCTTCTTGATCACCTTGCCGGTGAGCCGGACCGTATGGGCGAGGATGGCGCCGCGGGCTTCATCCAGCGGGGTGGGGCCGAAGTTCATGTCTTATCCGATTTTGGCCCGCGGGCGGTTTCAGAGGCCGCGCCGCGGGGCATGTTCTCAGATGCCGCTCCGCGGCGGGATTCAACGATCTGGGCGAGAATGGACACCGCGATTTCCGGCGCGGTGACGGCGCCGATATCGAGCCCGACCGGCGCGTGGATTTTTTCCAGCTCCGCCTCCGTCAGCCCCGCTTCACGCAATCTTTCCAATCTCTTGGCGTGCGTCCTTCGGCTGCCGAGGCAGCCGATGTAGAAGGCCGGGCTGCGGAGCGCGACCTCCAGCGCCGGGTCATCCAGCTTCGGGTCATGGGTCAGCGTGACCACGGCAGTGCGGGTGTCGGGCGCCAGCGCCGTCATCGCCTCATCCGGCCAGTCGCCGGAGATGGCGACCTGCTGGCCCAGCCGTTCCTCGGTCGCGAAGGCGCGGCGCGGGTCCACCACCGTCACGGCATAGCCGAGGGTCGCCGCCATCGGCACCAGCGCCTGGGCGATATGCACGGCGCCCACCACGATCAGCCGCAGCGGCGGGTTGTGCGGGTGGATGAACCAGCTCTCATCGTCCAGCGCCGTGTTGCGGGCCTTGTCGGCGTGCAGCGCCGCGGCGGCCTCGGCGGCCAGCGCCTCCGGCACGGCATCCTCAGGGTACAGAAGCTGCGCGCCATCGGGCAGGCGGGTCAGCAGCGCCACCGGGCGCTTGGCGGCGCGGGCGGCGTTCAGGCGGGCGAGGAGGTCGGGCGTCATCCGAGCTTCTCGACAAAGACCTTCAGCTTGCCGCCGCAGGCCAGGCCGACTTCCCAGGCCCGATCATCCGAGATGCCGAAATCCAGCAGCTGCGGCACGCCGGTCGCCATGGTCTGCCGCGCCACATCGGCCACCGCCCCCTCGATGCAGCCACCGGAGACGCTGCCCTCCATCCGGCCGGAGGCCGTGACCACCAGGCGGGAGCCGGCCGGGCGGGGGGAGGACCCCCAGGTTTCCACCACGGTGGCAATCGCCACATCCTCCCCGGCCGCGCGCCATGCGCCGGCGGTGGCGAGAAGATCCTCGGAGTCCACGCTCATGCCGCGCTCCTCATTCGCCCGGCGCGTGGATCCGACAGGACGGAAACCAGGTCGCGCAGGCTCGCCATATTATGGACCGGGCGGAATTCATCCACATGTGGAAGCATTGCCTTGATGCCCTGAGACTTGGGCTGGAAGGCCGCGTAACGCAACAGCGGGTTCAGCCAGATCAACCGGCGGCAGGATTTCTGCAACCGGTCGGTCGCCTCGGACAGCCCCCGCGCCCCCTCCCGGTCCAGCCCATCTGTGATCAGCAACACCACCGCGCCCTGGCCGAGCACCCGGCGCGACCACAGCCGGTTGAACAGGTCAAGCGAATCGCCGATGCGGGTGCCGCCGGACCAGTCCGGCACCGCCTTCGCCACCGCCTCGAACGCCACCTCGGCATCCCGGTGGCGCAGCGGGCGGGTGACGTTGGTCAGGCGGGTGCCGAACAGGAAGGTATGGACGCGGTCCCGGTCATTGGCGACGGCATGCAGGAAATGGATCAGGATCTGCGCATAGCGCGCCATGCTGCCCGAGATGTCGCACAGCGCCACCAGCGGCGGCGGCCGCACCACGCGGCGGCGGCGGGCAATGTCCAGGATCTCGCCGCCGGTGCGCAGGCTTTCGCGCACCGTGGCGCGCAGATCGGTCACCGGGCCGCGGGCATCGGGCTGGAAGCGGCGGGTCGGGCGGGCATCCAGCGGCAGTACCAGGCGGCGGATCTCCCGCTTGGCGGCGGCAAGCTCGGCGGCCGACATCGCCTCGAAATCGATCGATTGCAGGCGTTCGCGTTCGCTGACCGTGAAGGTCATGTCGACGCGGTCCTCGGGCGGCTCCTCGGTGGGCTTCGGCGGTGGCGGCCGGTCGCCCTGCATGGCTTCCGCCAGGCGGCGCTGCGCCGGGGCGGGCTTCGCCTGCTCCTTGAAGCCGTCCATCAGCGCCATGGCGGTGGCGTGGCGCGCCGCCTCCGGGTCGCGCCAGAACAGGCCGAAGGCTTGGTCGAAGACGAAGAAATGTTCCTGCCGATGCACCATGGTGGCGCGCAGCGCGGCATGGGCCTGGGTGCGGTCGCCGAGATCGATGGCGGTCAGCGCCGCCGCCCCGGCCAGCATCTCCGTCGGCCCAACCGGCACGCCGGCGCGGCGCAGCAGCCGGCCGAAGGCGAGCAGGTTACCCGCCAGCGCGCCGCCGGAGGGGACCGGCGGCAGGGACAGGGCGGATTTGGGCGGGATCACGCCGCGCTGGCCTGCTTCGCCTCGGCCACCAGCCGGGCGGCCTCGGCGCCGCGGATCTTGGCGATATCGTCCTGGTACTTCAGCAGCGCGCCCAGCGTTTCATCCACCAGCGCCGGCTCCAGCTCCCGCGCATCCAGCGCGGAAAGTGCCGCCGCCCAGTCGATGGTCTCCGCCACGCCCGGCGGCTTGAAGGTGTCCGCGCCGCGGACGGCCTGGACGAAGGCGACCACCTGGGCGGACAGCGCATCCCCCACCTGCGGCGCGCGGATCTTCAGGATGGCGCGTTCGCGGGCGGCATCGGGGTAGTCCACCCAATGATACAGGCAGCGCCGGCGGATCGCGTCATGCACCTCCCGCGTCCGGTTGGAGGTGATGACCACCACGGGCGGCGTTGCCGCGCGCACCACGCCGAGTTCCGGGATGGAAAGCTGGAAATCGGCCAGGATCTCCAGCAGGAAGGCCTCGAATGGCTCATCCGCGCGGTCCAGCTCATCGATCAGCAGGACGGCGGGCTCGCCCTCCAGCGCATCCAGCAGCGGGCGGGATTGCAGGAAGCGGCGATCATAGATGCCGGCTTCCAGCGCCGCGCGGTCCGTGGCCTCCCCGCTGGCTTCCGCCAGGCGGATCGCCATGAGCTGGCGGGCGTGGTTCCACTCATAGGCGGCGGAGGCCAGGTCCATGCCGTCATAGCATTGCAGCCGCACCAGCCGGCGCGGCAGCTGGGCGGCCAGGACCTTGGCGATCTCGGTCTTGCCGGTGCCCGGCTCCCCTTCCAGGAAGATCGGCCGGTGCATGCGCAGCGCCAGGTGGATGGTGGTCGCCAGCTGGCGATCGGCCACATAGCCGCCTTCCGCCAGCAGGCGCTGCGTGGCGGGCACGTCCGCCGGCAGGCTGGAATCGGGCATGCTCACGTCAGGAAGATCAGCGCGAGCACGACAATCATCCCCGCGCCGCCGAGCCAGACCTGCGGCGGGAAGCCCATGAAATCCTGCGTCAGCATGCGCCCGGCCAGCGCCAGCCAATCCGTCTTCGGCGCTGCGGCCCGAACGGGGGCGGCCGAGGCGGTGGGAGCCGGGCCGGTTGTGGCCAGCACCGTATCCGGCGCCTCGGCCACCGGCTCGGCCGGCTGCAATTGGGCGGCGAAACGGTCGAAGAACTGGTCGGCCATGGATTTGGCCGTGCTGTCGATCAGCCGCGCGCCGAGCTGCGCCATCTTGCCGCCGACCTGCGCCTTCACATTGTACTTCAGCAGCGTGTCGTTCGGCCCCAGCGCCTCCAGCGCCACATCGGCGCCGCCCTTGGCGAAGCCCATGGCGCCGCCCTGGCCCTCACCGGAGATGGTGTAGGATTCGGGGGGCACGATATTGGACAGCAGCACCTTCCCGCCGAACTTGGCCGACATCGGGCCGAGCTTCATCGAGACCTTGGCCTGGAACTGGTCATCGCCGATGCGCTCCACGCTCTCACAGCCCGGAATCGCCGCCTGCAGGACCGCAGGATCGTTCAATGCCTCCCAAACCCTCTCGCGTGCTGCGCCGATGCGCCGTTCACCGGTCATTTCCATGCGTGGAACCTCCGCCTTGAAGCCGCCGAAGGTAGGCCCGGCAGGGCGGCGCGGAAAGGGCAGGCCGTGCGGATCCTGCAAGCGCGCCTGCCGCACGGCATCGTGACGACCCGCGGCGAAGGGGTTAAGGCTGATCGGCCATTGGCTGGAGCGGGGAGTCGGGCATGAGGGGGATGAAGGCGCTGCGCCCGATGGCCGCGGCTGGCCTGGCGCTGATGCTGCCGGGCCAGGCGCTGGCCGCCGGCGTGCCGGGGGCGGAGCTTTCGCTGGCCTGGGGCATTCCCTTCCTCGGCATCCTGCTGTCCATCGCGCTGATGCCGCTGGTGGCCGGCCATCTGTGGCACCACCATTACGGCAAGATCGCCGCCCTCTGGGCCGGGCTGTTCCTGCTGCCCTTTGCCGCGGTCTTCGGCGCGGGGGCGGCCTGGTATGAATTCGCCCATGTCATGGTGCTGGAATACGTGCCCTTCATCGCCCTGCTGCTGGCGCTGTACACCGCGGGCGGGGGGGTGCTGCTGAAGGGCTCGCTGGTCGGCACGCCCACGGTGAACACCGCGCTGCTGGCCATCGGCACCATCCTGGCCAGCATGATGGGCACCACGGGTGCGGCCATGCTGCTGATCCGCCCGGTGCTGCGCGCCAATGCCTTCCGGACCCGCAAGACGCATACCTTCGTCTTCTTCATCTTCCTGGTCGCCAATATCGGCGGCAGCCTGACCCCTGTGGGCGACCCACCACTGTATCTCGGCTTCCTGCGCGGCGTGTCCTTCTTCTGGCCCACCACCCACCTGTTCGCCGAATTCGCCACCTGCGCGGTGATCCTGCTGGCGGTCTACTGGGTGCTGGATACGCTGGCCTGGAAGCGGGAGAAGCCGGTGGTGCCGGTGGTGGCGAAGGAGGCAGTCGGCATCGAGGGCTGGCTGAATGTCTGGCTGGTGCTGGCCATTATCGGCGTCGTCATCGGCATGGGCTATGTGAAGCTCGGTTCCATGAATGTGCTGGGCCAGGCGATGGAGGTGGAGCGGGTGCTGGGCATCCTGCTGTTCCTGGCCATCACCGGCGTCTCCGTGGCCTTCACCAGCACCGCGCTGCGGGAAGCCAATGGCTTCGCCTGGGGCGCGATCCTGGAGGTCGCAAAACTATTCGCCGCGATCTTCATCTGCATGGCGCCGGTGCTCGCGATCCTGCGTGCCGGCAGCGCGGGGGCCGCGGCGGGGCTGGTGGCGCTGACCTCCGGCCCGGATGGTGCGCCGATCCCCTGGGTGTATTTCTGGATGAGCGGCGTGCTGTCCAGCTTCCTGGACAATGCGCCGACCTACATCGTGTTCTTCGAACTGGCCGGCGGCGACCCGGCCATGCTGATGACGCAAGGGGCGCTGACGCTGGCCGCGATTTCCTGCGGCGCCGTGTTCATGGGGGCCAATTCCTACATCGGCAATGCGCCCAACTTCATGGTCAAGGCGATTGTCGAGGAGAACGGCATCCGCATGCCGTCCTTCTTCGCCTATTGCGGCTGGGCGCTGATCTTCCTGGTGCCGCTGTTCGTGCTGATCACCCTGATCTTCTTCCGCCCCGGCTGAGCCGGGGCTTGGGTATCTTCTTCCGCCCCGGCTGAGCCGGGGCCTGTACCAGGGGCTGGATCGGCTGACCCGCGGCCGCCGGATCAGCCGAGGGCGATATTGCCCTCGTTCAGCGCATCCAGTTCCACGCCGCGCAGCTGCAGCACCTCTCCGTTGCCGAGGTCGAGCGCCAGGTCGCCATCATACTGGAACAGGCGTTCCTTCACCTCGGCGACGGAGCCGAGGCCGCTGCCGCGCAGCAGCAGCAGATCCTCCGCCGGGTTGAAGTCGCCGATGATGACGAGGCCGGTGCCTGCATCGACGATGAAGGTGTCGCGCCCCGCCTCGCCGAGCAGCACATCGGGGCCGCCGCCGCCGCCATTCAGCGTATCGTCCCCCGCGCCGCCCAGCAGCCAGTTGCTGCTGGCATCGCCGGTGATGACATTGGCCAGCCCATTGCCGACACCGAAGGGGGTGCCGTTCAGCAGCACCAGGTTCTCGATGTTCTCGAACAGGTAGTAGCCATCCGCTGCGCCATCGGCGATCACCGTGTCATTGCCCTCGCCGGCATTCTCGAACACCAGGTCGTTGCGTTCGCTGGCGCGGAACAGGTCGTTGCCGGTGCCGCCATACATCCGGTCGGCGCCCAGGAAGCCGTCGATCGTGTCATCCCCGGCTCCGCCGACCAGCATATCTGCGGCGCCATCATAGCCGCCGAACAGGCTGTCATTGCCATCCCCGCCGAAGACGCTGTCAGCGCCCGGCCCGGCATCCACCGTATCGTTGCCGGCCTCGCCCAGGATGAGGTCTTCGCCGTCGTGGCCGTACAGAAGATCGCCGCCATCGCCGCCAAGCAAGGTGTCTCCGCCATCGCCGCCGGCCAGCGTATCAGCGCCACCGAAGCCGGCGAGCTGATTCGCCAGGTCATTGCCGACGATGATGTTGTCCCGGGCATTGCCATAGCCGTTGATGCCCGTGCCGCCCTCCGCGGAGGACCGCAGCATCAGGATCTCAAGCTGGTCGAGCAGCGTGTAGCTGATGGTGGAGTTCACATAATCCGTGGTGCCGGTGGTGTCCGCCTCCACCACCACGTCGCCGGCATCCTGCACATAATAGAAGTCGTTGCCGCTGCCGCCGATCATGGTGTCGGCGCCGGCGCCGCCGATCAGCGTGTCATCGCCCGCGCCGCCATCCAGCCAGTCGCGTCCGTCCTCCCCGCCCAGCAGGTTGTTGCCGCCGGCGGCCAGGATGCTGTCATCGCCAGCGCCACCCAGGAACATCTCCGCCTGGCCCATCAGCGTATCCGCCCCATCCCCGCCGGCCACCAGCCGCGCGCCCGCCTGGGCATCGAGGAAGTCGTCGCCCAGCCCGCCCGCCAATGTTTCGGTGAAGGCGCCGGTCTGGATGGTATCGGCGCCTTCGCCACCATCCAGCAGCGCGGCACTGGTCATCGCGATCAGCAGGTCATTGCCCAGCCCGCCGAGTAGCACATCCCCCGCGGTGCCTGCCTCCAGCCGGTCATCGCCATTGCCGCCGGACAGGGTGGCGGCCAGGCTGCCGCTGTTGCGCAGGAAGTCGTTGCCATCGCCGCCGAGCAGCACCTGGCTGCCCATCGCCGTCAGCGTGTCCTCGCCCGCGCCGCCTTCCAGCGTGGCGGCGCCGGCGCCGCCGGTCAGCACGTCATTGCCATCCCCGCCCTGCATCAGCAGGGTGGCGGCGCCAGCGGTCAGCGTGTCGTTGCCCAGGCCGCCAGATTGCGTGACGCCGCCGGAGATCACGTCATTGCCGTCATTGCCCTCCAGCGTACCGGCCAGGCCGCTCAGCGTGTCATTGCCGGCACCGCCCTGCAGCAGCACGGCGCTGGCGGAGGCTTGCAGCGTATCCTCGCCCAGCCCGCCGATCAGCGTGCCACCACCCGACAGGAAATCATTGCCCGCCTCGCCATCCGCCACGCTGCCGGCGGCGGCCTGCAAGGTGTCGTTGCCGTTGCCGCCGAACAGCTGGGCGCCGGCATCGCCGATCAGGATGTCGTCGCCGGTATCGCCATGCAGCCAGATGCCGCCTTGCAGCAGGTCGTTGTCATTGCCGCCGGCCAGCGTCGCCGCGCCGCTGCCGAGGATGGTGTCCGCACCATCCTGGCCGCGCATGAAATGGCCGCCCTGCAGGAAGTCGTCGCCACCGCCGCCGAGCATCGAGGCATTGCCATCGGAATCGGTCAGCCGGTCATTGCCGTTGCCGCCCAGCAGGTCATCCGTGCCGGCGCCGCCTTCGATGATGTCGTCGCCATCCAGCCCCACCAGCAGGTCGTCGCCGTCGCCACCCTGGATGGTGTCGCCCGCCGCGCCGCCAGTGATGGTATCGTTGCCGCCCAGGCCGAGCAGTTCCGCGCCGGTGGCGCCGCCGGTCAGGCTATCCGCATGCAGGCTGCCGAAGACCGCCTCGAAGCCCGCCAGCGAATCCGTGCCGCCCGGCACGGTGGCCGCGCTGGCGCCGAGGTCCACCACCACGCCGCCGGTCGCATCGGCGTAGGAGATGGTGTCGATGCCGCTGCCACCCAGCAGCGTGTCATCGCCCAGGCCGCCGGCCAGCAGGTCGTTGCCGGCGCCGCCCTCCAGCAGGTCATGCCCGGTGCCGCCCTGGAGGAAGTCGTTTCCATCGCCGCCCAGCAGGGTGGAGGGGCCGGTGCCGCCATCGAGGTAGTCATCGCCATCGCCGCCCGACAGGCTGGCGCCATCCGCCCCGGCATAAAGGCTGTCATTGCCCCCCATGCCCGCCAGCGTGTCGAAGCCGGCGAAGCCGAAGAACTGGTTGGCCTCCGCACCGCCCACCATGCTGTCGGCGTAGCTCGTGCCGCCGACATTCTCGACCCCGGTGATGGTGCCGGTGGCGAAGGCGCCGGTGCCGAAGACGCCGCCGGGCAGGTTGACCACGAAGACGGAGCCGGGCGCGGCGCCTGTCGCATCGGTGAAATCGACGCGGTCGGTGCCGGCGCCGCCGATGATGGTGTCCTCGCCCGCGCCGTTGCGGATGTAGTCGTCGCCATCGCCGCCATCCAGCAGCTCATACCCGCTGCCGCCCAACAGCGAGTCATTGCCCGCCTGGCCCAGCAGCGTATCGGCATCGATGCCGCCGATCAGGATGTCGTTGCCGCCGCCGCCACCCAGGATGTCGGCGCTGTCGCCGCCATCCATGTTGTCGTCGCCGTCGCCACCCTCCAGCGTGTCCACATCCGCGCCGCCGCGCAGCGTATCGTTGCCGTCGCCACCGCGCAGGAAATCGGCGCTGCCGCCGCCATCCAGGTAGTCGTTGCCCCAATTGCCGTCGATGTTGTCGCCGTCATCGCCGCCATACAGGCTGTCACCGCCGGCACCGCCATCGATGCTGTCCTGGCCCTGGCCGCCATAGATCACGTCATTGTCGTCGCCGCCGGCCAGGCTGTCGGCATCATTGCCGCCATCCAGCGTATCCGCCCCGGCCCCGCCGAGCAGCCAATCCACCCCATCCTCGCCGTACAGCACATCCTGTCCGGTCAGGCCGGCCAGCGTGTCCGCATCGGCGCCGCCGAACAGGGTATCCGCCCCATCGCCGCCGGTGATGCCATCCGTGCCGGCCCCGCCAAAGGCCAGGTCATTGCCGTTGTCGCCCTGGATGGCATCGGCCTGGTCGCCGCCGAACAGCGTATCGTCGCCATCACCGCCGGCGAGCACATCGGCCCCGGTGCCGCCATCGAGGTAGTCGTTATCCGCCCCGCCCCGCAGCGTATCCTGGTCCGCGCCGCCATAGAGCGTATCGGCGCCGGTGCCGCCATCGATGGAATCGGCGCCGTCCATGCCGAACAGGCTGTCGGCGCCGGCGCCGCCGGTGATGGTGTCGCCATCCTCATCGCCGAAGATGGTATCGGCGCCTTCGCCGCCATTCAGCTGGTCGGCGCCCGCATTGCCGCTGATCTGGTCGGCACCGGCGGAGCCATCGATGGTGTCGTTGCCCAGCAGGCCATAGATGGTGTCCGCATCGGACGTCGGGGCGCCGCTGACGCCGCTGCTGACAAAACCCGGAACGATGACGTCGTTGTTGTCCGTCCCGACGATCGTCGACATGCCGTTTCCCGATCCTGCGATACGTTAATGAGAGATTACTATCGCCGGTCGCGGCATTCGATACAACGCCATCATTGCCAACGCCGTGTGGTCACCCGGCCAGGCGTGGCCTGGCCAGGCCCGGCGGCCGGGCCGTGACGCCTGCGCTGCGCCCAGGCTGGGCTGCCTCCGCGCGGGGCGCGGCTTCTGGGGCCTGCGGGATGGTGGCGAGATGCGCATCGATGCCGGCCAGCACATCGGCCCCCGACCAGGCGCCGCCACCATGCCGGCCCTGTTCCACCAACCCGTCCGGCAAGGTGGCGTAGCCGGCGAAGCGGACCAGCTTTTCGGTCGGCAGCCGCACCGCACTGACCGAGGCCACGGGCGCGATTACCGCCGTGCCATCCGGCTCCAGCCGCACATGGACCGTGCCGAACAGGCCGGTGGCGGTCACCGCTTCAGCCAGCCGATGCGCCTCCATCCGCGCCGCTTCCTCGAAGGGGGTTCGCAGCAGCGGCGGCATATCCCCCAAAGGCGGCAGGCTGGACAGGTTGCGTGGCGGCCGGGAGACCGGCTGGCGCAGGCCGCCCGTGGGCAGGGGGCGGGCGGGGGTGGCGGGGAAGGGGGCATCGGTGGCGCTGCGGATAGCTTCCTCCCGCGTCATCCGGCCGGGAGCGGAGGCGGTGCCGGCGGCGCGTTCCTTGGGAAACAGCACGGAGTGGCCCCAGATGCAGGCCACCAGCCCCATGCCGCCCAGCGCCAATTGCGTGGGCAGCGGCAGCCCGGTCAGGGTGAGGATCGCGAAGGTCCAGATCGCAGTTCCGACAAGTCCGACAAGCCAGTAGCTGACCTTGGAAACGGTACGCATCACGCACTCCGGGCAAGGTGCGAGCTAGTATTTTTTGCTCATTAATAGATTTTTTAGACTTCGCCCGGCGCCCGCGTCAAGGTCAAACGTGTTTCACACGGCTTCTCCCGCGGCCTCCAGGATCCGCGCCAGCGACTCGCCGCGCCCCAGCGCCACCAGCACGGCATCGATCGGCGGGCTTTGCGTGCTGCCGGTCAGCGCCACGCGCAGCGGTTGCGCCACCAGGCCGAGCTTGATGCCCTTCACCTCCGCATAGTCGCGCAGCCATTGTTCCAGATCCGCCCGCTCCCACGGTGCGTCGGCCAGGAATTGCGCGAGATCGGCCAGCCTTGCGCGCGCCTCCTCCGTCAGCAGGGCGGCGGCCTTCGCATCCGGCACCGGGGCGCCATTGGCCACCGCGAAGATCGCGGCATCCGCCAGCTCCACCAGCGTCTTGGCGCGGGCCTTGAGGTCCGGCATCAGCGCGCGGATGCGGGCGGCGGCATCCGTGCCGAAGTCGATCTTGCGCTTGGCGAAGCGCGTCAGCACGTCCCGCACCAGGCGGTCATCCTCGGCACCGCGGATATAGACGCCGTTCAGATGCGTCAGCTTGGCGTAATCCATGCGGGAGGCGGCGCGGCCGACATCCTTGAGGTCGAACAGCGCGATGGCGCGGTCGCGCGGGATGATTTCCTCATCGCCATGGCCCCAGCCGAGGCGCAGCAGGTAGTTGCACAGCGCTTCCGGCAGGAAGCCCTGCTCGGCAAATTCCAGCGCGCCCACGGCGCCGTGGCGCTTGGACAGCTTGGCGCCATCCGCCCCATGGATCAGCGGGATATGCGCGAAATGCGGCCGCCGCCAGCCCATGGCGTCATAGACCATGCACTGGCGAAAAGTGTTGGTCAGGTGGTCGTCGCCGCGGATGACATGGGTGATCTCCATGTCGTGGTCATCCACCACCACCGCGTGCAGATAGGTGGGCGTGCCGTCAGAGCGCAGGATGATCATGTCGTCCAGCTCGGTATCGGCAACCCGCACCTCGCCCTGCACCAGATCCGCCACCACCGTCTCCCCGCCGCGCGGGGCCTTGATGCGGATGGCGCCGGGCAGCGAAGGGGCCTGCGCCGGATCCAGGTCGATCCAGCGGCTGCCATCGTATTTGAAGGGGCGCTTGGCGGCCTCGGCCTCGGCGCGCATCGCCGCCAGCTCCTCCGGCGTGTCGTAGGCGAGGTACGCCTTGCCGGCCGCCAACAACGCGCGGGCCACCTCGGCATGGCGCGCCTCGCGGCTGGTCTGCATCACCGGCGGTTCATCCGGGCTGAGGCCCAGCCAGTCGAGGCTGTCCAGGATCTGCTGCACGGCTTCCTGCGTGCTGCGCGCCTTATCGGTATCCTCGATCCGCAGCAGGTACTGGCCGCCATGGTGGCGGGCGAACAGGTAGTTGAACAGCGCGGTGCGGGCGCCGCCGATATGCAGATAGCCCGTGGGCGACGGGGCGAAGCGCGTGCGGACCGACATGATGTTCCGTGTCCCGGGATGAGGAGTTCAGTCCGCGCTGATTAGCGCGGATCCTGGGCCACGCCAAAGCGACGCCAAGGACGGCGTTGCAGCGCACCCTGTTTCTCTCCACCATCGGTTGAATGTCCATCGCGCTTTCCCTGACGGAGCGACCGGGCCTGGCCGCGCGCCTCGGCGGCCAGGGGGCGGCGCTGTTGGGGGCGCAGCAGGGGCGCTTCGCCCCCTGGCTTGCGGTGGCGCTCGGCGCTGGGGTGCTCTGGTATTTCAGCCTGGCGGAGGAGCCGGCCTGGCAGCCCCTGTGGCTGGTGCCGCCCATTGCCGGGCTGGGGCTGTGGCTCGCCCGGCGCTGGCTGCTGGCTGGCTGGGCGATGGGGTTGCTGGCGGCGCTGCTGCTCGGCGCGGGGCTTGCCACCTGGCACGCGGCCCGCAAGCCGGCGCCGCTGTTCCTGCCCTTCGGCGCCGTTATCGTCGAAGGCGTGGTCGCGCAGGTGCAGCCCTTGCCGGAAGGCCTGCGCATCACGCTGGACTCCGCCCGGCTCGGCCAGGACCCGCCGCTGGCGCGCCATATCCGCATCCGCCTGCGCAGCGACGACCCGCTGCTGCCGCAGCCCGGGGACCGGCTGCGCCTGCGCGCCCTGTTGCGGGAGCCAGGCGGGCCGGTGGTGCCGGGCGGCTATGATTTCCAGCGCGCCGCCTACTTCTCCGGCCTCGGCGGATCCGGCTTCGCGCTGGGGCCGGCGGAGCGCCTGGCCAGCGGCCCGGCCAGCATCGCCCGGCTGCGCGCCCGGTTGAACCGGGAGGTGGCGGAGGCGATTCCCGGCCCGGCCGGCGCCGTGGCCGCGGCGCTGATCACCGGCACGCAAAGCGGCATTCCGCAGGCTGAGATGGTGGCCATGCGCGATTCCGGCCTGTCGCACCTTCTGTCGGTTTCCGGCCTGCACATGACCATCGTCATGGGGCTGGTCTTCTTCACGGTGCGGCTGGCGGTGGCGCTGGTGCCGCCGCTGGCGCTGCGCTGGCCGGGCAAGGCGGTGGCGGCCCTATCCGCGCTGGCCGCCGGCGCCTTCTACATGGTGCTGACCGGATCGCAGGTGCCGATGCAGCGCTGCCTGGGCATGGCGGTGCTGGTCACGCTGGCGCTGCTGTCCGGGCGGCGGGCGCTGTCGCTGCGCAGCATTGCCATCGCCGCGGCGGTGGTGCTGATGCTGGCGCCGGCGGAGTTGCTGGGTCCGTCCTTCCAGATGTCCTTCGCCGCCGTGCTGGCGCTGATCGCCGGATATGATGCGCTGCGGCCCTGGCTGGCGCGGTTCCGCCAGCAGCCGGGCTGGTGGCGGCGGCCGGTGCTGTTCGGCCTGGGGCTGGTGCTGACCTCCCTGCTGGCGGGCGCGGCGACGGCCCCGGCCGGGCTGCATCATTTCGGGCGGTTGCAGGTCTTCGGCATCCTGGCCAATGCGCTGGCGGTGCCGCTGACCTCCGTGCTGGTGATGCCGGCGGCGCTGGTCGCCATGCTGGCCATGCCGCTCGGCCTGTCGGACTGGCCGCTGCGCGTCATGGGATGGGGGGTGGAGGGTATCCTGCTGGTGGCGCGGCAGGTCTCCGCCTGGCCGGGCGCGGCGCCGGCGCTGCCGTTGCTGCCGGGTTGGGGGCTGGCGCTGGCCAGCCTCGGCCTGTGCTGGCTGTGCCTGTGGCGCGGCCTGCTGCGCGCGGCGGGCCTGCCGATGATTTTGCTGGGGCTGTCGGCCGGCCTTATCAGCCCGCCGCCCGACCTGCTGGTCTCGGCCGATGCCCGGCTGGTGGCGGTGCGGACCGGGCAGGGGGTGTATCTGCACCGGCTGCCCGGCGCGCGCGCCTTCGTGCAGGAGAATATGCTGCGCGCCCTGGGCGCGACCGAGGCGCTGCCGCTGCCGCAATCCGGCACCCTGGCCGGTGGCGCGCTGGTCTGCACGCCCGCCGCCTGCCGCTTCCGCCCGCATCCGGACGGGGCGGAGGCGGTGCTGCTGCGCGGCCCGCCGGTGCCGCGTGGCCAACGCTCCGCCCCGCTCGATGCCTCCGCCCATTGCGCTGCGTTGGTGGTGGCGCTGGAGCCGCTGCGGCCGCGCTGCGCCACCGGCGAGAGCATCGACCGCTTCGACATGTGGCGGAATGGCGCGCAGGCCGCCTGGCTGCGGGGCACGGCACCGCGCCGGACCAGCGACCGGGCGATTCGCGGCGACCGGCCCTGGGTGCCGGCGGAACCGCTGCCGGGCCGGGCGGAAACCCTGCCGCTTGCGCCGGTCGATGATCTGGGGCGGTAATTCTTTCTTAGTCAAAAAGACACATGGTGCCGGGGCAACGACCCCGACCGGAGGATGCCAGAATGACTCTGACGATCATGCTTTGCGCCGGCATGGCGACTGGTGCCTTCGCAATGGCCGCCTGGCAGCGCCTGCGCGGCTGGCGCGAGGCGCGGAAGCTGGAATGGGACCCCTATTGAGGGGTCCCGCCCCTCAATAGCGTCGCAGCAGGCCGATCAGCCGGCCCTGCACCCGGACCCGGTCCGGCCCGAAGATACGGGTTTCATAGGCCCGGTTCGCCGGCTCCAGCGCCACGGAATTGCCGCGCCGGCGCAGCCGCTTCAGCGTCACCTCCTGGTCATCCACCAGCGCCACCACGATAGCGCCGTTATCCGCGGTCTCGCCGCGGCGGATGATGACGGTATCGCCGTCCAGGATGCCCGCTTCCACCATCGAATCGCCGGCCACTTCCAGCGCGTAGTGTTCGCCGCCGCCCAGCAGCGCGGCCGGGACATCGACCATCGCCGTGTCGCGCGTGGCCTCGATCGGCAGGCCGGCGGCGATCCGGCCATACAGCGGCAGCGCCACCGATCCCGCCTCATTCGCCGCCTTCTGCACGCCGGTCAGGCCCGGGGCGAAATGGCCACGGATGATGTTGGGGGCGAAGGCCGGTGGCGTATTGGCGGCCGCCGGTGCAGGCGCGGCCTCGCTGCGGCGAGGGGCCACATTCTCCGGCAGGCGCACCACCTCCAGCGCCCGGGCGCGATGCGCGCGACGCTTCAGGAAGCCGCGTTCCTCCAGCGCCGTGATCAGGCGGTGGATGCCGGATTTGGACTTGAGGCGCAGCGCCTCCTTCATTTCCTCGAAGGATGGCGAGAACCCGGTCGCGCGCAGGTGCTTGTCGATGAACATCAGCAACTCGTGCTGCTTGCGCGTCAGCATGGCTTCTCCTTCCCGGCCTTGCCGCCCTTCCCGAAAGGCGGCGAACAAACGGGCAACCGGTTCGGATGTTCTAGATAGGTTCTCCGCGTCGCGTCAAACCCTTTCCTTCTGATTCGCCGGCTAAGGCTGGTCCGCCGGAAAGCTGAATTTTTTGAACCCGTCGATACTCTGGTCTCGCCCGTTGCAATTAGCATTTGGAAGGTCGTCAAAAAACGCAAGTCGTTTATCAACCGGAAGATACATCGCATGCGACCAATACTTGCCTTTTTCCTCCTTTGCCCAAAAAACTGAGGCCTTGGGCTGCATCTTGGTAACATGGGCGACAATCTGTTGCTTGAAGATGATCCGATCGTCAGGCTCTCCGCCGATGTAGCCAGCTGCGAAGACGATCGTCTCTACTTTTTCCTTGTCGAGTTTGGAGATCATCGCCGCCACGCCTCGCGCGACAGCCTCGGCGTTGGCCGTGCCGGCATAGTGACCCAAGGCGCCAGTCCCGTCGCTCGCATGCACGACGATGATGGTGCAGGTCGCCGCACTTGCGGTCAGAAGCGCCGTCCGTTTGGTTGTGGCCGTGGATATCCAGTACCCGCCCTCGACAGCTTGGCGGAGTGTTACGGGATTGCAGTTCTCCCCATACTGCCAGGTCAGGTTGGCTTCGCCCTTCTCACCATCCTCGAAGTGGACGCTCAGCGGCATCGGCCATCCTCCCGCAGATAGGCTGCCTGCAGATTAGGACGGATCGGGATGGGTTCGGAATGAATTATCCTCGACCGTCAGATCCCGAGCGGCCCCAGCGCAATCGCCTCCACCTCCGCCCCCGCCGGCAGCGCCGGGGCGAGCGGCGCGCGCAGGATCAGCGCCTCCGCCCGCGCCAGGGTCTTCAGCATCGAACTGTCCTGCACCGCGAAGGGCGTCGCGACCATCCGCCCATCTGCGCCGGCGGCCAGGCTGCTGCGCAGATGGTCGAAGCGCTTGTCATTCGCGGCGAGATCCGCCCCGGCCTGCACCCGGATGGTGGGCGGCGGGGCCGCGGGCAGGCCGGAGAGCACGGCCAGGGCCGGCAGCAGGAATTGCACCCCGCAGACCAACGCCGAGACCGGATTGCCCGGCAGGCCGAGCACCGGCGTGGCGCCCAGCCGCCCCCAGATCAACGGCTTGCCCGGCCGCATCGCGATCTTCCAGAAATCCAGCGCGAAGCCTTCGGCGCCCAGCGCCGCCTGGATCAGATCATGCTCGCCGACGCTGGCGCCACCGGTGGTCACCAGCAGGTCACATCCCCGCGCCGCGGCCGCCGCGGCGGCGATCGCGTCCCGGTCATCGGCCGCGATCGGCAGCACCAGCGGATCGCCCCCGCCCGCGCGCACCAGGGCCGCCAGCGCATGGGCGTTGGAGCTGACGATGCCGCCGGCCGGAATCGGCTCCCCGGGCAGGGCGATCTCGTCGCCGGTGGCCAGGATGCCGATGCGCGGGCGCCGATGCACGACGAGCCAGGGGTGGTTCGCCGCCGCCGCAAGACCGATGTCGCGCGCCGTCAGCCGCCGCCCGACCGGCAGCAGGCTCTCGCCCGTGGAAAAATCCAGGCCCTGGCGGCGGATCCAGCGGCCCGGCTGCACCGCCTCCCGCACCACCACCTGGCCCTCCGCCGCCTCGGCATCCTCCTGCAACAGGATGCCATCCGCGCCCGGCGGCAGCACCCCGCCGGTGAAGATCCGCACCGCCTGGCCCGGCCCGACCCCGCCCGCGAAGGGGTGCCCGGCCGGCGCGGCGCCGATCAGGGCCAGGCTGGCGCCCGCCGCCGCATCCGCCGCCCGCACCGCATAGCCATCCATCGCCGAGACATCCGCCGGCGGCTGGGTCAGCCGCGCCGCGACGGGCTGCGCCAGCACACGGCCCCAGCCTTCCGCCAGCGCCACTGTCTCCCCCGCCGTGGGGCGGAGGGCGGTGAGGATGCGGGCGCGGGCGTCTTCCAGCGGGATCATCAGGACGCCTCGTAAACTCCGGATTTTCCGCCGGATTTATGCACCAGCCGCACCGCCTCGATCTGCATCCCGCGATCGGCGGCCTTGCACATGTCATAGATCGTCAGCGCCGCGACGGTCACCGCCGTCAGCGCCTCCATCTCCACCCCGGTCTGGCCGGTGACCTTGGCCAGCGCCTCGATCTCCACCGCATTTGGCTCGGCGATGGTCAGCTCCACCGTCACCTTGGTCAGCGCCAGGGGGTGGCAGAGCGGGATCAGGTCACTGGTGCGCTTGGCCGCCATGATGCCGGCGATCCGGGCGATGCCGAGCACATCGCCCTTGCCGACCTGGCCCTGCCGGATCAGCGCCAGCGTTTCCGGCGCCATGGTGATGCGCCCGCGCGCCACGGCCACACGCTGCGTCGCCGCCTTGTCCGAGACATCGACCATGGCGGCGGCCCCGGTCGCGTCGAAATGGGTGAGGGTCACCTGGCTAGATCGCGTTGATCAGCTCACGCGCCGCCGCTTCCACATCCGGCTGGCGCAGCAGGTGTTCGCCAACCAGCAGGCAGCGGGCGCCGGCGCGGGACATGCGGCGCACATCCTCCGGCGTGCGGATGCCGCTTTCGCCGATTGGGATGCGGTCCGCCGGGATTTGCGGAATCAGCTCATCCGATGTCGCAAGATCGGTCACCAAGGTCTTGAGGTTGCGGTTGTTCACCCCGATCAACCGCGTCTCCAGCCCCAGCGCGCGGTCCAGCTCCCGCTGGTCATGCACCTCCGCCAGCACCGCCATGTCCAGCGACCGGGCGATATCCTCCAGCTCCTGCGCCTGTTCATCGGACAGGGCGGCGAGGATCAGCAGGATGGCATCCGCCCCCATCGCCCGGGCCTCGAAGACCTGCCAGGGATGCACCATGAAATCCTTGCGCAGCACCGGCAGGGAACAGGCGGCGCGCGCCTGCACCATGTGGCCGAGGTCGCCCTGGAACCAGTTGGCATCGGTCAGCACGGAGAGGCAGGCCGCGCCCGCGGCCTCATAGGCACGCGCCAGCTCGGCCGGTTCGAAGGGCTCGCGGATCAACCCGCCGGAGGGGGAGGCGCGCTTGATCTCGGCGATCAGCCCGACCCGCCCCTCGGCCACCGCCGCGCAGAGCGCACCCGTGAAATCGCGCGGCGGGCTGGCGTGGCGGGCCTGGCTTTCGATTTCCGCCAGCGGCATGGCGGCAGACCGCTCCCGCACCTCCTCGTATTTGTCGGCGAGGATGCGGGCCAGCGTGTCGGACAGGACGGGGGCGGAGACGTTCATCGGGAGGGGTGCTCGGATTCAGGGGGCAAGGCTGCGCTCGATCGCAACCGGTTCAGCACGGACAACGCCGCGCCGCTGTCGATGGATGCAGCGGCCAGTGGCACGCCCGCACGGATGTCGTCCACCTTGCCCGCCACCACAAGGGCGGCGGCCGCGTTCAGCAGCACGCAGTCGCGGTAGGCGCCGGGCGCGCCTTCCAGCAGCGCCAGCAGCGCCGCGGCATTCTCCGCCGGGTCGCCACCCTTCAGCGCCGAGGTCGGCGCGCGCGCCAGGCCGGCCTGCTCCGGCGCCACCTCGAACTCCCGAAACCGCCCGTCGCGCAGCTCCACCACCTGGGAGGGGCCGGCCAGCGTCAGCTCATCGAGGCCCATGCCATGCACCAGCCAGGCGCGTTCGGTCCCCAGCCGGGCCAGCGTCTCCGCCATCGGCCGCAGCCATTCCGGCGCGAAGACGCCCGTCATCTGCCGGGTGACCCGCGCCGGATTGGCCAGCGGGCCGAGCAGGTTGAAGATGGTGCGGGTGCCGAGTTCGACGCGCGGGCCGGCGGCATGGCGCAGCGCGGCGTGGTGCCGGGGGGCCATCAGGAAGACCATCCCGGCCTCCTCCAGCACCCGCGGCAGCGCCTCCAGCGGCGTTTCCATCACCGGGATGCCGAGCGCCGAGAGCGCATCGGCCGCGCCGGAGCGCGAGGACAGCGCCCGGTTGCCGTGCTTGGCCACCTTCACCCCGCAACCGGCAACCACCAGGGCCGCGGCGGTCGAGATGTTCAGCGTGCCGGCGGCGTCACCCCCGGTGCCGACGATGTCCATGGCGCCCGGGGGCACCTCCACCGCCACCATCCGCGCCCGCATGGCCCGCACGGCGCCGGTCATCTCCGCCACTGTCTCGCCGCGCACGCGCATGGCCATCAGCAGGCCGGCAATCTGCGCCGGCGTCGCCTCGCCGGCCATGATCATGCCGAAGGCGATCTCCGCCTCGCTCTCCGCCAGCCTTTCGCCGGCAGCCAGCCTTGCCAGGATCGTCTTCATGCGGGGACGCTGTTGCGGCGGGTGGCCAGCGCCAGGAAATTGCGCAGCAGATCGTGGCCGTGTTCGCTGGCGATGCTCTCGGGGTGGAACTGCACCCCCCAGATCGGCAGGTCGCGATGGGCGAGGCCCATCACCAGGCCATCCGCGGTGCGCGCCGTGGGGATCAGCGTCTCCGGCAGGTCCTCCACCACCAGGGAATGGTAGCGCGTGGCGCGGAAGGGGGAGGGGACGCCGGCAAAGATATCCGTGCCGCCATGGGTCACATCCCAGACCTTGCCATGCACCGGCTCCGGCGCCCGCACCACCTTTCCGCCGAAGGCCTGGCCGATGGCCTGGTGGCCGAGGCACACGCCCAGCAACGGCATTCGCGCTGCCGCGGCCGCGCCGATGAGATCCAGGCAGATGCCCGCCTCATTCGGCGTACAGGGGCCGGGTGAGAGGACGATCGCCTCCGGCTGCAGGTCCATGGCGGCCTGCACCGAGAGGGAATCATTGCGCCGAACCTCAACCACCGCCCCAAGATCACCGAGGAAGTGATAGAGATTGAACGTAAAACTGTCGTAGTTGTCGATCAGGAGGATCATGATCTGGTGACTTTTGTCCCGGAACGCCGGGGAATCAAGCCACGGCCACCCCGCCGCGCGCCGCCGGGGTTCCGCGGCTGCCCGAGGCGGGCCTAACCTGCGCCCAGGCAACCACAAGGTTGGCGGGGGAAACATGAAGGTCCAGGGATTCATGCGCAGGGTGCTGCCGATGGTCGGCGCCGCCCTGCTGGGTGCGGGCAGCGCCTTGGCGGCGGACCTGCCGGACCGACCCATCCGCATCCTGGTGCCCTTCGCGCCGGGTGGCACCAGCGACATCGTCGCCCGCGTGCTGGCGGAAGCGGCCTCTGCCCATCTGCCGCGTGGCGCGGTGGTCGAGAACAAGGCGGGCGCCGGCGGCAATATCGGCGCGGTGGAGGTGGCGCGCGGCCCGGCGGATGGCACGCTTCTGCTGCAATGCGCCTTCGGCCCCTGCGGTGCCAATCCCGCGCTCTATGCCAATGCCGGCTACGACGTGCTGGCCGATTTCGCCCCGGTCATCCTGACCGGCGCGGTGCGCAATGTGATGGCGGTGCGGCGCGACCTGCCGGCGCAGAATGTGCAGGAATTCCTGGCGCTCGCCCGCAGCCGGCCGGGCGCCGTCACCTTCGGCTCCTCGGGCGTCGGCGCCTCCAACCACCTCGGTCCGGAGCTGCTGCGGGCGGTGACGGGCATCGAGATGGTGCATGTGCCCTATCGCGGCTCCGGCCCCGCCATCACGGATCTGATCGGCGGGCGGATCGACGTCTTCTTCGACAACCTGCCCTCCATCCTGCCGCATCTCCGCGCCGGATCGGTGCGCGCGCTGGCTGCCGTCAGCGACCAGCGCCTGGCGGAGCTGCCGGAAGTTCCGACCTTCGCCGAACAGGGCGTGCAGGGCATGGCGATCGATAGCTGGTTCGGCTTCATGGCGCCCGCGCGCACGCCGCCGGCCGCCATCGCCGCGCTGAACGCCGCCTTCAACCGGGCCCTGTCCGACCCGCGCGTCCGCTCCCGCATGGCGGAACTCGCCGTGGCGCCACTCGGCGGCACGCCGGAGGCAATGGGCACGCATGTGCGGGCGGAAGTCGCCCGCTGGGCCGATGTGGTCCGCCGCCAGGGAATCCGCGCCGAATGACACCCTCCACCATCACCTGCGTCCGCACCCTCCGCGTGCCCGAGCGCGCCAATATTCTGTGGGTCGAGATCGAGACGGCCGAGGGGCTCACCGGCCTCGGCGAAAGCTTTCGCGGCGCCGCGGCGGTCGAAGGGCAGATCCATGAGCTGGTCGCCCCCTACCTGCTCGGCCAGGATTCGCGGAATATCGAGCGCATCCACCGCCACCTGATGACGCCCTATGTCGGCTTCGGCGCCTCCTCGGCCGAGATGCGCGCCGCATCCGCGGTCGATATCGCGCTATGGGATTTGATGGGCCAGCGGCTGGGCGTGCCTGTCCACGAAGCCCTCGGCGGGCTGAGCCGTGACCGCATCCGCGCCTACAACACCTGCGCCGGCTACGACTACAACTCCGCCAGCGGCCGCCGCGAGATCGGCGCCGGGGAGGCCGCGATCGGCCCCTATGACGACCAGGTCGCCTTCATGCAGCGCGCCGACGAGTTGGCGCATTCGCTGCTGGAGGAGGGGTTCACGGCGATGAAGATCTGGCCCTTCGACGTCTATGCGCCCGCCTCCGGCGGCCAGGTGATGAACCTGGAGGACCTCAAGAAGGGCATGGAGCCCTTCGAGAAAATCCGCCGCGCGGTCGGCGATCGGATGGAGGTGATGGCGGAGCTGCACTCCATCTTCTCCCTGCCCGCCGCCACCCGCATCTGCCAGGCGCTGGTCCCCATCAAGCCCTTCTGGGTGGAGGACCCGATTTGCAAGATGGACGACACGGCGGCCCTGGTGGAGCTGCGCCGCGCCGTGCCCGGCATGCCGATCTGCGCCAGTGAGACGCTGGGCGGCAAGGTGGCGTTCCGGGACCTGCTGGTGGCGGGTGCCACCGATGTGGTGATGGTGGACCTGACCTGGTGCGGGGGGCTGACCGAAGCGCGCAAGATCGCCGCCCTGGCGGAATCCTGGGCGCGCCCGGTGGCACCGCATGATTGCACCGGGCCGGTGACCCTGGTGGCCAGCCTGCACTTCGCCCTGCACGCTGCGACCGCCATTTTCCAGGAGGTGGTGCGCGCGACGCTGGCCACCTGGTACCGCGACCTGGTGACGGAGCTGCCCCGGCTGGAGCGAGGCTTCTGCCTGCCGATGCAGGGGCCGGGGCTGGGGACGAAGTTGCAGCCCGATACCCGCAAGCGCGCCACCATCCGCGAAAGCCGCGCCTGAACCTCTGGGCGGCCGGGAAGGGTCACGGTTCAGCCCTTGGTCTCAAACCGGCTCGGTGCCCGGCAGCGTGGCGGTGGCGGCTGCCAGCAGGGTGGGGCCGTAGATCCGCGGAATGTCGTTATGCGGCACCGCGGTCCGCAGCACCCGCCAGCGCGGCGGGCCGAGGCCGCTGCGGCGCAGCCCATCCGCCAGACGCGGCGCCTGCGGGCTGGTGCGGGTCAGCACGGTCAGCGATGGCAGTGGCACCGCGCCGGCCATCGCCGCCCGGCGCGTCGCCCAGCGCAGCAGCGGGGCCGGGTCGCGCGACAGCGCATCGAACAGATGCACCTCATCCACCCGGGCGCCGCCCTCCAGCGCCTGCAACAGGCCGCTGCCGCCGCCGGAATGGGCGGTCAGGACCAGGGCTGTGGGGGTCGGGTTGCCGAATCCGGGCAGGATTTCCTCGACCAGCGCGGCCAGCCCGCCGGGCGCGGCCAGGGCCGGCCAATCGAAGCGCCCGGGCTGGCCGGGCAGCGGGCGGCCGCGTGGCAGCAGGGCGAGGGTGGGCGGGGTGGCGGGCAGCACCAGCCCGCTGCCCGGCAGGCGGCCCTGCAGCAGCCGCAGCGGCTCCTCCGGCGCGGAGAAACCGTGGAAATGCACCACGATGCGCAGCTGCGACGGTGCGGCCGGCAGGGCATTCCAGCGCAGCACGAGGTCCGGCTCCCCCGGCATGGTGCCGTGGCTGGCGAGTGCCGCGACTCGCGCCAGGGCCGCCTGGCCGGGCGCAATCCCGCCGGTGCCGGGTGTGGTGATGCCGCCGGGTCCGGCACAGGCGGCGGGGGCCAGCAGCAGGGCGCGGCGGGCCAGGCGCATGCCGCTTAGGGCCTGTGGACCGGTCTTGACCGGTCCGAGGCCGCCCATGCGGCAAAGCCAGGAGCCCGCAGGTTTCCACCTGGCGTGTGCGGAGCCCTGAAGTGGTTACGCGAAAGGGCCGCCATTCTCATTGGTGGACCGGCACCACGGCCACGGCGTTGTAGGGCGAGCCATCGATCAGCCGCGTGCTCCAGGCCAGGTAGACCACGGCGTTGCGTTCCTCATCCACGAAGCGGTGCACGCGGGTTTCCTTGAAGAACAGGCTGGTGCTGCTTTCGAACACCACCTCCCCACGGTCGCCGCGGCGGGCGCCGGGCAGGATCTCGACCGGGCCGGTGGCGGTGCAGGTCAGCGCGAAGCGGGCCGGGTCCTCCGCCACGCCGAGCATGCCGGACAGGCCACCGGTGCGGGCCTGGCTGATGTAGCAGGACACGCCGCGCACATCCGGATCGTTGAAGCGTTCCACCACCACGCGGTGGCTGCGGGTCAGGCCGAGATTGGTGATGGCGGTGTTCACATGGCCGATTTCCTTGGTGTCCTCCGCCAAGGCGGGGGTGGCGGCCAGCAGCAGCAGGCAGGCGAGCAGGCGGTGCATGGTTCGAAATCCTTCAATCGCCCAGGGCGATGCCTTCGCGTCGTGGGTCGGCTGCCCCCCAGATACCGCGGGGCGTGATGCGAATGGCGGTCAGACCCGAATTGATCTCCCGCACTTCCACGCGATGACCGCGCGCTTCCAGCGCCGGGGCCAGCGCGGCGGCGGCGGTTCCGGCCTCCAGCTCCACCGCGGCGGTGCCGACCACGCCGATGCGCGGCAGGGCCAGCGCAGCATCCGGGGCCAGGTCCCAATCCAGCATGGCGACCAGGGATTGCGCCACATGGCCGATGATGCGCGCGCCGCCGGCGGAGCCCAGCAGCAGCACCGGGCGCCCGTCCGCATCCAGCACGATGGTCGGCGACATGGAGGAGCGCGGCCGCTTGCCCGGCTCCACCCGGTTGGCGACGGGGCGGCCTGCAACCTCCGGCACGAAGCTGAAATCGGTGAGCTCGTTGTTCAGCAGGAAGCCGCCGACAAAGATCCGGCTGCCCATCGCCGCCTCGATGGTCGAGGTCATGGAAACGGCATTGCCGGCACCATCCAGCACGGAAACATGGGTGGTGCCGGTGCCGAATTCGGCCGGCTGCGGCGCCAGCCCCGCCTGCCGCCAGCGCGGATTGCCGGGGCGGGGCGGGGGCATGGCGCGGTCGCGGTCCAGCAGCTGGGCGCGGGCGGTGAGGTAGGCCGGCTCCAGCAGGCCGGCCACCGGCACGCGGGCGAAATCCGCATCGGCCAGGTACAGGTTGCGATCGGCGAAGGCGAGGCGCCCGGCCTCGCCCAGCAGATGCGCCGCATCGGGCGCCCCGGGTGCCAGGCCGGCGAGGTTGAAATGCTCCAGCACGCCGAGAATCTGCCCGACGGCGACGCCGCCGGAACTCGGCGGGCCGAAGCCGCAGATGCGCCAGATGCGGTAGGGCGCGCAGACCGGTGCGCGGCGGGCGGGGGCATAGGCGGCGAGGTCGGCCACCGTCATGCCGCCGGGGTTCGCATGGGTCTGCACCGCCGTGGCGATGGCCTCGGCCAGCGTGCCGCGATGCAGCGCATCCGCCCCCTGCTGCGCCACCTGTCGCAGCGTCGCGGCCAGGGCCGGGTTGCGCAGCAGGTGCCCTGCCGGCCAGGGGGTGCCATTCGCGTCGAAGAAATAGGCCTGCGCGCCGGGGTCGCGGCGCAGCGACTCCGCATTGCCCGCGATGGCGGCGGCCAGGCGCGGCGACACCTCAAAACCCTGCTCGGCCAGCGCGATGGCGGGCGCCATCAGCCGCGCCCAGTTCAGCCGGCCATGGTCCCGATGCGCCGCCTCCAGCATCCGCAGCAGGCCGGGCACGCCGACGCTGCGACCGCCTTCCATGGCCTGGGCGAAGCCCATCGGCGTGACGTCCGGATTCAGGAACAGGCCTTCGGTGGCGGCGGCGGGCGCTGTCTCCCGCCCGTCCCAGGCCTGGATCTCCCGGCTTTCGCCATCCTGGTGCAGCAGCAGGGCGCCACCGCCGATGCCGCTGCTCTGCGGTTCCGTCAGCGTCAGCAGCACGGCGGCGGCGATCGCGGCATCCAGCGCGGAGCCACCCTCCCGCAGCACCTCCCGCGCCGCGTGGCTGGCGTGCGGATTGGCGGTGGCCGCCATGTGGCGCTGCGCCGGCTGCGCGGCGGCGGGCAGGGCGAGGAGAAGCAGCAGAAGGACTCGGAGCGTCATTGGGACCACCCGCCAGATGCGGTTAGTCTATGGCATGCCCGAGCCCAGCGTCATGCACCGCACCGTGAAACAGGCCTCCGAGGCGCGCGGCCGGCAGGCGGAGGCGGCGGCGGAGGCCGCGCTGGCGCAGGACGGCTTTGCCACGCTCGCCCGCCGGGTGCGAACCGGCGCCGGGGAGATCGACCTGGTGGTGGAACGCGCCGGGCTGCTGGTCTTCGTCGAGGTGAAGGCCCGCGCCACGCTGACCGATGCCGCCTTCGCCCTCGGTCCACGCCAGCAGGCCCGGCTGATGGCCGCGGCCGAGGCCTGGATGGCGGCGAACCCCGGCCATGGCGCGGAAGGCGTGCGCTTCGACGTGCTGCTGGTGGATGGGCAGGGACGGGTGCGCCGGGTGGCGGATGCCTTCCGGTTGGGCTGAGCTACAGCGCCATATTGTCCAGCAGCCGCACATCCCCCAGCCGCGCTGCCGCCAGCAGCCGACCCGGCCCGCTTTCCCAGGGAAGCAGCGTCTCCGGCTGCACCAGCGCGAGATAATCCGGCGCGAACCCCGCTTCCTGCAACTGCCGCGTGGCCCGGTCCAGCACCGGGCCGGGTGCGGCGCCGGCGCGGATGCTGTCCATCGCCGTCATCATCAGCCGTGGCAGCAGCGGCGCCAGGGCGCGCTGGCCTGGCGTCAGCCGGATGTTGCGGGAGGAACAGGCCAGGCCATCCGGCTCCCGCACCGTCGGATGCGGCAGGATACGGATGGGCAGGTCGAGATCCGCCACGACGCGCGTGACGACCTGCACCTGCTGCCAGTCCTTCTCCCCGAACACCGCCACATCCGCCTGGCTCTGGCTGAACAGTTTTGTGCAGACGGTGGCGACACCCCGAAAATGGTCGGGGCGGGCGGTGCCCTCGAAACCCTGGGCGGGGCCGGCCACCTCGATGCGCGTCGCGCTGCCCGGCGGGTACATGGTGGGCACGTCCGGCATCCAGACGATGTCGCAGCCGACCTCCCGCAGCTTGGCCAAATCGCCGTCCTCGTCACGCGGGTAGCGGGACAAATCCTCGGTGGGGGCGAATTGCAGCGGGTTGACGAAGATCGAGACGGCCACCGTCTCCGCCACCTGCCGCCCGGCCGTGACCAGCGCCAGGTGGCCCTGGTGCAGCGCGCCCATGGTGGGCACCAGCGCCAGGCGGCGGCCGTCGCGGCGGGCCTCGGCGCTGGCGGCGCGCAACGTGGCGAGGTCGCGGATGATCTGCATGGCGGTTCCCCTTTGGTGGGGCGCAAGGTCGCGGCTGTCCCGGATTCCGTCCACCCCGCTGGGTGCAGGTCAGGCGCCACGTCCTGGCATGCGGTGCCGGAAGGCCAGCGCTTCCGCCACATGCGACCGCCCCACCCGGTCCGCCGCGGCGAGGTCCGCGATGGTCCGCGCCACGCGCAGCGTGCGGACCTGGCCGCGGGTGGACAGGCGCAGGCGCGTCGCCGCGGTCTCCAGCAGGGCCAGCGCTTCGGCCTCGGCCAGGGGTTGCAGCGCGTCCCACTCGGCTTCCGCATTGCAGCGCGCGCCGCCGCGGGACCGCTGGCGGTCGCGTGCCGCGGCGACGCGGGCGGCCACCACCTCCGTCCGCTCGCCCGGCGGGGCGCGGGTGAGTTCCGCGGGGGGCAAGGGCTGCACCTCGATCACCACATCCATGCGGTCCAGCAGCGGGCCGGACAGGCGCTGCTGGTAGTCCTGGCCGCAGCCCGGCGCGCGGGCGCATTCGCGGGTGGGCTCGCCGAGATAGCCGCAGCGGCAGGGGTTCATGGCGGCGACGCATTGGAAGCGCGCCGGGTAGGTCACATGCGCATTGGCGCGGCTGATGGTGGTGCGGCCGGTCTCCATCGGCTGGCGCAGCGCCTCCAGCGCCGCGCGGGGGAATTCCGGCCATTCATCCAGGAACAGCACGCCGAGATGGGCGAGCGAAATCTCCCCCGGCCGCGCCCGCGCACCGCCGCCGACCAGCGCGGGGACGGAGGCCGAGTGGTGCGGATCCCGGAAGGGTGGGCGCTTCAGCAGGCGGCCCTCGGTCAGCATGCCGGCCACCGAATGCACCAGCGAAATCTCCAGCGCCTCCGCCGGGGTCAGGTCCGGCAGCAGCCCGGCCATGCGCGCGGCGAGCATGGATTTGCCGGCGCCGGGCGGGCCGACCATCAGCAAGTTATGGGCGCCGGCGGCCGCGATCTCCAGCGCCCGCTTGGCACTTTCCTGGCCGCGCACCTGGCTGAGGCAGGGGCCGGCCCAGGGCGCGTCGTCCAGCCGCGGCGGCACCGGCTGGGCCAGGGTCTGGATACCCCGGAAATGGTTGATCAGCGCCGGCAAATCGGGTGGGGCGAGCACCTGGATGCGCCCGGCCCAGGCGGCCTCCGGCCCCTGCTGCGCCGGGCAGACCAGGCCGAGTTCCCGCGCCGAGGCCGCCATGGCCGCGGGCAGCACGCCGGCCACCGGCGCCAGGCTGCCATCCAGCGCCAATTCGCCGAGTGCGGCGAATTCGTGCAGCTCATCGCGCGGCAGCACATCCATCGCCGCCAGCACGGCGAGTGCGATGGGCAGGTCGAAATGGCTGCCCTCCTTGGCGATGTCGGCGGGGGCCATGTTCACCAGGACACGCTTCGGCGGCAGGGACAGGCCGATGGCGGTCAGCGCCGCGCGCACGCGTTCCTTCGATTCGCCCACGGCCTTGTCGGGCAGGCCGACGATGAGGAAGGCCGGCAGGCCAGGCGCGATCTGCACCTGGACCTCGACGGGCACGGCCTCGATGCCGGCGAAGGCGAAGGTCTGGATGCGGGCGATGGAACTCACGCATCCAGGGTTGAATTAATCGAAGATTAAATCAACCACTCCAGCCGCCGATAAACCGTTCCAGCAGCCGGCCGAGCAGATCGACGTTGTAGCCCCCCTCCTGGATGATCGGCGCCGGCAGCCCCGCCGCGCCGATCATCCCACCGGCGCGGGCAAAGCCATCCTCCGTCACGCGGAGGAAGCTCAGCGGCTCATGCTCGCTGGCGTCGAAGCCGAGCGAGACCACCAGCGCCTCCGCGCCGAAATTGCGGATCGCCGTCAGCCCGGTGCCGATGGCAGCGAGCCATTCGGCATCCCCGCTGCCCTGCGCCAGCGGCAGGTTGAGGTTGCAGCCCAGGCCCGCAGCCGCGCCACGCTCTGCCGCATGTCCGACATACCAGGGATAATAGCCGGAGGGATCGCCATGGACCGAGACGGTCAGCACATCCGCCCGGTCCCAGAAGATGCCCTGGGTGCCGTTGCCGTGGTGGCTGTCGATATCCAGCACCGCGACGCGGGCCGCGCCGGCACGCCGCAGCGCCTCCACCGCGATGGCCGCGTTGTTCAGGTAGCAATGGCCGCCGGCGCGGGCGGCATAGGCGTGGTGGCCGGGCGGGCGGCACAGGGCATAGGCGCTGCGGCCGGCGGCGGCTTCCCCGGCGGCCGCGACCGCGCAGGCGGCGGCGGCGATGCTGGCCTGCCAGGTGCCGGGGCCGATCGGGCAGCTTGCATCGGCCGTGTACCAGCCGACCTGGCCAATCAGCCCCGTCGGCACCGGCGCGCCCTGCGCCAGCATTTCCGCGCTCGGGTGGATATTGGCCACGACCTCCGGCCCCGCGGTGGGCTGGCGGGACCATTCGGCGTGGCAGTCGCGCAGGAAATCGAGATAGGCGGCCGGGTGCACCGCCTCCAGCGCCGCACGGGATGCGGGCGGTGGTGTCGCGGGCACCAGGCCGAGCCGCGTCAGCCCCTGGAGCAGGGCGGCGGCACGGCCCGGCACTTCCAGATTGGCGCGAACCTGGCCGCGTTGAAGGAAGAAGCGCGGCTGGTGCAAGTCCTGGGCAGGATCGGCGAAGGTCTTCATGGCGCAAACGGTAGGGGCGCCGGTGCCGGCTTGTCCATCTGGCGCGGAAGGGGCTGGCTGGACAGCGGGCACGGAAGCGGCTGGACTCCGCGGCAACAATCCTGAAGGTCCGCATGACACTCGACCCCGGCGCCCGCCATGCCATCCTGGAAGCCTGCGACACGCTGCGCGGGGAAGGGGAGCAGGCGCTGATGCGCCTGGTGCGCTGCGCCTCCACCCTGGGGCATGAGGCCTCGGCACTGGAGGAGATGGCGCGGGTCTATGAAAGCCTCGGCCTGGTGGCGCAGCGGGTGCCGACCGATCCGGCGGCGCTGGCGGGGCATCCCGGATTTTCGCCGCCGCTGATCGGCTATGCGGGTCGCGACAATGTGGTGGCGGTGCACCGGCCGCGCACCGCGAAGGGCCGGTCGCTCGCCTTGCAGGGCCATGTCGATGTGGTGCCGGAAGGCGCCGAGGATGAATGGACCACGCCGCCCTACGAACCCGCCATTCGCGGTGGCCGCATGTATGGCCGCGGCGCCGGCGACATGAAGGCCGGCATCCTCTCCTACGTCACCGCCTTCCGCGCCCTGAAGCTTGCCGGGCTGCAACCGGCCGCCGAGGTGCAGATGCAGTCGGTGATCGAGGAGGAATGCACCGGGAATGGCGCGCTGGCCTGCATGCTGGCGCTGCCGCGGACCGATGCGGTGATCATCCCCGAACCCGGCCCCGGCCTGCCGGCGATGTACAGCGCGGAGGTCGGCGTGGTCTGGGCCTGGGTGACGGTGACGGGGCGGCCAGCGCATGTGCGGGACAAGCAGGCGGGGGTGAATGCGGTGGAGGCGGCGATGTCCATCTGGACCCGCTTCGAGGCCTATGAGCGCGACATGAATC
>LNFM01003376.1_pt1 | contig 41594 bp, 34 predicted proteins | sample 596031 | NCBI WGS metagenome assembly LNFM01 (sample SAMN04254537, study PRJNA301005) | activated carbon metagenome | isolation source: dual media filters at the Ann Arbor, Michigan drinking water treatment plant | place: USA: Ann Arbor
CCGGCGGACGCCGTGCCCGCTACGCGCAGCGCAGAGGCCGGGCGCTCGCCTCCCGGCCGTGTGCAGAGCGCGTTCGTCGACGCTCTGCTCCTCCAGGTTTCCGCTGCTGTTCCAACACTTTGCCTTTGGGGCGTTGCGCATCGCGTGGGCGGCAGCGCGCCCCGCCCCGCGGCTCGATGTCAACCGTCGTTTCGTCGCTCGATTCTCAGCCCAAACGCTTTCGTTCAGCCGCTGAGTTTTCGGCGCCTATGGGAGCCAAGGGGCCCGGGGGAGATCCATCGTGTTTCCATTGCGTTTCTTCGCACGAAGTTGCAACGAGGGATGCGCGCCGCGCTCCGCACGAACAGCGCGCTTCGAGCCCCGCTACGACGATCGTCCCCCGCCGCGCCACCTCTCTCAGTCCACGGTATAGCCTTCGCCCTTCGCGCAGCGCGCGTTGAAGCGCTGAAACTTCGCGAGGCCATCGCGAACGCCCTTGTCGCCGCTGCGGCTGACGTCGAGGATGTCGCAGAGCAGCTCGAACTTGTCCTCATCAGCGAGCACGCGCTCGATCGCCGCGGCGATGATGGCCGACTCTTTGGCGTCCACGATCCAGCCGTCGTTGGAAGAGAACTTGAATTCAGGCACCTTGCCCTTCGCAGGGCTCTTGGACGAGAGCCATCGCTCGTGCGCCTTGCGAAATGCGTTGTATTCGCGCTTCTCCGCCGCGGTCGGCCGAGGATCGATCGGCTCTTCGCCGGCGAAATGCGCGTGCAGCGCCTCCGCTCGACTCGGCGCGATCGTCGAGCCCTCTGCGGGCCACGCCGGGTCCGGCGGCGGCGGCTGGTCGCAGAGCGCGTCCGCAGTAGCGAGCGCGTTGAGGATGACGGATCCGAAGCGGAGCGGCGTGCTGAGCACGGCTCCTCGACCGCGAGGACAGAAGGCAAACGACACGACGCGCGATCGTAGCGCAGCGTTCGCTCAGCGACCGCGGTTTCGCTGCGTCAGCGCGAGCAGCGCCAGCAGCGAGAGCACGAGCACGAGCAGCGCCACGCTGTGCGCGACGACCGAGATCACGACGACCGTCGCGGACACTCCGAACGCGATCGGCAAGGTGACCCACGCCACCGCCGACCTCGTCGCCCGCCCCAACGGCGGAAAGATGTCGAACATCGCGCTGAACGGCGCCAGCCACAGGTTCATCGAGCCCCACACGAGCAAGAAGCCCATCAACCGCAAGATCCACCCGATGATCACGTGCTCGCGCGCGAGCTGGCCGATCGCGCTCGCGCGGTCTCCGCGAAGCAGGCGATAGAGACGCGCCTCGCCCTGATACGCGTCGATCCGCGAGCCATTTTGCTGACCAAACAACGTAGCGAGAGTGTCCGTGCGAAGGGCGTAATACGACAGCCGCACGTCGCCCACGTCGGGTTGATCGAGCGATCGGTCCCCGAGGTAGAAGTAGTTTTGCGCCACCGACGGCGCGTGTGGAGCGCCTGGTCTGAGCGACTCGCGAGAGAGCGCGACGCGCTCGTCGCACGGCGCGCTCGTCTCGGCCGTGCGAAATCCGTACACGCCCAGCGTCGCGTCCACGGCATAGCGCCCCGCGCGCACGCGAAGCGCCGGGTTGTGGTGCCCGCGCGGCTCGCGAAACTGCGCGCTCGCGGGAGGAGCGTCGCTCCACTGGCGCGTGTACTGACAGCGCGAACGGTCGTCGCAGCGCTCGATCCACGCGAACATCTCGGCCCTTCGCGCGAGGGCTACGAACGGCCCCGCGACGAGAAAGCTGTCGTCGCCCAACGGCGCGGCAGCGCGGACGCGCTCGGTCACAGACACCAGCGCTCGATCGTTGGACGCATCGACGCGCGCCGGGTCTGCGACGGTGGACCGACGCGCGAGACCCGCGAGGTTGACCCGCCCCTCGTTGATCCACAAGAGCGCGATCGCTCCGAGAAAGAGCAGCGCGCCCACGATCGCTCCCGCGATCGCAGCGCGAATCCCCTCGAACCAACCGATGCGCGCGCGGCGCTGCTTCATGCCTCTGATCCTCCAGGCGCGATGATAGCGCGCTCGCGGTCGGCGCGTCTCCGAGGTCGGGCTCGTAGAAGCACGCGCTCGTGTTCTCCGTGAGCTCTGCGCAGTAGCGCTCAGGACCGAGGGCCGCCGCGGGCGTTCGCCGCGCGCCATCGGCCTGGAGAAATCCCGCTCCAGCGCACGAACGCTCGGTGAAACGCCGCTTGTTCGCTGAACCCGAGCTCGATCGCCACCGCGCGCACGCCCGTCGACGGGTCGCGCAACAGCTCGCACGCCCGCTCGTACCGCGCGCGGTCGTAGAGCTTCGCGAGGCTCGTTCCCTCGCGCTCGAGCCAGCGCTGCAGCGTGCGCGGCGCGCATCCGAGCGCGCGGGACACGGTGTCCAACGTCGGCGCAGCGGCGAGGTTGTCGCGAAGCAGCTTTCGTACGCGCCCAGCGAGCGTCGGCTCCGCAGGAAGGCCGTCGAGGATGCGCTTTCCGTGAGACTCGAGGTGCACGAGCAGCGACGGGTTGGCGGTCTGCACCGGCAACGCGAGGGTCTCGTCGCGAAAGTGCATCTCGTCCCTCGGCTGCCCGTAGCGAATCGGACAGCGAAAGAGCGCCTCGGCCTCGCGGTAACCCGCAGGGCGCTCGTAGCGAAACCGCAGCTCTGCCGGAGCGACTTCGCTGCCCGCGACGCGACGGGCGGCCAGAATGATCAGCGCCGTTCCGAACTCGAGGACGTGCCGGGGCGCGGCCGCCATCGGGTCATCGAACTCGTAGTACGCGACCAACATCCCTGCAGGCGCGTCGTTCGACGTTCGCCACAGGCTCCCTTCGGCGAGCGTTCGCTGCAGCTCGAGCCCGCGCTCGAAGCCCTCTCTCAAGGTCGCCGCGCTCGTCATGATCAAGACCGGCAAGAGGCCTCCGATCGGCGCCATGTGCTCGGCGAGGTGCAACCCCATGTTGTCGTCCTCGAGCAGCACGGGCAGCTCGGCCCAGATCGCCTGCGCCACGTCGACCGAGATCCTCGCGTCCGGCGAGGCCATCGCCTCGAGCGAGAGACCGAAGCGCGACGCGAGCGCCGCAGGGTCGTGTCCCCTGTGCTCTGCGTAGCGAAATAGCAGGTGCGCCGCGTTGGCGGTCACCGTCGATCGAGATCCATCGGTTCGTTCGCGAGTCACGAGCGTGCCTGCGACGCGCGCTCCTCCGCTCGCGCCGCCGGTGGATTCGAGGATCAACCCTCGCCGTCGTCAAGGCTCGAACCGCAGGATTGTCAGGCGCTCACCGGGTGTCGCTCGGGGGCCTCGAGGACCGGGGACGCCTCCTCGATGAGCACGCAGCGACACCGCGGACAGCGCGTAGGCTCGGTCGCGGCCTCGGCGAGCGGCGCCTGAATCGCCGCGCAGATCGCCACGATCATCGGCGCCAGAAACACCGTCAAGAAGCCGGACAACGCCGAGCACATCATCATTGCAACCGCTGCCAGGTACAGCGCCACCAGCCCTGCCTTCGCCGCGCGCGACGCGCGCAGAGGCTCTCCGCGAAATCCGCATCGCTCGCAGCGGCACTCGCCGTGATTCACCATCGGTGACCTCGCTCTCTTGCAGCCGATCATTAGGCCCTGCTCGAGCGCTCGGCATTGACCGCGCGCGCCTCGATCGTTGATCGATCGCGCCACCCAAAAGAGTACGAGGCAGAACCGCGACTGCCCGCGTTGTCCGGAAGCGCGTCCGTGCCCCGAAGCAAGCGATGCGCTCCAATCGCCGACCGTGCACCGACGACGTTCTCCCTTCTCTGCCGCGCAAATGCTCGGCGTCATCGCGACCATCGCCGCGCCTACCGCAGAGCGCTGCGCGCACCCACCGCCGCCCCCCACGAAGCGACCTTGGACCGACGAGGTCGAGCGCGCGCTTCGGTGCGACGGTCGCTCGGACACTGACTCGCGCCGCGTGTGCTTCGTGACGCTGTTGACGGTCTTCAACCAGTGGCCCGACAGCGACGAGCGACGCGCGAGCTTCGCCGAGGTCCAACGGCGCTTGAATTCATGGTCACACGAGCAGCGCGCCGCCTCCGCGTCGCACGTGATCCACGCGAGAGACGCCAGGGTCTTCGACACCATGCTGTTTGTGCGGGCGCTCGAGGACTGGTACCCCGAGGACACCGGGCGCGACGCAGGAATCAACACGCGCCTCGCGACCGCCTCTCCCTTCGCCGAGGCCGTCGAGTCCTACCGCCTCGTGCGCGCGAGCGTTTCGTTTCGGTGGTTCGCCGAAGGTCCTGGGCTCTCTCGGCTGCGATCGCTGGAGCTTCGAGAGTGCGATCGCCCCGAGCGCACCTTTGCGCACTTGCTGCGATGGCGCGGGCTCGCGACGCTCGAACGGATCGCCCTCACCGACGAGCGCGCGCTCATCGAGGGTGACTCGCTGTGGGTCGTCGCCCGCGAGGCGCCGAGGCTGCGCGAGCTGTCCTTCGTCGGCTACGGCGCGGCGCACGCGACGGTCACCCTGGAGAGAGAGCGAGAGCTCTCGCAGCGGCTGACGAGCCTCGTCGTTCGAGACGCCTTCGTGAGAACACAGGAAATCAACTCGCTCGTCCAAAATCGCTCGCTCGCGAACCTCGCGCGCTTGGACCTCCGCGACAACGCGCTCACCGACGCAGACGTCCGCGCCCTTCGAGAGGCGCCGCACTTCGCGCGGACCGAGGTCCTCACGGGGCGCTCGCGACCGTGACCGTCGTTCTTCACCGCGCCGCGATCACCTTCGTGACGAGACGAAATCGATCAGCGCCGCCGCTGCGTCGACGCGCGCAGGCAGGCTCTCTGCGAACGCCTTCGCCCTCGAGGCGCGCTCGGGTCGCGTCGCGTCGACGAGCGCTGAGTGCAGACGATCGACCGAGAGCTTCGAGCGAGCCAGGGGCGCTGGCCCCAAGTCCAACGCCTGCACCCGACTCGACCAGTAGGCCTGATCCAGCATGTGAGGAACCGCCACTTGCGCGACACCGGCGCGCGCCGCGGTGTGCGTCGTTCCGGCGCCTGCGTGGTGCACCACCGCCGCCAGCCGAGGAAACAGCGCGTCGTGCGGGGCGTCGTCGATCACGTGCACGCGATCGTCGTTGCCCACGCCAGCGCCGAGCTTCGCCCACCCTCGCGAGAGCACGAGGCGCAGCCCTGCGCGGCGCGACGCTTCGAGGACGACGCTCGTGGTCCGCTCGGGATCGGGGTCGGTCATGCTTCCGAATCCGACGAAGACCGGAGGCGGACCAGCGCGGAGAAACCCGTCGAGCGCAGGGTCGAGCGGCTCGTCGTCGAGCGGTCCCTGAAAGCCGACGGAGCACAGCGCGCTCGTGACGTCCGACGGCACCGGCGCCACCGCGCGATCGGCCGCGTACACGACGGCGTCGCCGAAGAGATAGCGCATCCCGTCGCGCACCGGCGCGAGCCCGAGCTTCGCGCGCGCTCGGGTCACCGGCGCAACGACGATGCGCGAGTAGAAAGCGCTCGTGCTCGCCCACAGCGCTCGGTTCGCCAATCGCGGCAGAGACAGCCACGGAACCATGATCGGCGGGTGCTCGGCGCTCGATAGCAGAAGCGGGCAATAGAGCACCGGCAGGTACGGGATCCTGCGCCGCTCTGCGTACGACTGCGCAGCGAGCACGAGCCCGCCGCCGAACACGGCGTCGGCGTCCCCAACGCAGCGCTCGCTCTCTTCGAACTGCCTGGCGATCTGCTCCGCGAGGATCTCGTTGAACGTGCGCACCGTCGCGAGAAAGCCCGCGGTGATCTTGCTCGACGCGTTGGCGAGCAGATCGGCCACCGATCCGCCCATCACGCGCAAGGGGACGTCGTAGCGCCGCGCGAGCTCTTCGAAGTCCGGCGCCGCGCACACCCACGCGTCGTGCCCGGCCCGTCGACAGCGCGCGGCGAGGCGCAGCACGGGCTGAACATCGCCGCGAGATCCAAGACCGAAGAACGCGAGCTTCACGAGGGTTGCCCGCGATGGTACCGAAGTCAGCGCGAAGCCCGACCCTCGCCGTAAGGGATCGCAATGTACGCGCCCCCTTGCAGCGAGAGCGCGCTGGACGCGTTGGGGACGAAGGTCACGCCCATCGCGGCCATCGCGCCGATCCAGACCGGTCCCGTTCGAAACGCGAGCCACAGCTCGCCCTGCACCGGGATTCGCACGTCTCCGGTGGCGTCGAGGCGCAGCGCCGCGGGCACCGCGAGCCCCATCGAGAAGTACGCCCAGTCCCCGCGGACGCGCAGGTTGGTGCTCGGCGAGAACTCGAGCACGGCCCCTGGGTACAGCGTCGCGAAGCTCAGGCCTCCGCCGAGCTGCACCGAGAGCGCCCAGCCGCGGGGGCCGCCGGCGATCGTGCGCCGCACTCCGACGCCAGCGCCAAACGCGTCGAACGGCATCCGCTGCTGATACGTGAGCGCGAGCCACGGTCGAATCCACGCGGCCCGCGAGGACACGGGATATCCCTCGAACAAGGTCACGCTCGTCCCGAGGTCCGGTCCTCGGATCACGCTCGAGTCCGCGCGCGCGTCGGTCGCCGCGAAGAGCGCCGCGAGCGCCGCGAAGAGCGCGCCTCGAAAACATACACATCTATTCATCACGCGTGCTGTTCGGCGGCCGCTCATCGCGTCACCGTCACTCCCTCGAACGCGCCGTTGTCGAGCGCGGCGGTCGCAGCGGCGTCGCCTCGCAGCACGGCGTCGAGGTACGTGTCGATCACCCGCATGCCGTCCCGACGCGTCGCGCTCTGCGGCCGCGTCGAGGGCATGTCGCGCGCGAGGTTGGCCGCTGTGGCGCCGTCGGTCCAATCGTAGTGGTTCATTCCCTCGACCACCGCGAGCATCCGAGGGCGAGAGAAGCTCAGAAATCCGCGGGTCACGTCGGGCAAGAGCGCGCTGCCATCTTGGCTCCCGGTGATGCTCAACACGCGCGAGCCGGCCCGTCGTTCGAGGCGAGATCCGTCCGCAGGAAGCCCCGCGATCAACACGACGCCGTCGTAGTTGTAGTCCGCCCACTGCCACGTGGCGATCACGGAGCCGAGCGAGTGGCCCATGGCGGCGACCTTTCCGTCGCTGCGGATGGCTCCCTCCAGCGTGTGGCCTGCCGTTTGTGCGGCGCGGCGCACCGCGAGCAGCGCGGCGTTGGTGTTGTCCGGGGACGCGATGGCGAGATCGAGCGTGTAGTCCGGCGCGACGACGACGAACCCGCGCGTCGCGATGTGATCGGCGATCCAGCGGTAGCGAGCGCTCGTGACCAACCCGCCCGCCGCGAAGACCACCGTGGGAAAAGGAGCACGATCGCGGCGGAGGTTTCCCGTCGCATCCGAGGGAAAGGTCACCTCGATCGTCACGCGCTCGTACACGCGCGCCTGGGTCAGGACCGTCACGCGCGAGGCGCCGAACGGCCCGTCCGCCCCGTCGCGGCCGTCACGCGCGGGCGACGGCGCGACGGTGACCGCCCCGGGTCCCGAGGGGCTGCAAGCGGTGACCGAGATCACCGCAGAAAGGACGCACCAACCAACACGCAGAGAGCGACGCACAGATACGCGCGCAGCGTATCACGGCCCTTCCGGGTCGAGCATTCCCGCCGGCTGCCTCGCCTGCGTCGACTGCGTCGGCTGCGTCGGTGTCGTCGGCCGCGTCGGAGCGGTCGGCTGCGTCGCTGGCTGCGTCGCTGGCTGCGTGTTGTTGCCCCGGTTGACTGGCGGCGTGTCGTTTGTCTGAGCCGGCGCGGTCGCCGCGCTGTTCGTGCTCGTACCCGACGAAGCCCCAACGGTGGTCGGCTGCGCGCGCGGCGTGTTCTCCGGTGCCATGTTCGTCGCGGTGGCGCCGGAGGGTGCGCTGGGCTCGGCGGAGTTCGTCGTCGCAGAAAGCGGGGTCCTGCCGTTGTCGCGCGTGCGTTGGCCGCTGCTCTGAAGGATCTCGCGCCCCGTCCCGGCGGTGAGGGGCAGCTCGATGGTCTGGTCGTTCGTGAGCGTGACCACTCGCACCAGCGTGCGATAGCCATGTGCGTTGGCCTCGAGCCGGCGAGGCTGGGCCGTCACGACTACCTGTCCGTTGTACGGGTTGTTGATGGGCTGCCCGTCCAAGAGAAGCTCTGCGTTCGGAGGAGTCGTGTGGATACGCACGGTCACCGTTCGCTCGGTCGGCGTGCTCGACGCGCTGGCGTCACTCGCGTGGCTCTCGGGGAGCGCGACGGTCCCTCGAGCGCCGACCGGCGCGGGCTCTTGCGGCGTAACAGTCGCGGTCGTTTGATTTTGTGTGCCACGACCGTCGCGCGAGTACACGGCGACCGACCCGATGATGGCCACGGCTCCGAGGCCCGCCGCGCTGAGCATCACCGCCAGCTTCGAGCGCTGCGATTCGCGGGGCGCGCTCGCCGGGACGGCCATCGAGCTCGCGCTCGCGCCGAGCGTCGTCTTGTACGAGTCCGGCGCGGACGAAGCAGCAACCGGCTTCGGCGCTCCCGAGGACATCGGTCCGGTCACGTCGAGCTGTCGAGTGTTGACCTCGTCCCTCGTCGGCCGCGCATCGTCGAGCGTCGCGTACGGCTCGAGCAGCGCGCTCAGCTCCGCGGCGCTGGCAGGACGAAAGTCTCGGTCCTTCGAGAGCGTGCGCATCACCACCGCGCAGAACACCGGCGGCAGATCGGGCCGATACGTCTGCAGCGGCGTCGCCTCGGTGTGGCAGATGTTGTACATCAGCATCGGGAGCGAGTCGCCTTCGAAGGGAAATCGCCCGGTCAAACAGTGGTAGATCATCACGCCGGTGGCGTACAGATCCGCGCGCGAGTCGATGTCCTTATGCCCCATCGCCTGCTCGGGCGGCATGTAGTACGGCGTGCCGAGCTGCGTGCCCGTGGCGGTCTTCATGCTCGCGGCGTCGCCGCCGCCGACCTTCGCGATCCCGAAGTCGAGCAGCTTCACGAAGTCAGCGCCGCTCGAGCGCTTCACCAGATAGACGTTCTCGGGCTTGATGTCTCGGTGAATGATGTTGGCTTGGTGCGCCGCGTCGAGCGCAGAGAGCACCTGGCGAACGATGCGAACGACGCGCCCCGCCCCGACGATCTCCTCCTTTTCGAGCAGTGCTGCGAGGTCGGTGCCGTCGAGAAACTCGAGCACGAGAAAGTAAGCTCCGTCTGGGAGCTGTCCCATGTCGAGCACGTCGACGATGTGCTCGTTGCCGATCTTCGCCGCGGCGACCGCCTCGTTGCGAAACCGGTAGACCACGTTGGCGTCGCGCGCGAGGTGGGCGTGCAAGCACTTGATCGCGACCTTGCGCTGGATCGCCGTGTTGATCCCCTCGTAGACAGAGCCCATCCCGCCTTCGCCGAGCTTTCGAACGAAGCGAAACTTGTTCTGCACCACCGTGCCCACGTACGGGTCGGGAAGCTCTGTCTCGCGAAAGCCGTCGTCGCTCATCGCTCACTCCTCACAAGCACGGCATAGTCTACACCGGACAGGGCTACATCGTTGGCGCCGACCGCCTCGTGCCGCAAATGGGCGATGATTTCACGGCCATTCCAATCGCGTCCAACCACGCGACCGACGCCGGCTGTCGCTCGGTGGCGAACAATAGCGGGGGCTGATTGTTCGGCGCGACCCCTGCCGGGACGAGGATCGCTGGCGGAGCGTCGAGCACCGTAGCGTTGGAGCCGAACACGAACACGCGCGCAGCGCGCAGCGCTCCGTTCGCGACGAAGGTCACCAACCAACCGCCCCGGTCGTTGCCGTCGAATTGCGGATGCCCGCGATCGATCAGCCCCGAGTCGAGCGGCAGCACCGAAGTCAAAGACACATTGGCGAGGTCCGACGAGACCGCGGTGCGCGCTCGCTCGGTGAACACGCCGTTGTTGACTTCGAACTGCGCGAGATAGACCTCGTTGGTGACCGGGCCGCACCCCTCGACCCACACGAGCGCAACGACGGGCGTGGATTGTCCAGGAATCGTTCGCAGCGCGAGCGAGACGTGATCTGCGGGCCCGAGCGTGCCGCGTCGTCCGACGGTGATCGGCGGACCCAACACCAGCGGGTCCGATGTCCGCGGCATGTTGAACGGCTCGTCTGCCCTGAACGGTGCCGTCGGCGCGAACGGCGCGACCGTGCGCAGCGTGATTTCACCGGCGGCGTTGCCGAAGGCGACGACCCACCCGCCCGACGGAAGCGCGAGCACCGCGGCCCTCCCTCCGCCGTTGGTTTGCCCGAGCACCGAAGGAACCGTGACGCCCATCGATGGGTCGAGCCATCACAGGGAAACCTGCTTGGAAATTCACCGTCGAAAACCCGAGCGCTTCGACGTTGACCGCGCGGGCGGCGTCCCCGCAGCTCGCCCTGCTCTGCGGCGCGCCGATCCACACGCCGAGCGCCGTCGCCGCCAGCTCGGTATTGTAGCTCGGGCCCGTCGGGGTCGCCTCAGGAACGCCCAGTGAAATCACCGGTCGAGCGGCGCCAGGCGGCATGCTCATTCGGGTACGGCCAGAGCAGTTGTTGGCGCCAGGGTCGATGTCGATTCCATCGACGATGTTCGACGCTCGGAGCGGACCTCGGACCTCGAAGCGCGACCCCATTCCTCGCGTGTCGAGCAATCCCGCCCGCAGCCGTCCTTGAGCGCACTGGCTCGGATCCACGGAGAGCACGAACCACTCGTCGACGTTGCGGCCTGGGGCGATCGCTGCTTCGACGATCGAGCAATTGGTCGCGAACGTGTTTCCGCTGCTCGAGCACTGACCGACGATCGGCTCCCAGTTCGGCCAGTTCGCTTGAACATTGCGCCCAGTCGGAACCGCAGTGGTCGGCGAGATCGCCTTGGTCGGCACGGGGAGCCCGTCGCCTCCGACCGATACGAACTGTGCCTGTCCGACGCCCGCGGTGACCGTCACGATGCCCGCCGCGCCCATGCGGCCTGCGGTCAGCCCAGCGGACGCGAAGCTGCCGCCCGCGAGCGTGACCACGCCCCCGTCGGGAAACGCGAGGACGTTCTCGTCCACGAACCCGTCGCAGTCGTTGTCGACGCCGTCGCACACCTCGATCTGCTGGCTCTTTCGCTGGCAGGTGAGCGACTCCGGGTTGCACACGAAGCGGTTGCACGACTCGACGGGAGTCCCCGTTCGGCGGTTGAGCGCGTCGCAGTCGTTGTCCGAGTTGCACCTGGGCAGCGGAAAGCTGTCGAAGCCCGCGAGCGAGCACCCCTCGAGCGCGCCGACCGACGCGACGGCGACGGCAGAGGTCAGCGCCCACATTTTCAAGCGAGCCCTGGGGCTGCAGAGAGTCTTGCGAGCGCCGCTCAAAACGCACCTCCTACGGACAGCCCGCGAAACGAGCTCGTGGCGACGGGCAACACCGTGAGGCTCGACGCTCTGGGGGCGTCTGCGCTGTCGGGCGGGGGAGCACGCCACTCGGTGGCCACGGCGAGCAGGGTCGCGCCGACCACGGCCACGCCGGTGAGCGAGAACATGATGTCCGCTCCGACCGCGAACGAGCGAATCGAGTCTTTGTAGTCCTGCCCCACCGAGAGCACCTCTTCGCGGTTGGGCGACGCGAGCAGTCGATCGACCTCGGCGCGGATCGACAAGACGCGGGATCCGAGGACGATGCCCGCAGTCCCTGTCGCGACGCCCACGCCCGTAACGACGCCGAAGAACGCCGGGTGCAACCGGCGTCGAACGTTGAGCCGCTCGAGCCGAAACTCGAGCGACACCGTGGTGCGCGCCGGGAGCGAGACCTGCTGGCGCGCCGGCGAGTAACCGCGGACGCGCAGCTCGACGACGTGAACGCCGCCGGGGATCCGCACGCTCTGCACGCGGTCGGACACCTGGCGATCGTCCACCCACACCTCGGCGTACGGAACGTTGGATCGAATGTCGAGCGTCCCGAGCAAGCCCTCGAGCGCGGACATCGATGCTGTGGCCATCACGCGGTTGGGGTCTTCGGGCGCCGCCGCTTCGATGAATCGCCGGTAGTACTCGACCGCGAAGTTGTAGCGAAACAGCCGCTCGTAGCAGCGCGCGATGTTGAAGAGCAACCGATACCGCGTCGGCAGCGTCCCGTAGAGCTCGTAGGCGCGCTGATACTCGGTGAGCGCGGACTCGAAGTTGTTCGCGTCGTAGAGAGAGTTTCCACGCAAGAACGCGGCGCGCGCCTCGGCTCGCTCGGGGTTCGGCGGCGTCGCTGCGGGGCTCGCCGCGGCAGTCGCCGTGCCGTCCGTCGGGGTCTGCCCAGCCTGCGGCGTGGTGGGCGGCGTGGTGGGCGTCTGCGTGGGAGCGCTCTGCGCGCGCGCGGTGCGCGCCATCGAGAACGCGACCGCAGCGATGGCGGCAAACGTACGCGCGAAGTGTCGGTCGATCATGGCTTTGAAAGTGTGTGTGCGCGGGCGCGATGAACGATGCTCGTGTCAGCTTCGACGGCCCGAGAGCGGGTCGAGAGCACCCGAACTCCAACATCGTGAGGGTACCATTTCACTCTGGGTCGGGGTCAGACTCTGGCTCCGTGCTCGTGACCCGCCAACGGGACACCGTGGTGCGTTTTCTCCAGCGTTCGACGCTCTTTCGGCTCACGCCGAGGAGTCGCCCGGCGTGCGTGTTGTTTCCCTCTGCGCGCTCGAGGGCCCGAGCATACAGCGCGTCTTCGACGGACACGACGCGATCGCCGCCAGGAGTCATGTCGAGCAACGTATCTGCGAGGCGGTGGAGGCGCTCGTCACCCTCGGCGAAGCGCTCGTCCGAGACCGCGCGAAGGTCGTCGATGGTCACCAGGTCGCGCTCGGCGAAAACCGCGAGTCGGTCGACCACCGTCCGAAGCTGCCGGACGTTGCCGGGCCATCGCATCGAGCGCAGCGCGTCGATCGCCTCCGGCGAGAAGCGCAACGCACGGGGTTGCTTCGCGCTCAAGTACGCGACCAGCTGCGCGATGTCTCCGAGCCTCTCTTCGAGCGGCGGAACGACGACCTCGAGCACCGCGAGTCGATACAAGAGATCCTCGCGAAAGGACTTGTTCTTGACCTTCGCGCGCAGATCTTCGTTGGTCGCCGCGACGATTCGGCCGACGAAGGGCAACGGCGCTCGATCCCAGCCGATGGGGCGAAACTGCCGCGCCTCGATGGCGCGCAACAGCTTGGCCTGCAGGTCCTTGGAGAGCTCGCCGAGCTCGTCGAGAAAGAGCGTCCCGTTGCGGACGGCCTTGAAGCAACCGTCGCGGTCGCTGGTCGCGCCAGTGAACGAGCCCTTGACGTGCCCGAACAGCTCGGACTCGGCGAGCGTCTCAGAGAAGGCCCCACAATTCAAGTCATAGAACGGCGCCGACGGGTTGGCCCCGGCCTTGTGCAGCGCGCGCGCGACCTCTTCTTTGCCCGAGCCCGTCGGCCCAGTGATGAGAACGGGCCGATCGGACTGCGCCACGCGGAGCACCCGCTCGCGCAGCGCCACCATCGCGGCAGAGTCGCCCACGAGACCCGCGACCGGCGATTCGTCGGGGAGCTTGGGCCGAACCACGGTCGCTTCGAGGCCGATCTGCAGCTCGATCTCTCGGAGGATGGGCAGGATCAAGTCGTCCGAGAGGTCGTCCTTGAGGATGTAGTCGAACGCCCCCGAGCGCATCGCCTGACGAATGAGCGCCATCTCGCTCGAAGCGGTGACGCAGATGAGCTTCACCTTGGGCAGCCCTGCGAGCTCGGAAACGAGCGTGAGCCCGTCGCGGTTGCGCGCGTCGTCGCTGAGGCGAACGTCGACGAGCAGCACCTCGGGCCTCTGTTCGCGAAACACCGCGCGCGCCTCGTCGAGCGACGCAGCCTCGAAGACTTCAGCCTTCGGGAGCTTGTCGACGATTCCACGAAGGATTCGGCGAAAAGTCTTTTGATCGTCGACGATGAGGATCTTCACGGCGCGAGAGTCCCGAGAGCAGCAGTCGTTGTCACTGAAGTGTTCGAGCGAAAAGCGTGCCGCGACCGAAACAGGCACCGTGCGCGCTCGTCGGACGGGAGCGTCCGAACCGAGGGGGCAGCTGCGGACGGAAGCGTCCGTCTGGGATGGTCGAGAAAGGGCTTGCGATCATCGCGGTGATCGGGGTGACATGAAGGAGAGGTTTCTACAGCGTCGAGCGGTCGGTTCGACGCGGTGCAACGACGAGGGCTTTGCAGCGGCACGCTTCGCGCATCTCTCAACGCGCCATGCTGACACGAGCGTGACACACAGCCGCTTGCAGCGATCCAGCCCACCCACCAGCGAATCACACAGCCGAAAGAGCAGACACCGGGATGACACAGTGGACCGTTGGGATTTCAGTATGCGTAGCGACTTCGTGTTCGCTTCGAGACGTCAACCTCGCTGTGATTGCCGCGCTGGAGAGCGGGTTCGCGGCGGCAGCAGAGGTGAACATCGTTGTGCAAACGATCACCGGCACGTCCGCGACAGGGGAAGCGAGCGGCAGACATTCAGTAAACGGAGTCGCAGGTCCTCCGCAGGTTCTCGGTGAACTCGGCGCCGGCGAACACTTGTCGAAGCTCGCCGCCGTCATGAACGCGACCAATCCGAACGCCAAAAAGATGCTCTGGATCATCTCGCATGGCGGGACCGCAGGCCGACGGGACAAGGTCAAGGTAGGAAACGAAATCAAGACGATCACGGTGGAGACGATTACGACCGACCCGACGCAGCGTAATCCGATCGCACTGCCTCTCGCCACCGCCGGCGGCCGACCCCCAAACGCGCCAGCGGTACGGTTGTTTCGAACTGCGCTCTACGCAGACGACTACGGAGCAGCGCTCGCCGGCGCACAGCTGGACTTGATTTTCTTGCAGAGCTGTCAAGCTGGCGGGCTCGACCTGCTCGACGGGCTGTTCTCGAGCGCGGCGGCGGCTCACGTGGTAGCGAGCGCATCGAATCTTCCGCTGCCCAGCGACGAGGTCGCGGCCTTCACGCAATTTCTCAACACCAACCCCGGCAGCGACGGCGCAACGGTCGCAACGCACCTCTGCAACTCGATCGTCGCGGCGACAGCCCGGCCCAACCCGAACGTCGCATCTGGTTGGCCAGCGACGACCGATGCTTCGCCCTTCGTCGCCAGCGCAAGCGAGTGGAGCGCCTTCGTGAACGCCTTCTCTGCGCACAACAACGCGATCGAAGCGTATCTTTCGAACAACGCGAACGCTGCGCAGCGGGCAGCTTTGGGGTCGTGGCTCGCCGACGACGCCAACCGCGTCGAGGTGCGCGCGAATCGAGTCGCCGTCAACGAGTGGATTCGATGGGCCGCTGCGCAGTCGGGCTGGCCGAGCAGCGCCGCGCTCCAAGCGACACACAACAAGCTATTCCCTCATTTGCCGTTCGGCGGCCCAAAGTCGAGGGCCCTCAGCGCGGGTCTATCCACAACCACGAACGTCGCCAGTCCGAGAAACTTCTTCGCCGCCGCTGACTGGACCAAGGTCCTCTCGGCGCTGAGCTGACAATTCACGCAACAGTCCAGAACCATCGACGTATCGGAGCCATCACACAACCATGTGGAACGAAAAACAACTCGCATGCATCACGCGCATCTACATCGAGATCCTCTCGCAGGACAACCAGCTCGACGGAAAACTCGAGCCGATCATCGGATCGCGCTTTCACACACTTCACAAGAATGCGCATGATCGCCCGACCGGAAAAGCCGGACCCGAGTTCGACCACCTGTTCGCCCTCTTCGCCTCGATCGACCCGCAGTTTACGGTCTTGTTCAACGATAAAGAGCGGCTCGCTCTGTTCGATGCGATCAGCTTCATCGTCTCGACCCCAACGATCAAGGCGGCAGCGCCCTACAACCTCCCACCTGGCGGACTGATCTACTAGTCGACGTTCACCATGGAGACACGACAGCGCCGATCGTTGACCGCTACGCTGGCGCTCGTGCCGCTGTTATTGCTGCTCGCAGCGGGCGCGGGACTGGTTCGGGCGGCGGTCGGAGTCTCGATACCAGCGATCGGGCTGGATCCATCTGGGGTGGTGTCAGCGTTCTCTCTGCGCGGCTGGGATGCCGCGGACCGATCTCTGCGATTCCCGGATCAACTTCGCTCCATCGACGGCGTCTCGCCGGACGGACCCGTCAACCGCCAGTTCGTACTTGCCATGACAGCGCGGGCCCACGCGCGGCAGCAGCCGCACGTGAACCTTGTCTTCGAGCGAGAGAGTCGGCGAATTTCAGTCCGCGTGCCGATCACAAAGGTCGATCGCTACGCAGTCGTCGCCCTCTACCTATTGCACGCTGCGATCGCCGCGGCCCTGTTCGGCTCCGCACTGCTCGTGCTGGTCGCCGCTCCGCGCGGCGAGAGCGCCCGCGCCTACGCGTCTGTCGCCTTCTCTGGAGCGGCGTTTCTCGTGCTTCTTCTCGACTATCACCTGCTCGGATTAGCCGCGCCGCTCTTCTTCTTACTGTACGCTGTCACGACAGCTGCGCTCATCAATTTTGCTCGCGTCTACCCGAGTCCCGTCCAGTCCGTGCTCGCTCGTCAGGCGCTCATCGTGGGCTCGGCATCGACGCTCGCGCTCGGAGTGATCAGCGTCATCATGGCTGTGCGCGGCCAGACGAGCAGGGCGGTCGTCATCGCGGTCAGCGCCTCGAACGCCGTAGCCCTCGTGGCCTTGGCGCTTCGCCTGCTCGTCACCTTCGCTCTCTCCGACGCTCAACGCCGCCTCCGGCTCAAGTCGAGCGTCGTCGGGATCATCGCGCTCTCGCTCATCTTGTTGGTGACGCAGGCGTTGGCGTTTCAGCCTTCGATTCGAGCGCTGCAGCTGTTCGCTCCCATCGCTGGCATGCTCATGCTCCTCGCAATCGCCTACGGGCTCTTGATGCACAACGTGTTCGAAGGGCGAACGGTCGTGTCCAGCGCCGCGCTCTCGACCCCTCACGTCGCGCTGGCCATCGCGGTCGCATGTGGAGCTGCGGCGGCCGTCGAGTTCGCGGCGGGCCGCTTCGCTGTCACGCCTCCGCTGTTCGTCGTATGCGCCGCTCCCATCGCAGCGCTCACCTACGGCAGGCTGCGACAGACCATCGACGCCGCCGTCTTTCGAAGCTCCGCTGTCTTTCGCCCCGTCGTCGCGTCGCTCGCGCAGCGAGTCGCGCATGCAGGCTCGGCAGAGGCCGTCGAAAACTCGATTCGCGACTCTCTTCTTGATTCTGGGCTGTATCGAAATGTTCGATTGAAGAAGTCTACCGACGTCGACCCGACTCACTTCGACACGCTACGGTCGGGCGAGTTCGTCGAGTCCGACGGAGAGGACGGAGGCAGAGAGGTGCTGGCACCGATGCTCGCCGCCGGAGAGCTGCGCTCTGTGCTCGTGCTGTCGCCGATCGACCGCCGACTGCTCTCGTCGGATGACATCCTCCTGGCGATGACCGCAGGCTCCATCGGCGGGCTCGCGCTGCAACACATCGAAGTCCTTCGAGAACGAGATGCAGCTCGCCTCGCCGAGCGATCCGCAGAGCAGGTCGACAAGTCCACCGCGCTCGGAACGCTCGCGGGAGAAGTGCTACACGAGCTCCAAGCTCCGCTCAATTTCTTGAAGAGCTTTATGTCCGGCTCCTTGGCTCGATCGCCGATCGAAGCGGAGCTGATCGATGTCGCCCGCGACGAGACGAGCCGCCTCGAGCGCCTCGTCGTAGCGGCCCGCAGAATGCGTCCCCCCGAGCTTCATCGAGTCTGGCTCGATCTCGCAGAAGTCGTCACCATTGCGGCCCGCATCGTCGATGGACGAGCGTCGGAGCAGCACCTCTTCGCCGACGTCTCCGTGGACCCTGGGCTTCGTGTATTCGCAGATCGAGACCGCTTGATTCAGGTATTCGTGAATCTCCTGCGCAACGCGGTGCAAGCCGTCGCAGGCACGGGCGCTCGTGTCGGGATCGAGACGGCGACCGCGCCTGCTCGAGCCGATCTCGCCGACTCGGCGCTGTGCATCGACGTGTGGGACGACGGTCCGGGTGTCGACGCACGCATCGAGCACCAGCTGTTTCAGGCGTTTCGAACGACCCGTCCGAGCGGCGTGGGCCTGGGCCTCGTCGTCTGCGCTCGTGTCGTTCGCGAACTCGGCTGGGAGATATCGTACCTGCGCGCGGGTTCGAGGACGCGTTTTCGAGTATCGATCCCGGCGGATGACTTTACCCGCGCCGCCGACGCAGTCCCGATGGCAGCTCGCCGCGAATAGCTGGCGCCCACTCGAGATCACAGTGAACTACCCAATGAACATCGACGAGTCTCCAGACGCCACCTGGCTCTCTCTCGTCGAGACACGCGATCACGCGATGCGCTCGCTGACCCGCGTTCTGCCGTACCGCATCGGAATCACCGCGCGCCCGGATGGAAACTTCAGCGATTACGTCAGAGAGCCGCTCATGTTCGACCTCCCAGCGCTGATCGCCGACGAGACGAGCGTCGCTCCCGAGCGCTCGAGGCTCTGGACTCGCGCCCATCACTGCGCTGGGTTCTACAGCCTGATGATCGACCGAGTCGCGGATCGACAAGTAGTCGCTGACGATGCTCTGCGCGACGACGAGCGGTGGATGCTCGAGCAGCTCCGCGCTGCATTGACTGCGGCCTGCGGCGACGAAAGCGCAGCGCGCGAGCGGATCGAGCGCACGCACGAGCGTTGGTCCGCAGCGATCGCGACCGAGCTAGCGTGGTCGCCGGGAATCAGGGTCACGCCGAGGGAATACGGAGCGGTGGTTCGGAAGAAGTGTGGGTTTCTTTGGATGACGAGCGAAGCGATGCTTCAGCATACAAGGGTGCCGCCATCGCGAATCGCCGGCGTCCGCGAGGCATTCGAGCGTGTGATGATCGCGCTTCAGTGCAGCGACGACGCGCGCGACGCAGACGAAGATCAAGAGACGCGCGGCGTGTGCACCGCGGACGCGCTCGGAATCGACGAGCACGCGCTCTTCGCGACATCAGCGATGTTACTCCAACGCATCGGCGCCATTGCCCCCCCAGCGGCCATCGCTGCGTACGCTGAGCGCGCCACGTCCTACGCCCTTTCCGCGATCCCTGCGCAGAAACGCCTCTCCGCTGCGCTCGGAGCGATGTCGATCGTTCACGAACTCGAGCAGTGACCTCGCCAAGACCCCGCGAGTCGACGCGACTCATCCTCCCGCCAGACCCTCGATCGCGATCGCCGTGGTCCACGCTTCGGCGCCCCACCACAACGCGCGGGGAGCGGGGTGCTCGGGCCCGTTCCACGCGGACACGCCGGGCCACAGTCCGTCCGCGCGCTGCTGACTCCACAGCGCGTCTCTTGCCTGGACTGCGACGGGAGAGCCGCCTTCGCCGAGGTTGTTCGCGATCACCAGCGCGTACGCGTTGTCGAGCGCGTCCCCGAACTTCCCGTCGGCTCGTGCGAGGGACGCGAGTCGCTCAAGCATCACGCCCCGAGCCCTCTCGAGGGCGACGCACCCCGCGATCAGGGCGCGGCTCATCACGTGCAACAACGTGAGCGGGCGATCGTAGTAGAGCAGCGCTGCGCCTTCGGCGTGTGAAGCAATCAGCCCGTACAGCCAATCGACGACGGGCTCGGCCGCGGGGTGATCGCCGATGAGCCAGAGCGCGTTCGCGTTGACCACCGCGTCGACGTCGTTCGCGCGCGATCGATCTCGAATCCACGTGAGAAATCGCTGATCGATGTCGCGCATCGCGAGGCACGCTTCGACCGCTGGCCGCGCGTCGAAGCTGCGACCGACCGCCACCAACGCCGCCGCTGCGCACGCCGTCGTGTCGACGTCGGGATCGACCAGGCGGCGGACCTTTGGACTGAAAAACGGCCACGCTCCGCGACGGGCGCCCGCTTCGACGAACCGGGCTCCGCGCTCGAGCGCTTGCCCGAGTTCGGATCGCAGCGAGCGCAGCGACCAGAGGACTTGCGGCGTCGTGAAGAAGTTGGTGTCTGGCGCGGTGATTCCGCCCATGTCCACGCGCGATGCGACGGTGCTCGGCCACTCGCCGTCCGCAAGCTGCAGCGCAAGGAGCGCGTCGGTCGCGTGTCGTATTCGTGGGTCCACGCGACGTGTGTATATCTTCACGCGCGCGCGCGTCGCGAAAGATCGTCGAGCGGCGCCACGCTTCCACAGGGTGTGATCGCGGTTCGTGCGGAGCGCGGCGTGGCTCGAAGACCCCTCGAGACAGGGTGGGCGCGGCGGTCCGGCGCGTGGGTGTGCGCTCATCGCAGCGCATCTGCTTCGACACCAAGTCGATCGCGCTTCGGCTACGCTGCGAAGCGCGATCGAGGCTCTACGCGGGCTCGCGAAATCCGTCACGCTCCTTCTACTCACCTTCGGAGTCAGAGTCGCTTCGATGGCGCGAACAACGGTCGAAGAAACACCTGGGGCGGTCGTCGGCGGGCGGTACACCGTACGCTCGCTCATCGCAGAGGGCGGAATGGGCTCGGTGTTCGAGCGGCTCTACGGCAAGTCGCTCTACGATTGGCTGGACGAGCACGGGCGACTGGACGTGCGGCAAGTCGAGCGATGGATCGTGCCGGTGATGCACGCGCTGAGGGCCGCGCCCGAGCGAGACGTCGTCCACCGTGACGTCAAGCCAGCCAACATCTTTCTCGCGCTTCAGTCGGACAAGCAGAGGCACTCGAAGCTGCTCGACTTCGGCATCTCGAAGGTCGGCGCAAACGCAGCGCTCGTCCACACGCGCACGGGAACGCTCGTGGGGACGAGCCTCGTACATGTCCCCCGAGCAGACTCGCGGCGACCGGACGCTCGACCACCGCTCCGATCAGTGGTCGATGGGCGTGGTGCTCTATCCGCGCCTGACAGGCCGACTCCCATTCGAACGAGCGAGCCTGCCGGAGATCGTCGCGGGCGTGTTGAGCTCGCCGCCGACGCACCTGTCGAAGCTCGACCGCACGATCCCCGCGGCGTTGTGCAACGCGATCATGCGAGCGCTCAGCAAAGAGCCCGCGGATCGATTGGCGACCATGCGCGAGTTCGGCAGCGAAGTACACGATGCGTGTCGCGTGGCGCGCGCCGCGCTCGAGTTCGCGGAGACCGCCACGCTGTCGGGTGACGACAGACCGCGGCGCGACCGTTGATCGCGGCCACAGCAGCGGCCGGAAGCGTCCATCGTCGCAGTGGATTCTTCGTCGCGTCGCTGCACTTGGATGGGTGCACGCCCGTGCATGTCAGCGCGCATCGGGATGCAGTCAACCGCCGCGCTGGACGGAAGCGTCCATCGATCGGAGTCGCTCGCTCGGAAGCGTTGCTGAAATAGTTAACCATTTCAACTCATTGAAGATCCTGAAGCTGCGGCGTTTCGCAGGCTCGGACGTTGCACAGCGATCGCGGACGACCTCGATCGAGGGAGCTCGGAGTGCAAGCAACGATGAAGCAACGAACAGTTTGGTATTTGAGCGCTGCGATCGCGGCAGCGAGCGCGGCCTGCACGGCGCCGCCCGCACCACCGACGGACGCCGGAGACACGGGAGTCCGCGTCGACGCCGTCGTCAACGACGTGATGATCGCAGACGTGGGAACGTGCGTGGACATGGACAACGACGGTCACCCGTCGGCGGCGTGCGGAGGGGATGACTGCGACGACAATAATCCCCGCAGAAATCCCAGCGCGCGCGAAGTGTGCGACTCGATGGGAGTCGACGAAGACTGCAACCCGTGCACGCTCGGCGAGGTCGTTCCGTCGGGGCGCGGCGGAGACAGCGATCGAGACGAAGACGGGTTTCCGAGCAGGGCGTGCTTCAATCGAATCCCGATGGGGGCGGTCCCGGTGTGCGCCGACACCGGTGTCGATGGCGGCGTTGGGGACGGCGGTGGCGATGGCGGAGTCGATGCCATCCGTCGCGTTTCCGTGAGCGAAGGCGAGGTTCGCGGGACGGACTGCGACGACAGCACCCGGACGCGCGGTCCAGGCGTCAGCGAAGTGTGCGATCCCGATCTCGCCGACGAGAACTGCAACGGGCTCAACAACGAAGGTTGCGAGTGTCCGGTCGAGGGCAATACGCGTCTGTCGCGGACCTGTGTCGACTCGATCGGCGGCGCTGCGTTGGGGGCGTGTGCTGCGGGAATGCAACAGTGCTCCGATGGCCGCTGGGGCATGTGCTCGATTCAGCCCGTGGCAGAGGTGTGTGACGCCGCGCGGGTCGACGAAGACTGCGACGGGGTTGTGAATGAAGACTGCACGTGCACGCCGGGTGAATCCCGAACCTGCGCAGACGCGATGGGCGTCGCGCAACCAGGCATCTGCGGAATGGGCACACAGACCTGTCGCGTGAACGGCGCGATGGTCGAGTGGGGACCGTGCTCGATCAGCCCGCAAACAGAAATCTGCGACATGGCTCGGTCCGACGAGAACTGTAACGGAGTCGCGAACGAGAACTGCGCCTGCTACATCGGAGAGTCCCGTGGGTGCCGCAACGCCGCGGGCGTCCCGCTGCTCGGCGCGTGCCGACTCGGACTGCAAACGTGCTCGGCCAACGCGATGGGCTCAGTGTGGAGCGCCTGCTCTGTCACGCCCGGGGTCGAAGTGTGCGACGCTGGCAACGTCGACGAAGACTGCGATGGCCTGAACAACGAGGGCTGCAGCTGCGTCAGCGGGACTACGCAGCAGTATTCGCCGCAAACAGGGCGGTGCATCGGAAGTTCCCGCACGTGCAGCGGCGGAATGTGGGGCCCGTACTCCTACCTGCCGACGCCCGAAGTGACGTGCAACACGCTCGATGAAGACTGTAACGGACCCGCGAACGATACGCCCAGCGGGCCCTGCTACAGCGGCCCCGCAGGGACGCTCAATCGCGGAATCTGCCGAGGCGGAACCCGCATGTGCTCTGGAGCGCGCGACGTGTGTGCCGGAGAGACCGTCCCCGGCAGCGAGGTGTGCGACGGTGTCGACAACAACTGCGATGGCGCGTCGGACAACATCGCGGCTCGCTACTGCGTGTTCCGTTCGAGCCGCACGACCGGTGCGTTCTTCGCGGGCGGAAGCGGCGGCGCGGGTCCCAACGTTTCGTGCCGACAGGACTGCGATCGCTGCAGTTCGTGGACCGCGTCGTGCACGCCGTTCGCCGCCAATCTGCGCAACGAAGTCGGCTCGAGCCCCTTTCTCGGCCACGCCATCGGCAGCGCGAACGGAAGCGGCTGGCGGGCGTGTGGCATCATTCCGGGCTTCCCAGTGCTCGGGCAGCTCACCCGTCGTTTCAGTGGTGGCCGCTATCGCGTGAGCGCGCAAGCGACGATCGACTCGGCCAACATACGGCTCGAAGTGTACAACACCGTGACGGGGGCGGTTATCTCCGTCGCGAGCTCGTCGCAGGGCCTCGGAGGGCAAACGCGAAACCTCTCCGGCGACGTCGATTTCTCCCCGGACTTTCACACCCAGGACGTGGCGATTCGCGTGCTTTTGCAGCACGGGTCCAACGCGTTCGCGTGCAGCACGCTCTGGTTCATCCAGGTCGAGCGAATTTCCACAACCTTCACGATGCCCGCATCGCTGACCACCCTGTAGCGTCGATTCGTGCGGCCGAAATTGACCACCGCGCGGTGACGAAGCGGCAGGATCCGTCCGCCGCCGCAACGCACGCAGCCAATCAGGGGGTTGATTGGGCTTCTGCGACAGACCGACGGGAGGCACGGCGATTGCTGACGAACTCTCGCGCCGCTCAGGCACTCGCGCGGCGGGAGGAATCAGCCCATGAATTCAAACATCTCGCGCGCCTCGGCGCTCGTGTCGGTGGCGCTCACTGGGGCCTGCGGCGGCGTGGCGGCTCCGACGGTGATCGGCGCGCCTGCGACGGCGCACATCGATGAGGCCCAGTCGTCCGGGGCGTCCGCGCAGGTCGCGATCAACACACCCGCGGGCCCGACGCCCTGCGCCACGCCCTGCACGATCTCGCTGCTCTCGGGCGTCCAACTGTGGAACGTCGCGCGTCCCAACGGCGATCAACGCGTGCTGCTCGCGTCCGTCGAGCCCGGCGAGTGGCGCTACCAGCTGCGCTATCGCAATCGTCCGATGTTCATCACCGGAGCGGTGTTCAACGTCATCGGGCTGACCGCTGCGACGACGTCCACCATCATGCTAACGCTGCGGACAGGAGCGATCCCGTTGATCGTGACCGCATCGGTCGGGGTGCTGTTCTTGTCGCTCGGTCTAGGCTTCACCGTTGGTGCTGGCAGTGACGTGGCGGTTCGGGTCCCTGCCGCTGGGCCCACAGCACGTCGAGCGCCGCGCGCGACCTGGGCGCTCGCGCCCGTGATCGATCCCACGCTCGTCGGAGCGACGTACGCGCTGCGGTTTTGACAACCGCGTGCGCCGTCGCTTCAGCGCGCGCCCGCGCTGCCCGGTGGAGTCGACTGCTTCGTCATCGCGCGGCGAACCTCGGCGATCAACGCGTCGAGCTCGCGCACCGAGATCCCTGTTTTCAAGAGCGCGTCCGCCCGTGGGTCGTCGCTCGCCGCGAAGAACAGGCACTCATCGGCGTTGCGCGGCGCGAGCGTGACGGCGTCGCCCTGGACGTCACGCCCCCCAAGCGAGAGAGAGTTCTCGACGACCCCTCGGAGCTTGACGGCGACGTACGCTGCAGGGTCGTCCCACACGTTCAAGAGCGAGAAGAAGTCCTCGCGAGAGACCTCCACCCACAACCCCACGCGAAGCTCGTCGCCGTCGCTCACCGGCACCGCGAAGAGCGCTCGCACAAAGAGCTGCTCTCCGCGCTCGGCGAAGTTCAATTGGTTGCGAGGCGAACGGTCCTGGGGCGCCTGTGACCAGACGCAGTCGGGCATCTTGAAGCTGAAGTCCCTGCCTGTTTCAGGGTCGAGGTGCGCTCGAATCGAAGGGTGATGGCGCATCACCAGGTCGTGCGCCGCGAACAACCGCGTTTTGACAGCGGCGTCCGCGAGCAGCTCCGCGCGCGCCATCGCCAACCCGGGAGCGCCGTCGAACGGACCCACCTTGCACAGAGGGCTCGCCGCGAGATCGAGGCTCTGGGAGCTGATGTTGTTGTCCTTCAGCCACGTCCGGGTCAGCGCCCAGCGATCGGCGCCGACCTCGATCGCCATCCACCAGAGCCGCTCTCCGTTGTGCGCCGTGGGAATCGCCACGAAGCGAAGCTCACCGCCATCGACTCCGACGCTGCCGCGGGTCAGCAGCCATCGTCGCCCGCAGCCACACTCGCAGAGCCACTCGTCACGAGACGTCTCGGTCACCGTCATCGCCGAGGACGATACCGCCTCCCATCAACGCGCACAGAGGGAGGGCCCTCGAACTCGGACAGAGAATGTCATGATCGCAGAAGATCAACGAACGCTCGCCGCTGCGAGGGCGCTCGACTGCGGGCGTGACCGATACGTGACGCTCCCTCGCGTAGCCCACCGCCTCGTCGCGCTGGCATCGCCGCGATGAACGCGCTGCGGTTCTGCGCGCGTCGATGGCCATCGCTCGACGCTCCAACGGAGCCTGTGCTACCAACATTTCTCAGCCATGAGCACGAGTGAGTCCCGCGCGCGAAGCGAAGAGCTCCCTCCACCACCAGATGTCTCCCACCTCGTCACCGAGGACGACACGCCCGTGGACAACTTCTGTTCGGAGAAGCAGCAACGGTTGCTGATCGAGCCGCTGTACAGCAACTGGCGAGCGCCTGGCGCGACGCCGTTTCTCGCGGCGGCCAACGTCGGTGTGTACGCGTCGATCCACAAGCCGCCGGTGGTTCCGGACGCGATGATCAGCCTCGACGTGCAGGTGCCGCACGATTGGTGGGAGAAGCACAATCGCTGCTATTTTTTGTGGGAGTTCGGCAAGCCGCCAGACCTCGCTCTCGAGATCGTGTCCGATCGCGACGGGCTCGAGCTGAGCGCGAAGCTCCGTCAATACGCGCGAATCGCAGTTCGCTATTACGTGGTGTACGATCCGGCGCGGCAGCTCTCGGACGAGCCGCTCCAGTGCTTCGCGCTGCGCGAGGGTGACTACGAGCTGCTCGATCGACCATGGTTCGAGCGCCTCGGTCTAGGCCTCGCCCTGCATCGCGGCGTGTTCGAGCAGCGCGAGGACCAGTGGCTGCGGTGGGTGGACGCGGACGGCGTTCCGATCGCGACCGGCGCCGAACGCGCAGAGAGCGAGAAAGCGCGCGCAGAGAGCGAGAAAGCGCGCGCAGAGAGCGAGAAAGCTCGCGCAGAGAGCGAGAAAGCTCGCGCGGAGAGCGAACGAGCGCGCGCAGAGAAGCTCGCTGCGCGACTACGCGCAGCGGGGATCGATCCGGACGCCGATTCGTGACGAGCGCCTGGACCGCGTCGACGCGCTGACCGCGCTCACACCACCAGCGACTTCCACTTTCCGCTGGCGAAGCGCGCGCCCATGAAGATCGTGAGCAAGACCGCGTAGAGGCCCGCGCTCAGCCAGATGCCCATGAGCCCGCCGCCCAGCGTGATGCCGAAGAGCCAGGCGCACGGAACCAGACACAGAAAGTGCAGCGCCACTTCGACGGCCATCACGAAGCGCGTGTCTCCTGCGCCGAAGAGCGCCTGCGTCAGGATCATCCCGAACGCCACGATCGGGCCCATCGCAGACACGAGCCGAAGCGGCGCCGTTCCCGCGTCGATGACGACCTGCGCGTCCGAGAAGACGCCCATCACCTGCGGCGCCTTCGTGAAGATCAACACGCCGATGATGCCGAAGATGATCGCCCCGAGCTTCACGCTGGTCCACGCGTAGCTCGCGGCGAGGTCCGGGTTCTTTTGACCCAGGGATTGCCCCACGAGAGTCGCGGTGGCAGTGCCGAAGGCCATGCACGAGAAGAACGTCGCGCTGAGCACTTCGATGATGATCGTCGTCGCCGCGCCGTTGGCCGCGACCCTCACGCCGTGAACCATCACCGTCGCGCTCTGCGCGTCGAGGCGGCCGACGATCTTCGTGAAGATCAGAAAGCCAGTCATCACCGCGACCGTCGCCAGACCGCCCGGAACGCTCAGCCTCAACAGGTCCTTCACCATCGTGAAAGACAGGTTCTTCACGCGGTAGAACTTGAACCGATCGCGGTACTGCCCGCCGAGCGAGAAGAGCGCCATCACCACGAGGCCCATCCAGCTCGCGGTGGCGGCGGCGATGCCTGCGCCCGCGATTCCCAACCTCGGCGCGCCCCAGTTGCCGAAGATGAGCATGTAGCAGAGGACGGCGTTGAAGATGTTCATGACGATGGCCGCCCACAGGTGCAGGTGGGTCTTGCCGATCCCGTCGAAGAAGCTCTTGTACGCCGCGGTCATCGCCATCGACGCGATGCCCACGAAGCGCCATCGGCAATAGATCGTCCCCAGCTCGGCCACGTGCGCGTTGCTCACGATCGCGCCGAACATCTGTGGCATGAAGATCCACCCCAGCGCCGAAAGAAACACGCCCCCCACCAGCGTGATCATGACCGCGTTGGGCACGACCGCGCCCGCGGCCTCCTCGTTGCCCTCTCCGTAGCGCCGCGACGTGATGGCGACGGTGCCGACCGAGATGGCCGACAGAAATCCGCCCACCGCCCACAGGAGCATCAGCGACGGCGTCAGCGCCGCCTGCGCGTCCGAGGCGTCTTGGTAGGGCAGCTTCTTGAGAAAATACGTGTCGACGATGTTCACGCCCGTCTGGGTGAGCATCGCCAGGATCACCGGCGCCGCGAGAGTCAGGATCCGCCGGGATTGCTGGAGGTCGAGCCAACGGTTCGTCGTCGCCATCGAGAGCGCTGGGACATACCCCAAGTTGGCCCGGCGCGGGACCAACAAGCGCAGAACACACCGTTTGTTTGCAGGCCGGTTGCCACGAGGGGACCGGGTGCGGTAGGCCACCACACGGTCCCGAATGAGCGATTCGTTGCAGGCACGACTACACGCCCCATCCGGCGAGCACCGGTGGCAGAGCTTCGTCCGCGCGCTTTCAATGGGCGCGCTCCTCGCGATGTTTGCCGCGTTTGTCGCGGGCTGCCCAGGCGTGGAGTACCCCAACTGCCGCGGAGACCAGGACTGTCGTCAGCGCCGCGAGCTGTGCGTCAACGGTCGCTGCCAGCAGTGCCGAACCACGCAAGATTGCCCCGCAGAGAACACCTGCTTGCGCAATCGATGCGTCCCCGGCCTCAACGCGTGCGAGGGCGACAACGACTGCCTCGTCAATCAACGGTGCGAGAACCGCCGGTGCGTTCCCAGGACCGAATGCGACCCCGCTCGCGCGTGCCCGTCGGGCCGCGCCTGCGTGTCGGGCCGCTGCGTGGTCGAAGCCGAGGCTCCAGACCCCGAGGACAACCGCGGTCGGCTGTGTCAGTTCGAGCCCATCTACTTCGGCTTCGACCGCGAAGACCTCGAGCCGACCGCGCGAGCCTCCCTCGCCCGCGCCGCGCAGTGCCTCGAGCGCGAGCGCAACAGCCGCTACGTGCTCATCGGCCGCTCCGACCCGCGCGGGACCGCAGAGTACAACCTCGCCCTCGGCGAGCGACGCGCCCGCGCCGTGCAGCGCTACATGACCGCCCTCGGCGTCGCCGAAGCCCGCCTCGCCGTGTCGTCCGAAGGCATGGAGGCCGCCCAAGGGACCGACGAGCAATCGTGGGCGCGCGATCGCCGCGTGGACTTCAGGCCCAGGGATTGAGACTCAGATGCGCAGTGATTTCAGAGCCAGGTTGTTTGTGTGTGCGCTGTTCGTGTTCGGCGCGCTCGCGCAAGGATGCTTCGCGTCATCCTCCGCGCACGAGGCGCTCGACCGACGCGTCGGCGTGATCGAGGCCAACGAGCGCCAACGTCGGACGCAGCTCGAAGAGCAAGAGCGCCGGGTCGCCACGCTGATCGAGAACCTCGAGCGCGTGCGCAACCAGCTCGGCTCCGTGGCGGACATGGCCAACCGACTCGAGGGCTTCGACCGGGACATCCGCGGGATCCGCGGGGCGGTCGACGAGATCCGCCAGACCCTCGGCGACGTCGGAGAGAACCGCACGCAGCTGTCGCAGGTGCTCGCGCGAATCGAAGAGCGCGTGCTGCAGCTCGAGCGACGGACTGGGCTGGCGCCGGCGGTGGACCCAGCGTCCATCCCCGCGGACAACGCCGCGCTCATCGCCGACGCAGGACGCGCCCTCGACGCGCGAGACTTCGTGCGGGTCCGGGCGCTCGCGACGGCGCTGCTCAGCCGCGCTCCGCAAGACGCGCTCGCGGACGACGCGCGCATGCTCCTCGGGCGAGCGTCGATGGTCGAGCAGCGATGGGCGACGGCCATTCAAGAGTTTCGTCGGCTCGTGGCGGACTATCCGCAAGGCGACAAGGTTCCCGACGCGCTCGCGGAGATGGCCGAGGGCTTCGTGAGGCTCGGCTGGTGTACCGAAGCGCAGCGGTCGCTTCGGCTCATCGGAGAGCGCTACGCGAGCTCGCCCCGCGCGGCGGCCGCTCGGACGCGGCTCGACGAGGTGCGTCGGCTCCCTCGCTCGGCGTGCTCGCAATGACCGAGCGCGCCGACGACCGCGGGGGACAGGTCGCGGCGCCGGGCGTCATGATCGTTCCGGGCGTGCGCCTCGGGGCGAAGTTTGCAGAGGGAACGCTCGCGGAGCTCTACAAGGGCACCCAGCGAGCGCTCTCGCGCGCCGTGGCGGTCAAGGTGCTCAAGCCCTCGATCACGCCCGCCTCGCAGCTCGGAAAGCGCTTTCTGCGCGAGGCCAGCCTGCTCTCGAGGCTCTCGCACCAGAACGTTCCGCACGTCTACGACGCAGGCGAGAGCGACGATCGACCGTTCATCGTGATGGAGCTCATCGAGGGCCCGTCGCTGCGCAAAGTGATGGACGACGGCGGACCCTTGCCGGTCGACGCCGCGGTCGCCATCGCGCGCGAGCTCGCCTCGGCGCTCGCCCACGTGCACGCGCTGGGAGTCGTTCACCGCGACGTGAAGCCGGCGAACATCCTTCTGTCTCGACGCGGTGACGTGAAGCTCACGGACTTCGGGATCGCCCGCGACACGAGCGAGCCGCACGACGGACTCGGCGTCGTCGGCACGCCCGCGTACATGTCGCCCGAGCAAGTGCTCGGCGATCGCCTGGATTTTCGCTCGGATTTATTCGCGCTCGGCATCGTGCTCTTCGAGATGCTCACCGGTCGTCGGCCCTTCGAAGAAGAAGCGGGGCGCACGGTCATGCAGAAGATCCGCCTGGACCGCTACCAGGCGCCCTCGTCCTTGCGCCCCGAGGTCAGCGCCGTCATCGAGCGCGTGCTCGCGCGGTGCCTCGAGAAGAACCCCACGCACCGCTACGAGTCGGCCGAGTCGGTCGCGCGCGACCTCGATGAATACCTGACCTCGGTGGGCGCAGAGCCGACGCGATCGCTCGTGCTCGATCGATTGCTGGCGACCAAAGAGCTCACCCCCGCCGAAATGCGCGCGGCGCTCGGGCCGCTCGTGCGCGAAGCCGCTGGGTCCAACGCCGCCCAGAAGCGCTCGGGGCCGTCTTCGAGCGGACGCGCGTCGAGGGCGCTCGGCCTCGTGTGGGCAGGGCAGATCGCGGCTGCGATCGGCATCGCGTCGATCGTCGGATGGGGCGAGCTCACCCGCGAGCGAAGCGGCGACGCAGGCCGCGGCGCGACCGGTCCCCGCCCCCCCGGAACGCCGGACACAGGCCGCCTCCGCGTCGTCGCCCGCCCCTGGGCGTCGGTCTCCATCGACGGCGTCACCGTGGACACAGCGCCCACCAACGAGTCATTTCGGCTGCTTCCGGGGCTGCACTACGTGCGCTTTTCGCATCCGTCGCTCGGCAACGTCGACCGCGTCGTGCGCGTGACCAAGGACGCGACCGTGTGGCTCGAGGTCGACCTCGAGGAGGCTCGTCGATGAGAGCCCACTCGATTGTGTGTGCGTCGATGTTCTGCCTCGCGACGCTCGCCCCGCTCCGCGCGGCGCGAGGAGACATCGTGCACACCGTGCGTCAGGGCGACACGATCGCAGCGCTCTCGCAGCGGTACTACGGCGACGCGGCGCGCGAGGTGTTCGTCGTCGCGGCCAACGCGCTCAACGTGCAAGCGAGCGCAGGAATTCTGCCCGGCACGCGCGTGGTGATCCCGAGCGTGAGCTACTACCGCGTGCGCGAGCGAGACACCTGGGAGCGCATCGCGTTTCGCGAGTTCGGAAGCGCGCAGCGCGCGGCGTACCTCGCGGAGGTCAACCAGCAAGACCCGCGCGTGCAGCCGTCGCCGGGCGCGGTGGTGCGCGTCCCGTACCTGCTTCGCTACGTCGTGCCCGAGGACGGCGAGCAGCTCTTCGAGATCGCGCGGCGGTTCTATGGCGATCGCGCGCAGGCGCGGTTCGTGAGCGATTTCAATCGGTTGACGTCCATGCGCCTGCAGCGCGGGCAGGTGCTCCTCTTGCCGATGCCCGAGCTCATCTTGCGAGAAGAGCCCGTGTGCGAGGGCGGCCCGTCCCTCGCGCAGACCGCGCGAACGCAGCGCGAGCTCGAGTCGAGGCTCACCGCGATGCGCTCGATGCTCGATCACGGCCAATACGTCGAGGCACTCGCTGTGGGCGCGCGGCTCCTCGGCGGCGGAGAGGTGTCCGACACGCAGCGCGCGCGGGTGCAAAAGCAGCTCGCCGAGGCGTATTGCGCGCTCGACCGCGTAGACCTCGCCGCCGAAGCCTTGCGCGACGCGCTGCGCGTCGAGGCCGACCTGCGCTTCGACGACGCGCGACACTCGCCGAGGATGATGGACGCCCTGGCGATCGCGCGCGGTCAGTACGCGGCGAGAGCCTTCAGCGCAGCGCCCTCGACCTCGCGCCCGGACGAAGCGCACTGAGCAGCATCACGCTCGCGGCTCGAATCGCAGACCCATGATCATCATCCCTTGCCTCTCGGATAACTACAGCTACCTCGCGCGCTGCCCTCGCACGGGCGCGACCCTGCTCGTGGACCCGAGCGAAGCAGGTCCCGTGCTCGCGGCGATCGACGCGCACGGCGGCCGGCTCGACGCGGTGCTCTGCACCCATCACCACCCCGATCACGTCGGGGGGCTCGACGCCCTGCGCGAACGATTCTCGGGGCTTCGCGTGTACGCGCACCACGAGGACACAGCGCGCATCGACGGCGTCACCCACGCGCTCGGGCACGATGATGGTTTCACCGTCGGCGCGATGTCCCTGCGCGCATTGCACGTTCCGGCGCACACGAGCGGGGCGCTGTCGTACGTCCTCGACGAAACAGCGGTCTTCACGGGCGACACCCTCTTCTCCGCAGGCTGCGGGCGGCTCTTCGAGGGAACGGCCGCCATGATGAACCGCGCGCTCAACGAGGTCCTCGGCGCGCTCGCAGACACAGTGCTCGTGTACCCGGGGCACGAGTACGCCGAGAAGAACCTCCGCTTCGCGTCGATGGTCGAGCCCGAATCCGACGCCATTCGAGAGCGCCAGGAGCGCGTCGCGGCGCTGAGGGCGAAGAGCGCGCCCGCCGTTCCGAGCACGATGGGCGAAGAGCGCGCGACCAACCCGTTCTTGCGCGTGGCCAGACCGTCGGTCCAACGATACGCCCGAGAGCGCGCCGACGATATCGCGGCCGAGGACCCGAGCTCGGTGCTCGCCGTCGTCCGCGCCGCCCGCGACCGATTTTGAAAACAGTTACACGCGCTCTAATCAGCCGCGCTGCGCGAGCAGCCGGTACGCCCTCGCGATCGCCTCGGCCGCGGCGCGTACGTCTTGGTCGCGCGTGCCGCGGCCCAGCGTGAGCCGCACGGTACCGAGCGCCGCGCCAGGTTCGAGCCCCATCGCGAGGAGCACGCCCGAGGGCTGCTCGTGCCCGTCGTGGCACGCAGAGCCGGTCGACGCTGCGACCTCGGGGCACGCAGCGAGCAGCGCGGTCGCCGAGACCCCCGCGAATCGGACGCTCAGCGTGTTTGGCAATCGCAGCGTGGCGTGACCGTTGATCGCGGCGCCGGGGCACGACGCGCGAAGCAGCGACCAGAGCTCGTCGCGCAGCGCGCCCACACGAGCAGACTCGCTCGCGAGGTCTCGCAGCGCCACAGCGCACGCCGCGCCGAGCGCCACGACGTACGGAACGTTCTCGGTCCCTGGCCGCAGCCCCTGCTCGTGCGAGGCACCGTAGGCGATGGGCGCGACGCGAGAGCCGCGAATCTCGCGTCGAACGAAGAGCGCGCCGACGCCCTTGGGCGCGTAGAGCTTGTGCCCCGCGATCGACAAGAGATCGACGCCGAGCTCTCGCACGGACACCGGGATCTTTCCGACGCTCTGCGCGGCGTCACAGTGAAAGATCGCTCCGCGCGCGCGGGCGAGCCGCGCGAGCTCGTGGATCGGCTGCAGCACGCCCGTCTCGTTGTTGGCGTGCATCACCGTGACGAGCGCGCAGCCCTCGTCGATCGCGTCCGCGGCGAGGTCGAGGCGCGCCCTTCCGTCGCTGTCGACGCCGACGCGCACCAGCGAAAATCCACGCGATTCGAGGGACGCGCACGTCTTGCCCGTCGCCGGGTGCTCGATCGTCGTGGTCACGACGCCCCGCCGCGAAGCGGATCCAGGGTCGCGCAGCGCGGCTTCGGCGGCGCCCACGATCGCGAGGTTGTTGGACTCGGTGCAACCAGAGGTGAACACGATTTCATCGTGATCGCAGTCGACCAGAGAGGCCACTCGCGACCGCGCGAGATCGACCGCGGCCCGCGCCCGCTGCCCGTACGCGTGACCGCTCGACGGGTTGCCGAAGTGCTCGCGGAGGTACGGGAGCATCGCGTCGATCACCTCGTCGAGCACGGGCGTCGTCGCGTTGTAGTCCAGGTAGATCGGCCGCTCGTCCATCGCGTCGAGCGCTGTTATCGCACAGGCTGAAGGCCGATTCCCCGCGTCGCGTACAAAGAAGACGGCGCGAGACGGACATCGTCGGTCGGCGTCGGGAGGCGCCGCCAGCTCGCGGGCGACCGGTCGGGACGCGCGTTGGAGTTGGCCGCGATGCACTCGTACATCTCGCCGTCGTACATAACCAACGCGCCCGCGGCGTACATCATCGCGGGCATCCCTGGCGCGAGCGTCGCGCGGTCCGTCCAGTACTCGAGCCGCCTCGTCGGCACCGCAGGAAACCCGCTGCGAACGAAGCTCACCGCCGCCACCGCGCCGTTGGTGTTGCCCGTGGCCGTGAGCGCCCCGCGCGTGCCCGCGCCGCCCGTGATCCCATCGGTGATCCGCCGCGAGCCCTCCCACGCGTTGTCCGCGAGGGTGACGGGGCCTGCGATGGTGCCCGCGAAGCGAATCACGACGCCTGGGTCGGTCGCCATCGGGTTGAGCTGCGCGTAGCCGAAGTCCATTCCGCGAAAGAAATTGCGGCGCAGCGAGAGGGTGCCTTCGGTGCTGGTCGCTCCGCCGAAGTAGATCCCGAGCGAGAGCGTGTCGGCGAAGTAGTTGTCTTCGATCCGAACAGCGCGCGCCGTGTCGCCGCTCTCTGTGCTGAAGAAGTAGTTTCCGAGCGTCCCGGCGCCGCCCATCACGACGTTGTGATGGACGAACACCGACCCGCGGCGAAACTGCAGCTGCGAGCCGTTGTCCTGAAAATTGCCGAACGCCGCGCGCCAATCGAGCGCCCCCCACGCGAACACGTTGTGGTGGACCTCCGAGCCGTCGCCGAGGTTCTGCAGCTGCGCCGTCTCCGTGCCCGTTCGCAGCACGCGGTTGTTGTAGACCTGCGTTCGTTCGGCGAGCGGCGACGGCGGGGCGCCCGTCCATCCGAAGTAGAAGCCCTCGCTCTCGATGTCGTGGATGTAGAGGTCGTGGAGGCGAATGTTCTCGAGCGGCGCAGGCGCAGCGCCTCCGGTGCCGCTGTTGTTGATGCGCACCCCCGCGAAGCCCGAGCGCGTGATCTCGAGAAAATCCAGCTCGAAGCTCGTCGCGTTGGCGACGCCGATGCCCATGTGACCGCCGTTGAGGAAGATCCCGTCGCTGATGATCCCGTAGCGGCCGCGGCTGCTCGCGTAGTCGTCGCAGTCGTGCCCGCGAAACGCGCTGTCGCCCGTGCGCGAGACCGGATCGTAGCGACCCGTGATCACCCAGTTGGATCCGCCAGTCACTGACCAGATGTAGCCCTGCGTCGAGCCTGCGTTGGGGCGGATCAACACCTGGCCGCCCGTGTTCGTGATCACCAGCGGGCGATCGGGAGCGCGACGCGGGAGGTTTCCGAGGTTGATGAGCGTGTAGCGTCCCGCTGGGATGTACAGCCGTTGCAAAGTCGCCCAGTTCACCGCAGGAAACCGCGCTTGAACGTCGGGCACAAAGAGCTCTCCCTGCGCGTTCGGCGCCGGCAGCGTGAACACCTCCGTCGGCATTCCCCAACGACCCGCAGGAGCGCACGCGCCGCTCGCGGCGTCGCTCGAGACGCCGGTGTCCGTGGGTGCGCTCGCGTCCCATACATCGACCGAAGCGCCGACGTCCATGGGCATCACCCCCGAGTCCGCGAGCGTTGCGTCCGAGCCAACATCGAGCGCGATCGCGTCTTCTTGGACCCGCACATCCGTCGCGCTGTCCGTCGTGCTCGAGTCCGTGACCTGCTGAGCGTCTCGAGGTTCCATCGAACCGCCGCACGCCACCAGCGTCGCCCCTGCGAAAATTGCTGTCCACCTGCCGCGCATCGCGATCATGGTTTCACGATCGAGCGCTCTGCGTCGACCGCGCAAACCACAGCGCTCGCGCGTCGAGAAGGACTCACACAACCACCAGTCTCACGAGGGGCATCGGTAGCCTCACAGGCTGGCCGCTAGGCCTTCACCTAGTCGAACTACTTCTCGCTCGGTGCAGAGAGCGACGTTCCGCGAAGTAGTTCGACTAGGTGAAGGCCTAGCGAAGCCAGCCAAGAACAGGCTACCCTGCGCGGAATGTCACACTACTGTGGCCCGCCCGACGCGACATCGGGCGTGTGCTCGAGGCACAAAGGCTGATTGTGTGGGTCCCTCTCGACGCGCGAGCGCCGTCGGGATCGTGAAGAGAACACGACACGACCAGGGGCGGCAATCCAGTTCGCGGTGTGGGGCGTATACGGTTTCGTTCTTCAGTGCTACGAATTCGACGTTCAGTGACACGGCCTGCTTTTCGCCACACGGCACTGTGGTTCTCGAGCGCGTTGGCCCTCGTTTCGGGCGTCGCGAGCGGGCAGTCGCAGGGAGCGAACACCCGATCAGCCGCGACGCAACCGAGGGCGTCGAGCGCGACTACGCCGCGGACAGGGGAGCAGGCTACGACGATTCGTTCGAGTCCCCGTCAGACAGCGCCGCTCGAGCAGAGCATCGACCTGCAGGAGCTGCGCGCGGTCCCGCGCGGGGGCGCGGCGGACCTGCTGGCTCTGGCGCCCGGCTTCTTTCTCTCGCAGCACGGCGGCGAGGGCAAAGCGCACCAGCTCTTTCTGCGCGGGTTCGACGCAGAGCACGGGCAGGACGTCGAGTTCATCGTCGCAGGAGCGCCGGTCAACGACGTGTCCAACGGGCACGGGCAGGGCTACGCAGACTTGAACTTCTTGATCCCCGAGGTCGTCAACCGACTGACCGTGATCGAGGGGCCGTACGACCCCCACCAGGGAGACTTCGCCGTCGCGGCGAGCGCTCGATTCGACCTCGGCGTTCGCGAACGTGGCCTGCTCGTGCGCGGGCAGTACGGCAGCTTCGACACGATGCGCGGGGTGGTCGTGTGGGCGCCTCGGGGCGCGTCCGACGAGACCTTCGTCGCAGGAGAGCTCGGTCGATCCAACGGCTTCGGCCCCTCGCGCGCCTCGCAGCGCGCCGCCGCCATCGCGCAGTACCAGCGCGCGTTTGGGCCCGTGAGCGTGCGGGCGACGCTGCAGTCCTACGCGGGCTCGTGGCAGAGCGCGGGGCTCGTGCGCGAGCCTGATTTTCTCGCGGGAAGGCAGGGGTTCTTCGACACGCTCGACCCTCGACAAGGAGGCTTCTCCGCGCGCCACGGTGGCGCGGTCGAGCTTCGCTTTCGCCACGGATCGCTCGATGGCAGCGTGAGGACGTGGGTGACGCGGCGTGAATTTCGTGTGCGTGAAAACTACACGGGCTTCTTGCTCGACGCCCGCGGAGATCGCTACGAACAGCGCTACGAGGGCACGTCGTTCGGCCTCGACGCCGAGGTCCGGCAGCCGGTGTTGTCGTGGCTCACCGCGCGGGGCGGCGCGTTCGCGAGGCACGACGTCACCACACAGTCGATGACCCGCATGCGGTTCGACGACGATCTGTTGTACCGACGCGACATCGACGCGGACGTCAACGCGACGAACATCGCCCTCTGGGGTGAGCTCGAGGCGCGGCCGCTGTCGTGGCTCGAGCTGCGGGCCGGGGTTCGCGCCGATGGGCTGGCGTATCAGATCGACGACCGACTGCCGCGATCGGGCTCGATGGAGCCGCGCGGACGACGCGACGCGCAGGGCATTCACGTGGGTCCCAAGGCGAGCGCGCGCTTTCGGCTCGGCCGCGGTTGGACCGCGGAGCTCGCCTACGGAAAGGGCTTTCGTTCACCGCAAGCGACGACGCTCGGTCAGGGAGAAAACGCTCCGTTCGCGACGGTGCACTCGGGCGAAGGCGCGCTTCGTTACGCCGGCGCGCGAGGGAGCGCGACGGTCGCGGGCTTCGTGACGCACGTCGATCGCGACCTCGTGTTCGACCCGGTGCTCGGGCAGAACCTCCCCGTGGTGGGATCCGAAGGTACGACGCGCTTCGGAGCGAGCGCGCAAGCGCGGCTCGCGCCCGTTCGAGGGCTCTCGCTGCTCGCGAGCGGCACGTACACGAGGTCGACCTTCGATCGAACGGGGCTCGCTGTGCCGTACGTTCCCTCGTTGGTGTTGCGGCTGGACGGCGCGTTCGAGCGCGAGGTCGCGCGGGTGAGAGGGGTCCCGGTGCGCGTCGCGGCGGGCGTCGGCAGCTCGCTCGTCGGCTATCGGGCGCTTCCGTTCAGCGAGCGATCGGACGCGGTGTTCTTGCTCGACGCGGGAGCTTCTGTGCGCGTGGGCTTCATCGAAGTGGGCGTGAAGCTGCGCAACGTCTTCGACGCGCGGTGGCGAGACGCGCAGTTCAACTATCCGAGCGATTGGGACGCGGGGCCTGCCGGCTCGCGCGTCCCGGTGAGGCACTTTACCGCGGGCCGGCCGCTGAGCGCGGACGCGACCCTGGCGGTGATCTTGTGAGCGAATCCATGGTGAAACATTCTTTGACGAACCGAGCCGCGCGCTCGAGCCGCTTCGCCTCATGGGCGCTGGTCGCGACGGCGTTCTCGATGGTGACCGCGTTTCAGTGCGCGCCGATCACGACGGGCGGGGCGCGCACATATATTCGAGCCACGCTCGAGGGCACGACGCCGGTGTCCGCGACGAGCGTGGGGTGGAGCATCACCTACGAGCAAGCGCTGGTGAGCATCGACGCGATCCGCTGGTACACCGGCAACCCGGTGTACGAAGCGAGGACGCGGCGACAGCGAAGGCCCGACCGCGAATGGATGCGCTATTTTTCGATCGGAACAGCGTACGCCCACCCAGGTCACTACACGCCCGGCGAGGCCCTCGCGGACACGACGCCGCTTCGGGTGTTCGATCTGCTCGCAGGGCCCGCGCCGCTCGGCGTGATTCCAGCGGTGACAGGAACGAGCAACTCGGCGTCGCTCGCGCTGCACCCTGCGGACGCGTCCCGCATCTCGGGCACCGCGCTGAGCGCGAACAACACGCTCCGCGTCCAGGGCGCAGCGAGCAAGGGCGGCGTCACCGTGCGCTTTCGCGCGGAGCTGCCCGACGCGATCGACATCGAGGGCTCGCCCGCCCACGGAGAAATCACCGCCGACGGAACGACGGAATATCGAATCGCGATCGACCTCGGAGCGTGGCTCGATCGTGCCGATTTTTCCACGCTTGGAGCGATCCGTCCGGGGAGCGACGGCGTTGTCGATGTTCCGGCTGCGGCGCAGGTGCGAAACGCGCTATTCCGCGGGGCGAGCAACGGAGCGGCGTATCGATTCGCGGCTCGGACCGCGGGCGTTGGCCCGTAGCGCACGAAGCAACACGCGTCACTTCATCCGGAAACTTCCTCGAGATTCGAGCAACACACCAACTCTGAAGGCATCACTCATGAACGCACACAAGGGACTCACAGCGCTCACCGCCGTCTTTCTGGCTGCAGCCTCTGCCTGTGGCACGCCCATGAACACCGCGGATGGCGGCACCGATTCGAGCAGCATGACCGGAGGCTCGGGCGCCATAAGCGTCAGGGTGTGGGGCGAAGACTACGTCGCCAATGAGATTCCTGCGGCCGACGTCGAGGACGGTTGGCGAATCCAGTTCTCGAAGTTCTTCGTCCACGTCTCGAACGTTCGGTTCAGCACGACCGGGTCGACGAGCACCCACTCGTTGCTCTCGACCGGTCGCGTGTACGACCTGAAGAACGCGCGGACACCGCTGACCGTCGGCACGCTCACGAGCGTCGAGGCGCGCAGGCAAGACCAAGTGCAGTTCGAGTTGAGCGCGACCGCGATGACCTCGATCGCGAACAACGTCAGCGAGGCGGACCTCATGATGATGAAGACCAACGGGTACTCGTTGTACGTCGAGGGGACCGCCACGCACGCGATGCAGGGGATGTACACATTTCGCTGGGGATTTACTGGATCTTCGCGGTTCAGCAACTGCGAGGACGGGATGGGTGGTCGCGGCGTCGTCGTCACCAGCGGAGGGACTCCGACGGACGCGCAGCTCACCTTTCACGCGGACCATCTCTTCTACGACGCGCTGCAGGGCTCGATGGCGAAGGTGCGCTTCAACGCCATCGCTGGCGCGGATCGCGACATGAACCGAATGATCACCCTCGACGAGCTCGCGATGGTCGACCTGACCACGTTGCCGATGGGGCAATACTCGACGGGCTCAGCGCCGAACGTCCGCAACCTCCGCGACTTCGTCACCGCCCTCGTCAGAAACATGGGCCACTTCAACGGCGAAGGCCACTGCGACGAGATGCGGTTCTGAGGCGATTCGGGGGCGATCGTGATACATCCTTGAGCACTCCATGCGCGCTGTGCTCAGAACTCTGTCGCTGATCGCCCTCGTCTCTTTCTCTTCGAGCTGCGCAAAGGCCCCGACGCCGATCGGGTCTGCGCCCGAGGACAGCACGCCGCTCGCGGGCTCGCCGCTGTTCGCGCACTACCAGGGCGCGCTCACCGGCGCGACGACCGTGGGAGAGCTCTTCACCGGGACGCTGAGCTTCACTTCGAAGCCGACGCCCACGGCGCTCTTGCAGAGCATCCAGGCGTCCAACCCTGCGGCCGCGCCCAACGCCGTTCCGCTGAGCTTTCTCAGCTACAACGTGGGGCTGCTCGACGTGCAGCTCTTCGGCCTCGTGCAATACGCGCGGACGCCGGACCTCGAGGTGCGCGCGCAGATCATGGCGCAGCAGGTGCTCGGAGGTGGCTACGACGTGATCGGGCTGCAAGAGCTGTGGCGCCGCGTCGACGTCGATCGCTTTCGCGAGGCCGCCGCGAGGATGGGCTACTGGATGGTGACCTCCTCCCGCGCGGGCTACACCGACGGCCTCGCGATCCTGGTGAAGACGTCGGTCGCGGCGGCGCCGACCATCGTGCGGCACGAGCCTTTCAGCGAGATCTCGTCGAACGAGTTCTATCCCGCAGGCGGATACAGCCGAGGGTTTCTCTCGGCGCGCTTCGAGCACGCGACGATCGGACCCATCGTGGTGTACGTGACGCACACGGCGGCCTTTCCATCAGCGTACAAGCTGCGGATGTCGCACGCGCGAGAGCTCGGGCTGCACGCGCGGCGCAACGTACCCGAGGGAGAGCTCTTGTTCGTGATGGGCGACCTCAACGCGGCGCCCTACTACAAGAGCGACGTGTGGAACCTCCCGAACAACGGCCGCGAGCCCGACTGGTTCGCCAACACGCTCTCGTACCCAGTGATGCTGCACTACTCGGGCACGACGGACCTTGCGATCCGCGGGCGATCCGCGATGGACGCGCTCGCGGACATCACGCAGGGAGACGCTGTTCCCAACAACCCGGCGACGGCGCTGACGACGCCGTTCGGCGACGCGATGTACTGCGCGAGCACGCCGAACACGACGTTTACCGGGACCGACTGCAACACGATGTACTTCGCGCAGTACGCCGCGACGGAGTTTCCCGCGAGGCTCGACTACGTCCTCGGCCGCGACCCCACGGGGCGAATCAACGTCGAGTCGAGCCGCGTCGCCTTCACCGACCCAGTGATGTACGCCGACGGTCGAATGGGACCGCTGAGTGATCACTACGGACAAGAAGTGCGCACGCGCATCGCGCCGCGATAGCGAGCGCGTCGGGGGCGCTCGCTCATGGGAGCCGAGAACTCCACGGCATAAACGGCGAGTTGGAGCTGCAAATCGCGCGACGAAACGACGTTTGGCACCGAGCCGCGGGGCGGCCCCCACCCGCGCTGCCGCGCGCGAGCGAGTGAGGAGAACGCGCTGGGCACAGAGCTGCTTCGCAGCCCCCACCCGCGCGCTGCCGCGCGCCCCAAGTGAGGAGAACCCGCTGGGCACAGAGCTGCTTCGCAGCCCCCACCCGCGCTGCCGCGCGCCCCGCCCCCGCCTGGAACGGCAGGGGCGGCGGCTTCGCATTGCGAAATCGTAGGATTCAACCAAGCAAG
>LNFM01002185.1_pt1 | contig 41578 bp, 33 predicted proteins | sample 596031 | NCBI WGS metagenome assembly LNFM01 (sample SAMN04254537, study PRJNA301005) | activated carbon metagenome | isolation source: dual media filters at the Ann Arbor, Michigan drinking water treatment plant | place: USA: Ann Arbor
CGGCGCGGGTGAATATCGATTCGCATCTTGAGGTCGAGGGCCACTACTACAGCGTCCCGTCGCCGTTGGTCCATACGGCCCTCGATGTGCGGCTGACCGTGACCACCGTCGAGTGCTTCCACAAAAACCAGCGGGTGGCGAGCCATGTGCGGAGTGCGGAGCGGGGTCGGCATACGACGGTGGTGGCGCATCTCCCCTCGGCGCATCAGCAATATCTGGCATGGTCTCCCTCCCGCCTGATCCAGTGGGCCGAGACCGTGGGGCCCGCGACCGGAACCGTCGTGGCCGAACTCCTGGCGCGGCGGCCGCATCCCGAGCAAGGCTATCGCTCCTGTCTGGGCATTCTCCGCCTGGAGCGTGCGTACGGCGTGGCGCGACTCGAAGCCGCCTGCCGGCGGGCGCAGGCGCTGGAGGCGTTCACCTACAAGAGTGTGCAGTCCATTTTAAAGACCGGACTCGACCAACAGCCGCTCCCCGAGCCGGTGCTGACGGTCCCGCTGCCGTTCGAGCACGCCCATCTGCGCGGCACCACCTATTACCAACAGGAAGGAGGGTTCTGATGTTACGTCATCCCACACTCACGGCGCTGGAGGCGATGAAGCTCACCGGCATGGCCATCGCCTTGGCGGAGCAATTGGAGATGCCCGACGTCCAGCGGCTCAGCTTCGAGGAACGGCTGGGGCTATTAGTCGATCGCGAGTGCACGGTCCGGGACAATCACCGGTTGGCGCGGCGGCTGGCCCAGGCCCGGTTCCCCGGCCACGCCACGCTGGAAGATCTCGATTATCGCCATCCCCGGGGGCTGGACAAAAGCGTGATCGCGTCCCTGGCCACGGGTCAGTGGATTCGCCGTCATGACAATGTGTTGATCGTGGGGCCGACTGGCGCGGGCAAAACGTACCTGGCCTGTGCACTGGCCCAGATGGCCTGTCGGTTGGGGTGCTCCGCCCTGTATTTGCGACTCCCGCGGTTCTTCCGGGACCTGGCGATCGCCAAAGGCGATGGCCGCTATGGCCGCGTGCTCCGGAGTCTCGCGAAGACGGACCTCGTGGTGCTGGATGACTGGGGGCTGGCCCCGTTGACCGACGAGCATCGCCGAGATCTCTTGGAACTCCTCGATGATCGCCATGGACGTCGGGCCACCCTCGTGGCCAGTCAACTCCCGATCGATCACTGGCACACGGCGATCGGGGAGCCGACACTGGCCGACGCGATTCTTGACCGGCTCGTCCACAATGCCTATAAGATCACTTTGAAAGGAGAATCAATGCGCAAACGGTTAGCCAAATCGGACGGAAGTCGGCCACTGAAGACAGAGCACTGAGGCCCTGCGTCGCGGGGCTCCGAGGGGTGGCCGGATTCGCTCGGAATCGGTGGCCGGATTCAGCGGAATACGCAGCGAGCACCACCACAGCTACTATTTCGCCCGTGGCTCCCACCAGTAAGTCAGGTTCCTGGACAAGCGTACCGGTCACTGAGAGCGCATTGAGATCGGTGAGGGGCCAGATGTTGGTGGAGTCAGAGCTCAGTTGTGTATCCATAAGGACCTCCTATGGGAAAGGGTTTATGATGACCAGCGAGCCAGAGCTGGCCCGCGTTGGAGATCAAGAGCCAGTTATCGTCCAGAGAAGACGGTTGGACTCGGTAGGTGGCGAAGCAAATTCTGAAAGCGTGTAGCCAGGACATCCAAGGCGCCGGACGGTCCCTCTGGCCCGGCGGTCACATCAAGTCGCGCAAGCAGTTCGCGAGTTTGCACGTTGAGACAGGACAGGCTGACGCCTGATTGGTTCGCGTCCTTGTAGCCATTGAGTAAAACCAGCACGGTAGCCGCCCGCCAATGGCCTGGTCCGATAGCCAGGTCGTCTTCGACAATGCCATTGAGATTCTGTTCGAGTTCCCGCCGCACAACAGGCTGTTGGGCCTCCGAGGCAACGACGGTCAAACCCTGCTGCACCAACGAGCCTTGCAGGATGCTGAGGGGATCTGGCAGAGCCGTAGGTATAGATTCGATCACAATCTTGAACACCAGCGAGCGTGGCCACCTGCTGCGAGGCGCCATGACGGGCGTCTCCATCTGTACCGCCGCCTCAAGCTGCTCGGCGGTGACCTCAACAGGCCATCGATGAAGCACCTGATCGCGGTGCCACGCGACCAGTTCGATCCGGCCTCGCGGCACCGTCGTGAACGAGACCTCGTGGTGCTGTAATGCCGTCGCCAGATGACTCAACCGAACGATGGCTCGTCCTTCTGCCGTGACGGGATATGGCACACTGACCTCACGTGTCCCCTGCCAGGAGAGTGTGACGCGCCCTTCTGTGAGAGGACGCGAATCCGGTTCCAGCTTGTGCTCGACGACCGTTTCGACATCCTTTACTTTTTGATCCGTGCGGACGATCGACAACGCCATCAGGCAACTCGTGAAGGTGAAGTCCACCAACGCCTTCCGTTGTTCAAGTTGGCGCGTGGGATCTGGGATAGTGGCGACCGCGCCCCAGAACCAGCCCCACACGGAAGATGGACAGGCGAACATCCCCGCTGGAATTGCGAAAGGATTGGGGTAGTACGAATGCTGCTCTTTCCGTTCGCTCCGCACGATCTCGACATGACGGAGCAAGGGTTGAGTCAGACTGACCGTCCAGCCCTGGTGGTCCGGATGAATCACGAAGTGAGCACCAGGCGCCCCCTGTGACGCGACTGACGATTCCTGTGTGAGGGTCGAACCAGGGATCACCCGATCGGTGACCGTGATGCAGGAGGTTTGATTGAAGAGGAGCCAGCCAAGGAGGAGATAGTAAGCAGCGGGCTTGAGATGCAGCACATGATACATGATGGGTTTCTCCCTGTAAGAATGGTCGGATGAGCGGGATCCACTGCCAGAGGCACGGTTTGATCAACCATCATTGTTGACCACGATGGCTCGCAGCATTCGGAGTGCGACTATCAACACGCTGTGAGACAGTCGGTGAAGCTGTTCTCAGGGCTCACCCCGGTATCCGAGTCAGGGGCAGGTGAGAAGCAGTACCGCTAAGAGGATCGTCACTGCTCCTCCCACAGAATCCATTGCTGCTGGCTCAAGGCAAGGGGTGGCACGGAGGTTCCTCGGGTAACCTGCCACTTCGTGAGGAGACCGGTTTGAGAGAACGACAGCGGTGATCAGGAGGCGTGAACCAAGATCAGAAGGTTATATATGTTTATGAACTAGCAAAGGGACATCCGCGGAATGTGACCTTTTAGGGAAAAACTGACCGCCATGTCGGCGGCAGAACCCCGAAGAAGGCGTAGACCATGAGTTGGCTCCACCCTATAACAGTCCTACTCAGGTAAGAACTGCATAGCTTTATCGATATTAGACTGCGAGGGAATCATCTACTGAGGGGAAAAGGCATGTATTGCTGTAATTCCTATACTAGAGAAGTCGTGCTTGCCTTGCCTGGCTCTAACTCAAAGTTCAGGCAATCAAAATAAGCCAGGCAATGATTTGGAGGCGGTTAACGGAGGGTGATGATCGCACTCACCTGGTCACTAAGTTTCCGTGCTTCGATGTGAACAGGCAAGTCTGAAAGTCTTGAGCCATTTGAAGCCGTCCATATCCCCAGTCGCTCATCAGCATTTTGATCCATGCTTCCCAATACTGAGTGAAAGGTGTGATGGATGACCGACGACGAGGGGATACGATAATTCCATGGAATAAAAAGTCCGGCGTTTTTTGCGGCCCGATTCCATCTAGGATTGGCTCGCAATGCCCAGCTGGTGGATCCTGGACCTGAAACCTGGCCGGCTTTTGAGGCATATCGTGCGGTGAGATATATGGCTGGAGATTCGTTCTGCTCCACCATTGCGATCGCGGTTGCTGTCCAGCTTGCCTCTGTGCATACGTGCACCCGAAGATCATCGATCAGGTGAAAGCACGGTCGACCATACCCGCATTGGAGCCGTACGAGCCACGGGCTGAAGATCGGCGAGTAGAATGCCAATTCGCCACTGATTCGATCAATCAGTTGTTCTTCCGCCACATTCTTTGATGCATGGGTACGTCTGAATACGAAGCTCAGCTGCCTGGGAGAGAGACAAAGCAGATGGGAGCCTTCATGACGCTTGCCGAAGTAGATACGTGTTGCCCGGCTACCGCGACCGTCGATCACCGCAAGATGTCGTTTCATGCCTACACCGGCATGTTTCAGCTTTATGGTGATCGCTTCGGTCCCTCTTGCGAATTCCTCCTTTAGGGTCGCGAAAATTGTTTCGCCATGTCCGGTTTGTTCAGCTATGAGATTATCGAGTTCAGCGTCGTTTTGGACAACGATGTGTTGGACATCCAATTTATTGTCGATCAATTGATGCAACCGCGGTAGATCTAGTTTTCCCTTGAAACTTTCGACCCACGACGCTACCCGTTCGCGACAGTGCGCTAGAATCGCTTCTGCTGGATCCTCACTCGTAAGTCCAAGATCCTTGGCTAGCTTGATAATATCTGGGGCTTCTCTGAGCCGTCCCATAGCATGTGTTCCATTAGTCGAGATGTGCTCGTACCTTGTTATAGAAATCGATCCAGCTCTTTCGTGTCATCTGCGGCTTCCCTTCTGGATTTCGTCTGGCTATGAGCGAGTTCCATGCATCGAGAACAGCCACTACGTTGCGATAGGGCCAATGCATTTCTTCAGCTGCCTCGGCCAGTTCTCTGGGAATCGTGACGGGTGTCGGAGGGCCGTCAGAATTCTGTCCCTCGCCCTTCATGATGAAATCAAGAGAAGCTCCGAGGACATCGGCAATCTCGAGCAGCTTTTCTGAACTCGGGTTACGTCGATCGTTCTCCACCTCGCTAATGAAACTCTTGCTGACACCTGCTTCCTGAGCCAAGCGATCTTGCGTCCAATCCCGCTTCTCCCGGAGATACTTAATTCTCGAACCGATTGTCCCCATCGCCGCACCTTCGTGATATGTGGTTGTCATACTCACAGCTACGCCTCCTTTCAGGAGAATTTCATCCAAGAACTGCTAGTATGATCTAAGCAATTGAAATAATAGATAAACAAAATAATATATGGATACTTGAAAGTTCACTGATTCATATTATATACTGATCGAGTGAACTTTTATATGACTGTAACTCTTCACCTTTTACCCCTGTCAGACACAAGAGTCAAGCGGTCTCGGCTGAATGACCGTGAGGGAAGGAAGGTTCCATGCCATGGCAAGAGAGCACGTTAATCATAGAGATCTCGTACAATTCGCACAGGAGAAGGTAAATCTTCCCAAAGACAGGGCCGATGCATATCGCACTCAGGCACGCGGCTTACGGGACAAGCTCGAAAACTACCTGAACGAGCATCCCGACTTCACACTCAAAAAGATGATGCTGTCCGGAAGCCTTGCCAAGGGCACGGCGTTGCGTTCCCTAAACGACATTGATGTTGCCTGCTACATCAGCGGCGCAGATGCGCCTAACGATGTCGCAGCCTTGCTTCAGTATCTCGCCGAACGTCTACGTAAGGCGTATCCGAATTTTTCTCCGGACCAAGTGAAAGCCCAAACATACAGCGTCACGGTATCCTTTCGGGGAACAGGGCTAGACGTTGATGTCGTGCCGATTCTCTACACTGGAGACCCCCAATGGCGTGGCAATCTCGTCAGCCAGGATGATGGCTCTTTCCTTGAGACCAGCATCCCGCTCCACCTTGATTTCACCCGCAAGCGCAAAGACGCACAGGAAACTCACTTTGCACAGACTGTGCGGCTGATTAAATTTTGGGCGCAGAAGATGAAACGTGAGAACCAAGACTTCAGGCTTAAGTCCTTTATGATCGAAATGATTCTGGCCCATCTTTCCGACAAAGGTCTCAAGTTTTCCGATTACCCGGAAGCGCTGCAACACTTCTTCACTTATGTCGCGAAGACCAATCTCCATGAGCGCATCGTGTTTGACGACTACTACAAATCCTCGCAGGTGGGTTCATTCAAGGAGCCTGTACAGATAATCGATCCGGTCAATGCCAAGAACAATGTCAGCCGGCTCTACACCACTACACAGGTCACTGCAATCGTAGATGCGGCCCTGGATGCGGGCGATGCTGTTGAGGCAGCTCTGAGGGCCCCCACCAAACAAGAAACCGTCTACTACTGGCAGAAAGTCTTTGGCTCAACATTTCAGATATAAGGAGAACTATGAGTACCAGCTTTACCCTTTCCGAGACGACCAGCTTCACAGTCGCACATGCCAGACATATGGCAGCCAAAGTCGCAACTGACCTTAAGCGGTTGCAAGGGTTCTATGGCGATCCGCCTGATCTCCTTATTGATCAGTTCGAAAAAGAAGTCATCGAACTTCTCAAGGAAGGATATCTGGGAAAGGTCACGTACGGTTTTAAGCGCAACGGAAACTGGATCGAACCGACTCTTCAATACACTGCCCGCGATCTCTCAGGAGTCTTCGCAAATGACGACGATCCTGGGCGTATCCGACCAGGCAAGGATATCTCCAACGCGACCTTTTACAGCTACCTTATTTATAGTAACGCCTGGAATAACCTATCGCAGGCCGAAAGAGAGGTCTTCGAAAACCACCTTCCTTTCAAGAGGGGAGGTGCATCCGAACCAGGAGTCACCGGGTATCTGAACAACGATCGAACATATTCCTCGGGTGGCCGAGCACTTAATCGCGCCAGCGTCAGGAGCTTCTGATGACCACACGTCCTCCGCTCGATGAACTCTTTGAACGGCGCCTCACATACCCCGATGTTGACGCGATGGATCGTCTTGCCCGCCTTGTCGGCCTTGACGACCACAAATCCCGTCTCACGAAAATTCTCGGCCTTCTCGTCAATCCCCACGGACTGGAAACATGGGCCAAGAAGCACCACCACGGAGCGACAGACCTCCTGAATACAGTTTTACGACGGCCGCCCCTCGTTGTTCTTGCAGGTGATGTAGGATCCGGAAAATCAGAACTGGCTGAAACCATCGGCGATGCTGTGGCACGACAGGAAAAAATCGATATTACTCTTTTCCCGCTTAGCCTCTCTACCCGCGGACAAGGGCGGGTCGGGGAAATGACACAGCTCTTATCAGCCGCGTTCGATTACACAGTCGAAGAAGCCATCAAACTGAAAGGTGCCTCTAACCGATCGCGAGGCGCTATTCTACTTCTCGTCGATGAGGCAGACGCCATCGCGCAATCAAGGGAAGCCGCCCAGATGCATCACGAAGACCGCGCTGGCGTGAATGCATTCATTCGCGGCATCGACCGTATCGGCAACGGTCGCCTTCCCGCCGCCGTCATCATGTGTACTAACAGGCTCGGAGCGCTCGACCCTGCCGTGAAACGGCGAGCGGCAGACATTCTCGCCTTTGACCGCCCCAATGAGTTGCAACGTCATGCAGTCCTGGACCGGCCCCTCAAGCAGCTTGGCTTTTCACAAACGAGCATAACCGCAATCGTAACTGCCACGGGTGTTGTTAAGGGGCGTGCTCATGGCTTCACCTTTTCAGATCTGACTCAGCGCCTTCTCCCTGCCATTGTATTGGATGCATACCCTGATCAAGCTGTCGTCCCTCAGCGCGCGCTAGCAATTGCAGAATCGATAATGCCAACACCTCCATTCCAAGAAAAGGTCTTAGAATGACGTGGCCAATTCACCGCTCATGCCGCTGATGGCAATGAGACGATATCGTGTGAGCATCTCAACGTCCGGACTGTATACCGCCGGTATTTGCCATCGAGTTTCAAACATGCCTGATCAACTGCAGATTCGTTTATAGGAAAATGAGCCTATGGAGCACCCTACCCAAATCCTATTCATTCTAAACGTTGATGGAGATGTTTCCGAATCGGAGGTACTCCCACTCCTCACTCCCAATCGATACGAGCTTCTTCCGTTTCGTCTCAGTGACTTTGGCGCTGTAGCTGTCCTGCGTGAAGGTGGGAAACGATTGCCGGTAGATTGGGATGGTCATGCCGATGCCATCGAGCGAATGATTTCGGCCGCGCGAAACAAGAATCGCGAACTCGGGCGACCTACCGAATTCTATGCTACCGGGCTAGCACCCCTTCCTCTTTTCGCACATCTCGGGTGTGAGTTGTCTGCGTGGGCAGCCCCCCTGGTGCTCCTCAATCGTCGAAAAGCGGAGCAGTGGGATGTGTTGCCCCTCGTTGGGTCGGAAGTAGGAAAGAGCGGCCAGTTTTTTGATGTCATGGAAGGGCTTTCGATAGGTGGGCCTGCAGTAGGAACTGGACACGTCGCATTGTTTGTCTCGACGATCGGTCAGCCAGCACCACAGGACGCAATCAGAACTGCATTACGTGAGGACGGAAAGGGTCTCGCTGGGGTGGTCGAGATAAGAACCAGTAGCCTCCGGTATCTTGATAGTACAAATTCTGCGAATGCCTCAGAGCAACTGACGATGTTCCTGTCACAAATCGCAGGAGCCTACCCGCATGCTGCAGGAGTCGCTGTGTTTATTGCTGGTCCTGCTCCGCTCGCTCATATCGTCGGACGAGCAATAAACCCCAATCAATTTGCCGAAATCTTATTCGCTTATTATGAGGCGCCTCGCTATGAGATTGTTCTGCGATGGCCACGGCCAGGGAGACGTGTTCGGCCGATCAGTATGGAACAGAGCGATAAACTTGCGCGAACGAGTGTCCTGGGAGAAATGAAGAAGGGAATTGAGGATATCCGTGCGACGGTCCAAGCAGAAGATCTTCCTGAGTTCATGGGGAGCGAAGGCAAGTCCCAGTTCCTGAATAATCTACGGAAAGTTGCCTTGCCGAGTCGTCCAGAGGGTGAGTCTTTTGAGCTCCACGTGCTTCAGGGACGAATGATTCTGGGGCATGGTCTTCTCGAAGCCCTCCGAGACTGCAGTCTGGAAAGTGTCCGTCGTATTGCTGCGCTGTTCTTCCTCCACGAGGTCTATCATTTTGATCAAAACCTGCAGTCGACCAACTATCTCAATATTGGTCGAGCCGGTGTCGTATTGGAAGAACTCGACTTTTGGGCTGACGCCGTCGCGGTTTACGTCCTGACTAGGCGAGACATTCGCCTTAGCCAACCGGACGATCGTGATGCAGCCAGTCGCTGCCTTTCTGCAAATGTGGAGGGGGTGCTGAATGGCATCGAGGCATTCGATCGATTCGAGCATGGGAATCGTATTGATCGGTTGGCAGAACGACGTCTTCGCCGGTACTTGATATGGCATCTTGAGCTAGCACGTGCACGAACACGACCAGAGACTGGCGGAGAGATCGAGCGCATGCTCACTGAGCGTTTGATTGTCGAACTTGCTCCCCTCGCTGGTCCGGTTGATGTTCGTTCAGAAAAAATTGTCAGCCGACCGCTTCCCACAACTGAACTCTATGTCGTGTTAGGGAAAAGGCTCTTCCGTTTTCCGCCCAATGCCTACGTCGATCCTGGAGTCATCATCGAATCCGTTCGTAGTTTTGCTCGTGAAACTCTTGCGTCCACTATGGATCATGTTGTGGGCCAGCATGGTCAGGACTTTGCCCCCTGGGTTCTGAAAACGCGGTAGAAACATCGGACCCTCCGCGAGCTTAGGAAATTATTTCAACTGAGGTTAGTACATGGCAGCAGAAGAATTCTTGTCGAATCTTGCCAAAAAGTGGGAGCCTACAGAGTTGCAAAAGCAAGAGGTGGCTGCTAGCCAGTGTCACCTTCGAGAACTCCTCCACGAGTCGAGACTCCCCGTACTGGATTCGTATCTCTCGGGATCATATTCCCGAGACACCGCACTGCGCCCTATCGACGATGTTGATATTGTGTTTATCGTAGAGCCTTCTCACTGGAGTCAGTGGCCGTCATTGTGGCGTCCTGAACCATATGAAGTACTCGACAGCTTTGCGAGGGCCATTCGTCATCGGTATACACTGTCGTCAGTGTATGGGCAGCGGCGGTCTGTAAACCTTCGTCTTTCAGATCTTGACATAGATGTGGTTCCTGCGTTGAGTGCAAACGAACACTCATCAGCGATCTATGTCCCGGACCGTCAAGCAAGGACATGGATTTTAAGCAATCCCAAAGAACATGCTCGACAAGCGACACAGGTAAATCGATCTCGAGATGGACAGCTAAAACCTTTAGTCAAACTGCTTAAGCTTTGGAATCGTCAATTGCCGTCGACGGCGCAGGTAAAGTCGTTTCTATTGGAAACTATGGCCCTTCGTATTTTTAGGCGGTATGGGATTCCGTCGCTTGAAGAGGGCCTTGTGAGGTTTTGGGACCATATGGCCTATGCCGCAAGCGAGGATACGGTACTCCAGTGGGAGTCGGTAGGAATCGGCCTATCTGGGTGGTCAACATCTGTGCCTGATGTAGCGGAAACGGGAGGTGATGTTGCTGGAGGCCTTGATTCGGAGTGTCGTCAAAAGTTTGTACAACGAGCGATCAGCTCACGAGACAAAGCACTAGCTAGCCTACGGGCTAGAAACAACTCGTATGCTGTAGATCACTGGAAGCGTGCGTTTCATCTTCTTTGATCAGTCGTCCCAACAAAGGAAGGACACGCCTGATCTATCTCGCTGCACATGAACTACTGAAGGAGGGCTATTGGTTAAACAGGTACGTGAATCATCTTGGCAATCAAGAAACTTGTCACCATTTCTGCCTCGCGAGCCCTACTTCAACTTAGTCCCAGGACTCTCCGCGTAGACCTTCAATGACCTTCACCATTTGTCTCAATTCACCGGTGATAAACTCTCCAAACCTGGCGCTAATGCGCTGCTTAAGATCCTCGATGTCATTTTCATCGTACTCTTTCTTCGTCACCCAATTTTCACTATGGAATGACCACCAGCGCGGGTAATACTTTGTTCCAGCACGATTGAATACAGTTGGTTGCTTGGAAATAAAGGCATGAATGCGCTCACGGGTTTCCTGTCGACCAGGCCCGAGTAATAGTTTGAGTTTGATCCCGCCTCCTGACTGGTCAATCTCAATAAGAATCATGCGTTTGGACAGAGTCCACCCCTCTCCGTGTAGGGGAAGAAAGTCCAGAGACTTGGGTATGAAACGGATATAGGATTTGGAACTGTAGTCTGCCTGCAAATGCGCTACGTTTCCGATCAAGCCGATAAGATAGTCCTTAAGCTCAGACGCTCGGTCCGGTTGATATTCGAACAAGATCTCGAGAGCACGCCTGTGCGTCTTGTAGATCTTTTCACACAGCGTTTGAATTTCTGAAGCTTCCACGATATGCCTCCTCAGCATCTCAACATACGACTCCATGAATGCGCTTACAGAAGGATGCATCTGATCCTGTCGTCTTTTGATCGTATCGCTCACTAGCCGTATGAGATCTGGGTACCCAAGGGCAATGAAAGCCCCATCGGAGGCTATTTCGCTATCGACAGTCAGATACACCAAGAATTTGTGATGCTGTGGAAACTGCTTCTCTATAAGACTTCGGTATCGATTGAGCTGATCGCTGTGCTCACTGCTGTCTACTTTGTTTTCAATGAGCACTATAAGCTTGTGGGTATCGTCACGGATGAGGAGATCGATGTTGTTCCACTCAGTCAATACCTGGGTGGTCATGTAGGACCAGCTGTCCAAATCTACAACAGACAAGCTGGCCGGCTGATTGGATATCGAGGCAATATATTTCACGAACTGGCGTAGAAAGTAGGGGCCCAGGCCATGTGTTTCTGAAGGATCTAAAAGCCATCGCAGAAAACAAGAGTGACGGGTTTCCTGTCGGGTCCACCTCATTGCGACGAAGGGGTTAAATTCGTCGAGAATTGCCTCAAGCCGCTCAAGGTCTGGGTTATCAAGAACGAACCGTTCCAGCAGAGCGACTTCTTCTGCTTTCATAGCGCTCCGCCTACGGTATCCGATAGATCAGCGTGGTCGCCGTATGAGCCAATCATGTCTCTTCCCCCTCATCCAAATACTGCTGGTGGCACCTCTTATGCCACACCCGACGAAAAAGGAAAGAGCTTCCGTCAAGGGTATCCCACTTTGATTCAATCTCGATGTTCTCCCGTCCGTCGGTGATTCCTACTCCGCAGTAGGCACACGCTTGGGTCCAGCCCTTTGCGGGAACAGCCATGACGAAATTGAGATCCATTAGCCCTCAGCTCACAGCAAACTGCGTTGCCAATCCTGATAGGGTCATGTTCTGGTCGACCATATCGTGCGTAAGGAGCACATACTTCCAGGGCTTGCCGCCGTTGCTTAAGGCGTGAGTCGTGGCGCGGGTGCACCAGGTGACGGCGGCCTCTTTCTTGGCGAGCACATCCGGCGAGGTCATCTCGTTCTTGGCTTTAGGTTCGAGCATGTAGATGCAGTCTGATGTCTCGGCGACAAAATCAGGCTGGTAGTCGTGCTGCGAGACACCTTGCTTATAGGAAATCTGGAATTGGCCGGAGGCCGGCCGGAACCACTTCTGTGAATCGCGGTCTAGGATAATGGCCAGCCGTCGTTCGGTGTCTGAGTCAAACTTCTGAACGGAATAGAGGCCGCGCTGAAAACCACCAAAAAGCATCTGCGAGATCCGGCTTCGGTCCTCGACGGTCTGACGAAAATCCTGAACTGGCTCACCATTTCTCGCTGTATAGGCACTGGGCTTGAGGTCCGTGAACCCTTTACTCACCACCACATCGTAACCCGTAGCCTTCTCCCAATGATGTTCCTGCATCTGAGCATGGACGAAGGCCGCGAGCTGTTTCTGATGGTAGATGAGGACGTTTCTCGCATCCTCTTCAGAGAGATATGAACGGAGGTGTGTGACTAGTTGACCGGCAAGGTCATACAGCAAATCGGAGTGCTCGTCGTAGCTGATGTCATCGAAGTCAACGAGTCCCCGGACAAGATAATCTTCAAGCCGCTGCTCTGGCTGCATCCGTCCGCCATAAGTCAATGTCTCCTGCTCATGGGTCCGAAGGTGCTGGATCAGCAAATCCCGCTCAACCGGCTGATAATGGATGTTTGAACAGTCCAAGGTAAAGACATGAAAGCCGGTGGTCGTCTCACCCCGTGGCACGACAAGAATCCTTGGAATATCGATCGATTGCCGAACGACCAGTTGCGCCGTTTTAGCGACAACCTCCGCGATGCTCGGGACCGCGGCCATGCCCGGTAGGGCCTGCTGACTTGGCGTGACGGACTGTTTCACCTCTTCAACAATCTGTGCCTGAATCTCTGGCTTTAAGAGGTCATTCGAAGACGGCAGGTTCTCGTATTTCTGGATGACCTTGTACGCCGCCTGCGCGATCCCTCGCTCGATCTCTCCTGAAAATATAGGAGTGGCTTGCGGTGGCCCACCAGCAGGGCCCGTGAGGGAGACCCCGTGCAACTGTTCTTCAATCTTTGATTGCGCGACCACGGTTCGTGTCTTTTGTAGATCAGTTGCCGGGTCGAGAATCACCTGCGTCAGGTGGATCATGGAGTCGGGCTTGTTGGCTTCATCCACGATTTCTTGGAACCGGTCATGGGCCACGATGTTCAGGCGGTCCACGGTACTGACCCCAGTCCGCTTGCCGTAGGGAAGCCTGAGACCGCGTCCAATAGACTGCTCGATCAGGGTTCTCGCGTTAGCGGCTCGCAGCGGGACAATCGTGTAGAGGTTGGTGACATCCCAACCTTCTTTCAACATGTTCACGTGAATCACAATCTCCGTGGGCTCGTCCGGGCTTTCGACGGCAAGGAGGCGCTGAACCATCTCGTCCTCTTCTGCGCCGGTCTTGCTGGAGTCCACCTGAATGACTTTGTCTTTATACCGGCCTTCGAAGAACTGCGGTGACTGGATCAACTGCATGAGTTGTCCCGCATGCGTCGTCTCACGGGCAATAATGAGCATAAAAGGCTTCACCACACGCTGCCCCATCTGCCTCGCGTATGTTTCTAGTTCAACTTTTGTGTTCTCGTGAAGACGCACGCCATCTTCTAGCTTGATCTGTTCCAGTTGAGCGGCATTGAACTGGCTAGGGTTGAAATTCTTCTGGGTGACGACAGCCGGTTCTTTGACAAAGCCATCGGCCATCGCTTTGGCCAATGAGTAGTCATAGATCACGTTTTTGAAAGGCACCGGGCCTTTGGCAGATTCCACGAACGGAGTAGCCGTGAGCTCTAACCCAAGGACGGGTTTGAGTTCGTTAATGGCCCGCACACCGGCCGACGCCCTATAGCGGTGGGATTCGTCCATAAGCAACACAAGATCGTCGAGACCCGCCAAATATTCAAAATAACTCTGGCCGATGTATTCAGACAGGCGTTTGATCCGTGGCGCTTTGCCGCCTCGGACTTCCGAGTTGATCTTCGAGATATTGAAGATATTGATGTGAACCTCTTGCCCAAACCCAGGCAAGGGGGTGTGACGAGCCGCCACACCAGACTCGTAGTTGTCTCCCGTAATGATCGTTGGCGGTTCGGTCGCGAACTCGGCAATCCCGGCAAAAACATACTTCGATGTATTCGGAGTAAAGTCAGTAATCAGCTTGTTGTAGATGGTCAGGTTCGGTGCTAAGACAAAAAAATGATTGATGCCATGGGCAAGATGCAGATAGCTGATGAAGGCTCCCATGAGCCGTGTCTTGCCAACGCCTGTGGCCAAAGCAAAGCAGAGGGAGGGGAACTCCCGTTCAAAGTCAGTGACGGTCGGGAATTCGCTCTTGATTGCTGCCAGCGAGGCGGCAACGCCTTCTCCCTTCTTGGGAGGGGCAATCTCTGTCACGCGATCAAGAATCTCCAACGAGTGCCGCTGCGGATGGCGCAAGCTTAAACGTCCGGCTATGGCGTTGACGTGTCTATTCATGATTTCCCCTCTTCGCCAAGTAGTTCCATTTGGCCAGGCGGAATCGGGGCTTTGGGCAAATTCTCGATTTTCAGGCTGTAATCATCATGGCCCCATTCACAGCGAGTGAGCACGGTCTTGGGAATCTTCTTGATCGTGAGATTGGGATACTTATCGGGCTTGCCTCGGAAAGCAGGGCACAGCACTAGGAGCGACTGCTCTTCGCCAACTTCATCGCTCAAAGCCTGCAACTGATCATGACTCAGGTTCTGAGTCGTGACATAGATGAAATCACGCTCAGTGGAATGTCCCTGCTGCCAATAGACGGAATCACTTGGCGCATAGATGAAACCTTCCAGCTTACAGACCGCCTGAGCCAGCATCGCCGGATTGTAGGCTTTATTGACCACCCAATTGCCCCACTTATCTTTCTCAAGCAATGATGGTGCGAGATGGTAGTAGCGGAACCCTCCGCCCCCCTTCCAGCCGACGGCCTCCGTGACACCACCTTTATCCTCACCATCAATGACCTTTTTGAGCCGGGGGATGATGTGCGTGTGACAATGCTCGCCCAGTTCCACCATGATCCACCGACGTCCCATCTTGTGCGCTACGGCACCGGTTGTACCGGATCCGGCAAAGGAATCGAGAACCCAGTCACCCGGATTAGTGGCGATGTGGATAACTCGCTCTATCAGCGGTTCTGGCTTCAAGTTGTCAAAAACTGATGCATCGGGCAAGAGTTCAATAAGCGCCTTCTTTGCTTCATCGTTGGTTCCAACTTCGGTTGCCGGCCAAATTGTTTCTGGGGTTAGTCCTTTGTCGGAGGACTCACTCAGAAATTTCTTTATGCGTGGAGCATTGTCCCCACCGGGGCCAAACCATATGTTGCCCGCTGCAATCTCTTCTTCCATGCGCTCTTTAGTGTAAAGCCAACATCGCCCCTTCGGTGGTTCAAGGATCCGTCCAGACGGTAGTTTGAGCTTGTAAAACTGTGATGGAGTTGCATGACCTGCTTGCGCGTTTGCTGAGACGGACTGCCATGGGCCGCGAGAGTCATTATCTGGATTCTTGTAGCGGGAAAGAACGTCATCACTCAATGCCACGGGATTGCGAATCGATTCAAATGCCTGCTTATTCTTCGCGAAGACAAGAATATAGTCGTGATTAAACGAGAACACGCGTCTATTTTCGCGTGACGTTCTCTTCTCCCAAATCATCGTCGCGACAAAGTTCTGACGTCCAAAAATTTCATCGCACAAAACCTTAAGATAGTGGGCCTCGTTGTCATCAATTGAGATCCATAGCGAGCCGTCAGGAGTCAGAAGATTCCGTAGCAGTTCAAGGCGGCCTCGGATCAACGAAAGCCAGATCGAATGTTCGATCCCATCGTCGTAGTGGTCAAAGGCACTGCCCGTGTTGTAAGGAGGGTCAATGTAGATACACTTGATCTTGCCAGTGAACTCCTGTTCCAGTGCCTTGAGGGCAAGAAGGTTATCGCCGAAAACAAGTCGGTTGTCGAAGATGTCGTGGTCGGTAACGCGATGCGATGCGTGGTAGGACTTGTCCGGGCCTTCCAGGAGTATACGTGGCTCCAGCCTTGCCCCGTTCTCCTTTCCAAACCAAGTTAATTCAAGTCTTTGCTTTCGAGTCATTTCAGGCTTAGCCAATTGTGTTAATTATAGAGTGATGGATCGAAGTCTCTCTTCACGCTTTATCGCTCGATACTTCCCCTAGACCTGCGAAGAACCTTGCTCGCATTAGAGCTTTAACGTTCGTAACTAGTCGCCGAACACGATTGGCTGGAAATGAACCATGGGACTTCAAATATTCGTCCGCCAATCTGTGTTCTGACGTGCCAGGCATAAGTAGTCGATACCGGAAGGTCCGCGTCGCCACCCTCACGAAAACTACAATTGGCCTGCCTCTGGAAGGATATGAAATTCCAGATGCGGCTTCGAGCTCAAAACGGTAGTTGTGACTGCTTACGGAAACGCTTGGGCGCACTTCTTGTGGCCCAACAATGCCATTATGACTTATGTGGGTAAGAAGAATTCGCTGCGTCTTCCCAGGCGTTGCACCAAAAAACTTGCAAAAGGTTTCCACATCAAAATTCGCCTGATTCCAACGATCGCCGCTTCTTGGAATCTCTGCAAGCAGCACTGAAGCGCTGGCTGTTTGAGCTGCACCAACAGATACGTTTCCTTCGCGGTCCTCTAGGATAACGTCTTGTAGTTTGTTTCCTGACCTGGGCTCCGTTCCAGAATTTAGACTGGCTCGCTTTCGAACAGTCGGGTGATCAACTGGCAGTAAATCTCTGGCGTGAAAATCCATCCACGAAGACCAAGTGTGCTCTAGGGCAACTTGTTGGGTTGAATTAAGGTTTGCTACCGAGAACGCTTCGCAGTTGCCTCTAAGGCCACCTGCTGTGAGATTACCTGAACCTACGATACAGACGCCTTCGTTCCGATGACGGAACCAACACATTTTTGCATGGAATAGCGTCGCATTGGCTTCACCGATAAACACTCGTGCTTTTAATCTGGAATGTTCGGCGAGGCACATTGCAAGGGCATCAAGGGCAGCGCTGTCAGTAATCGCGTCCACTCCGACAACGAATTCACAAGGAGACCGCGATAGAAAGCGCACAAAAGCGTCATCTTTTAATAGGAGTTTAATGCCTCCAGTAGAGGCAAAAGCAAACACTCCAGCCCCACCGGATGCTCCTTCACATGCTGCAAGAATCTCCTCTAATAGATAAACTGAGTCAGGCCACGATGGATCTTGGATGCAAATCCTCATGGCAATATTCCTGTGCCGAAATGAGCTGTACTCAGTAGGATGCCCGGCTTCAGCTTCGGCTGGTTTTCTTTCCCTATCCAGGCGAATTCGAGTTTTCGTCTAACCATGATCGTTCAGTGATATTTTCTTCTACGGTTGTCAAATGCGAGCTTTGTACCTTCCAGGACGTTCACAACATGTACATTAATGATCGGGTTTTCGATAGACCCGGATACATATGTAATCTTCGATGACGACTTACGATCGAATGATGAGTAAATAACTTGTTCGGCATCGCACACTACCGCTAGGTTTGGATTGTGAGTAACCATGATGATTTGTCGTTTCCTCTTTGCTTCATTCAGTACAGGCACCAGGAGATTAACGACCGTTTCATTGTCCAAGTTCTCTTCCGGTTGATCCAAGATAATGGGATTGCGGCCTTTATCGACAAGTAAATAGAAGATCAGAAGGAGCGCTCCTCGTTGTCCAGGCGACAACTGCTCAATTTGAGCGTCTTGAAACAGGAGGGAGTAGCGAGGCTCTAGAAATGAGAGCCCAAAGATTAGATCGTAGACGTCTGCCGATGTCTTGTTTACTCCGCTAGGGGCTTTAGCCGTTCGAAGAATCGATGTGATTCCAACGGTGATTGGATTTCCACCGTTGGCTGCGGCAACAATCTTGTCATGTAATTCAGTAACAAATTGGAGCAATTCGGCCTTCTTGCTAAGATCTAGCTTCTCGGCGATCCGCTTTACGGCCGCATGGCTATCTTCGTCACCCTTAAACTCTCCAGCATTTTGCTTTATGAGCGTAAAGAGTGCTGTAGATAGTGCATCTGTTGATCCGCCGAGAGTAGCTTGAAACTGAAGTTTATATTCATCTCGAATCAATCGGTTACCTTGAATCAAATCTTGTACAGGCTTGAACAGTTCCTCGCGAGCCTTCCGTTGGGCCTCTAGAATATCAAAGATTTCTCCTGATAATTGGAGCCGTTTCGTCCTCCGATCTGTCAACGCCGAAGGCAGCTGATCTAATTGCCGAATTCTTGCCTCGACTCCCTTTAACGTATCTGGGGCTTCATCAGTGCCAGTTAATTCAGCAAGCTTCTCTTGCCATGCCTGCATGGCTTTTAGACTTTGCTGGTATCGAAGCTGCGGCTCGTTCAATTCCGCATTGAAAAGCACTTGCTTCTCCAGCAGCTGTTGCTTTTCTTTTGCATCCGTATCCGCTTTCTCTGTCAGTCCTTCTCGCTCGACAGATATTGCTTGAACTGCCTTATCAAGCGGATCCTCATTGACGGTCAATTTAGCAATAGAGGGCAGTTCCAGGCCGAGTATTTGTAAATCAGAACTAGTCTCTTGCTGAAAAGTCTTGAACTGGCGCTGAAGGATGCGGAGTCGCTCACGCAGTGCTTGTACTGCTTGCGTTTTTGCCGTCAGGCTAGCGGTTACTGTCGTCGCGGCACGCTCTCTACCTTCAATTGCCTTGAGCTTGCTATCAATCTCCTCAAGAGTGGTGGCGGCTTGTTGTTGCTCGACGGTTAATTGCTCCGAAGGTTTAGCCTCCGCTTTCGGAACGATTTTATGATGCTCGTCTATTTGCTTTTTCTTAAGAACCAGCAATTCCTCAAGAGACTTCCTGACATCTGGTTGAAGCTGTGCTTCAATCGTTTCCACTTCCTGGTTCAAGCGCCTTAAATCTTTACGGTACTCGCCCAGCTGATCTCTATAGCTACTTTCCTGTTGTTCAATGAGTTGACTGAAATCGAGTGCTTTCTGCCGGATAGCCACACTCGTATGATCAAAAATAACAGTCCTAAGCTCATTCTCGAAAACATCTGATTGGCCCGACACATGGTCGTTGCAGAGTTTCTCGAAATGCGCCTGCGGAATATACCGTACGAGCTCAACGGATGTGGTTTCTGGATCCTCAGATAGTGCCATCGCCTCGCTTTGGGATTGGTCGCACCACGTCATCTGCCCCATAAAATGCCTCGCCAGCTCTTTGGGTTTCGCACGAAAGCGCTTGGGCGAAAGAAATGAGAAGTGAGATTTCTGCTTTGAGTTCCCAAGAAGTGCGATTACGTCTGCGAGTGCGCTCTTCCCACTTCCCTTATTACCAATAATTGCGACCAGATCTGGATTTATGGACAAATTGCAGTTTGAGAGCCAATCGTCCGTTACAGATGAACCTGCGTTCTTACGAACTTCAATTCTATCGATAAAATATGTCTTATTCTGCTCCACTTCTAGCAACTTGGGTGGGCGCTCACCAATAAATGACCGCTTTGCAGGTTCCTTTATCGCCTGGAGCAGTCCCAGAAAAGTCGGGTCTGCCTTAATCCAAGTCACTTTGGAGGAAGGAAAATCGCCATAGCCGCGCTTGTCGTTGTTACCGGCTTCACCAACAAACCGATGTGCGTCACTACCGGACACCGCTAGTCTTGGTTGCCCCAGACTAAACTGAAAGCTCTTTATCCACCTTGAATTACCTGGAGTTTCCTCCCCCACGAACGCTCCTCGGAGGTCACTGTTCCGCGTCTCAAAAATTGGAGATGAGGTGAATAGTCCCAAGAAATAAGCATAGTGCTCCTGCCATTTGATTTCCGAGAGACCATCACTTGTGTCATAGGGCATGAATCCGATTGCCTGGCTCTTGGGTACCTTTCTTATTGCTTCTTTATAGCTTTCAGTGTTTATCTCGGCAATCGTCGCACCTGCGAAAAGGGCCTTCTGATCATCGCTATCGACCTCAGTCTTCTTAAAGCCATGCACTCTCAATTTGTCCTCGCTGACTAGTCGAGCGAGCCCTATAAGTGAGTTGTCAGATAGGGGCCTGTTAATGATTTCCACCACAAGCGCAGACTTAAAGTCGTGAAGAACTTGATCCTCGACTTCGTCAGAGAACAAAACATGGGCATTTAGGCGGCAGGAGGTTGGAGCGGTTAACCTCAATTCAATACCTGGGAATATTGTCTTTGTGAGGGTAGGCGCGTTGGATTGCTTTAATCTCCTCTTTAAAGCAAACCAACCTTCGAACGTCCAATAATCCATCAGAGCATAGACAGCTGGCTCAGCGGCATTTAACGCAGCAATCATTTCATCGATCAATTCTTCATTGGTCTTGGAATCTGGATTGGGGTCAAATCGCACACCTTGCCAGTGGAACGATGCGGGGGAATGAATATGGAGATCCCACTGTCTCCACTTAGCGCCTCTTTCAAATTGGTTTGGTGTCGACATGACTCAAATCCTTAGTCTGCGGTTGATGCCTTTGGCGTACTGATATCGCTCTCCAATAGCGGCAATTCAAGACCCTCAATCTCTTGGATGGTCTTTCCCGCAATCCCTTGCAGATCTCCATACATCCCAGCGGTTGCCTGCATGACTCGATCAATCTGCTCTTCCCGCTTGGCCCATTGTTTGATGATGGCCTTCTTCTCTTTATCGAGATCCTCCTGCATGGAGGAGAACGCCTCAACAATTGCCTCAACCCGATGACGGAAGCGAGGTCCGGTCAGATATTGATAGACCATTTCCGTTTTGGTCTGCTGCCCCTCAGAGGCTTGGCGAGCTGAGGCGACTTCAATGAGCGTGTGGCGGAGCGTGAGTGCGACAGGAAGTACCGTTTTGGTATGTGTGACCCAGACATTCTCGACCAACCCGAATGTTTCTATTTCTTTGGGAAGCGATTGGCTGACGATCACGGCAATCTCAGCTTTGGCTGCTCGCTGATCTTCACGAAGCTTAGCCAGCCAGCCGTCACTCCAGTTCTTGGTTCGCTTCGATTCCCAGATGATCGTCCCGCATCGTTGCCCGTTAGGTCCGACAACATGCTGAAGCGCATCACCGCCATGTTCCCCTTTAGGGACAGGCTCAATCGTATCCCGTGGAAACTTTACCCGTAGGAGAGCCTCCAGTTCTAATTCCTGAACCTCCCCCTGGAGCTGTTGGGACCCCTGCTCGGCCTTTCGCTTCAGCTCCTCGATCTGCTTCTGCATGGAAGAGATCGTTTGCTCCGCTTCCATGACCTTGAGCTTCAGCCCTTCCTCAGCCTCCTTCTTCGCCTGTTCCCGGGTGGTCGCGAGTCCCTCTTGGACCCGCTTCTCAACCGTCAGCTCCAATTCACGCTTGGCGTCATCGAGCTCGCGTTGCTTCCGCAGGAGATCGGCCTGCGCTTTCTGCGCCTCAGTCAGTTTGACGTTCTGCTGATTGATAACTTCTTGGAGATCGGTAAGAGCTTGCGTCTTCTGATCAATATCCGTTTGGAGAACCAGCTTTGCTTTCTTCGCTTCCTCAACCGCAATCTTGCCCCGTTCCAGCTTGAGCTTCCCTGCCACCTGGTCATCCATTGTCTGCTGTGCTTTGGAGAGGGCTTCTTCCCGCTCGCGCAATGCGGCATCGCGTTTCGCAACGTCAGCGTCTTTTTGAGCCAGTTGCTTCTGATATTCGCGGCGTGTGGATTCGATCAACGGTGCTGCGAGAGACTCCGTAAGTTTGATCTCGGTCTTACAGTTGGGACAGATGATGGTTGGTTCGCTCATAGCCGTCCTCGCCCTTACCGTACCTGCCAGCGAACTGAAAATAGTTGCTGGGAGCCTACCTTTTGTTGCAACTTGCCCTCAATTTCTGAGATGAGCTGTCCGCGCCGACAGTCGATCTCGTCTTGGGCATCAAACAACGCTCTGCGGCGCTTGCCTCGCTCGGATTCGATCGCCTTGATCTGCTTTTGACCGGCGAGCTTCTCTTCCAGACTGAGCGCTGCCACGGCTGCTTTCCTGGCTTCCTTGATCTGCCGGTCGAATTCCTTAATCTCTCGCTCTAAACCCACTTTCAAATCATCGGCCCAGGCATCCAGCTTGTCGGCTTCGATCTCGAAGAATTCCGCATTGCGTTGCGAGATATGGCGACGAATGGCCTCCTGACGTTCTTCCGTCCGCTTACTGAGCGTTGGATACTCAATCACGGAGTTCTCCGGCTGCGCGACTGTGGCTGGCAAGGAGAACAGGCGCCGAACGGCTTCCTCGTCCAACACCTCGCCGTTGTCGGTCATCCCCGTTGAAATGAGGTAGTCTTCGGCTTGATCCAGCGCTTCTACGGTGAACAGCGAGAGAGTCAGGACTCCGGACTTGCCGATAAGTGGTTCCACCACACTGACTTTTCCATCGTGTTTACCATACTCAAAGGTCAGTTCTGCTGGGTTGAGCTGGCGGGTCTTTGCCTGCTCCAGAACATGCTCTGCCAGAGGATGGGCCAGTCGATAGAGATGCGCTTCTCCGGTTCGACGTGGCAATTCATAGAGACCCAGCGGGATCTCTCCTTTAAAAGGGCAAGAGCTGAGTCGGAACGAGGTGTCCGAAAGGAAGTCGGCGTGATCGCGCAGCTCAAAGCGCGTGAGTTGCATCAGGATGCGCTCGTATCGATTCAGATACAGTCGTGAACTTTCATCGCTCACGCGCAGCTTTTCTCGCACCTCATCATCGAAGTGTTCGAACAGGAGCTGGCGGGCACGAGTCATGGCTTCGTCGATCTGGGTGCCAAGCTCTCCCTGAAGTTGGTCAAATGAGGTCTTAATCTCCTGTGGGGTGCGGCAGCGCTGATAAATGTCGGCAATCCGCTTTTCGAAATCCACGCCCGACTCAATCGCTCCCAGCACTTCGTCACTGGCCCCGAAGACGCCTTCAAACAACAGGAATTTCTCAGAGAGCAGCCGAAAGACATGTTGATCGGCTTCATTGTTCTGATTGAGGAAATTCACCACAACGACATCGTGCTTTTGCCCATACCGGTGGCAGCGGCCGATGCGTTGCTCGATCCGCTGGGGGTTCCATGGGAGATCATAGTTCACGACGAGCGAGCAGAATTGAAGGTTGATCCCTTCTGATCCCGCTTCCGTGGCGATCATGATCTGGCCCTGTTCCTTGAAATAATCCACGATCGCGGAGCGCAGGTCGGCTGATCGTGACCCGGTGATTCGATCTGTCCCTTGATGGCGCTGGAGCCATTCTTGGTAGATCTCCTTTGAGCGGGGGTCGTTGTTCGAGCCGTTAAAGAGAACAACGTGGTCTTTCCAGGGGCTATCGGCCAGAACTCGGAGGAGATATTCCTGGGTGCGGCGTGATTCAGTAAAGATGATGGCCTTTTGTGCCGCGCCTAATTCTTCTGCTTTGCCAAAGGCCGTACGTAGCGCGGTGAGGAGCGCTTGGCCTTTCGCATTGTGAGTGATCGACACCGCCAGCTTGCGGAAACCTTCGAGATCGTCGATTTCCTGTTGGATGGCTTTGCGGTCCGCCTCGGTGAGCACTTTCGAGGCGGCTTCTTCCTCATCCCACTCCTCCGCCATCTCATCGAGTGTCTCAAAGTCTTCCTCCAGGGCTTCTTCAAGCGGGTTCGGCCCATTCGCGAGTCGAAGACGTTCACGGAGGCGCGAACTCATAGAATCCAGCGCTCCGGCAATCGCGAAGGAAGACGAGGCCAAGAGCTTCCGGAGGACGAGGGTCATCAGGGACCGTTGGCTCGACGGGAGGGCTTGCAGGTTGTCCCGACGAAGATAGTCGGACACGAGATGATAGAGCCGATCTTCATTTTCAGCTGGCGTAAAGGGCTGCATCATCGGTAAGCGCTTGGTGTATCGCACATACGGCAATACTTGGCGGCGAAGCGTCCGCTTGCAGAGCGGCTGTAGACGGGCCTTCAGGGTATCGAATGTGGCTTGATTGTGAAGATTCGCGAACTGCTCTTTGAAACTCTTGAGGTCGCCGAAGATGCGGTCATCCACCACACTGACCAGCCCATACAGTTCGAGCAACGAATTCTGCAGTGGCGTGGCAGTAAGAAGCAGCTTCGGTGCGTCCTTGAGGGCCTGCTTGATGGTGTTGGCAATGACGTTCGTCGGCTTATACACGTTCCGTAAACGATGGGCTTCGTCGATCACCACGAGATCCCAGCGCATGAAGCTGATCTCCGCAGCCTTGGTACGCGCAAACTGGTAGGAGCAGATGATGATGTCATCACACTCGAACGGCCGGACATGCCCTTGGCGGACCGTATCGTTGTAGGACTTCGTCTCCAGAATACTGCAGGGTAAGAAAAACTTCTCCAGAAGTTCCTGGTGCCACTGCTTGCGCAGGTTGGATGGAGTAATGACCAGGATGCGCCGTTTTCGCTCCGCCCACTTCTGGGATAGCACGAGACCGGCTTCGATAGTTTTTCCCAGACCAACTTCATCAGCGAGGAGAGCCCCTTTTGAAAGAGGTGATCGGAAGGCAAACAGCGCGGCTTCAATTTGGTGTGGATTGAGATCGACCTGCGCATCCACTAGCGCGCTTGCAAGTTTTTCGAGGCTGTCCGATGGGCAGCGCTTGGTGAGTTCATGAGCGAAGAATTTGGTGTGGTAGGGAGTAAGGTTCGTCAACTCAGAACCCATTGTTAAGGAATGCCTATTAGCCCCTGCAGAATACCCCTTTCCCCACCAGAAATCACCACAGCTTAGGAGGTAAGGAATTCAAAGTTGGCGCAATTAGAAAATTATTCGGCGTTAGTGGATCAAGCCGATCTGCATGCTGATGGGCCATATAAGCCATTAATCTGCTGGGATTCCTTGCTGAAATGCTCCATCAGCTCAAATGCATCAGGTCTGATAGTTCGATGACTCGATACGCACGGCTTGGCTGTATGTTCTGGATATCGGTCAGGCGTCCCTCGCTTAGAAACTTCACTTCCAAGACATGATCTCTCTCCATGGTTCTACTTTTCCAGCAAGCTCCTCCTTTTTAATTAACTGAATGGTTCCTCGTAATCGCTCAAGCGGTACTTCTAAATACGGTTCAACTTGATACGCACGCGGCTGTCGTCGCATCAGGTTATTGAAGATATCAAGCATTCGGCCAGCGGCTTTGCATACAATACGATCTTCTGAATCTTCAGAGAGCTTCTTGAGAACTTGGTAAGTGACCAACTGAGCGAGGTGTTCGTGAAGGAAGGGGTCAATCTGGTTGTATATTGTGGTCAGGCGTTTCAGCCGCGATGCAGCAAATCTTCCGTTTTTAAGACCTTCCCATCTGTCCGCTTTAGTCACACCGAGATGAATAAGCGCATGTGCGTGTTCGTGAAAACGGACTACATACTCAAGATCTTCTTCTTCGCAGTCCAGTAGTCGGGCAGCCCTTTGGATGTTCTCTGAAAATAGCTTGATCGACCGGTTGGCTGAATTATATGTGCCTAAGAAGATGTCTATTGTAAATAATTCGTCGGCTTCTGAGAGTATCGGCGGTGACGGAGGATCATCAGCCGAGGGCCCCATTATGTCTTTGAGATAACATGGGTAACCCATCACATCTCTAATGATAACGTCTGGAGTCAGCTTATTGTGGAGCTGCTTTAAGATATCGAGTCCTTCGATAAATTCAGTCGCGTCAAGTTTCATTCACATTTCCTTCAGAAGTTCTCACGAGGCGTTCGTAAGGACCTTCAACAGTTTCTTGGCAGAATAATTGCCAATCCGATTTACGCATCAACTCGAACTCGTAATGAGTTATCAGACGCTAGAAATGATAATATCACACGAATACAGAATGATAAGATTTGACATAATCAATATTCAGCCCTTATAATTGGACTCAACGGTGAGTGTTTATCAAGAGGCAACTAGCCTCTAGCTTCACCACCTCTTGAAGCCCAGCCTATCGGGGCTTCACCTCCTTCAGCTTTAGCCACACCGTACGCGGGTGGCTGAACGTGAAGGTGGCGCCTAACACGCCATTCACGCTGAGCGCGGATCCTCGTGCTCGGAAACGTGGTGGTGTGTCGTGAAAACCTTTCCAACATCCTTCGCACTGTCCCTGCCGGTTTTCCCGTACTTTCTGCTCGTCTTATCGATTTGCCGTGTTGTGCAACCTCTTGCCCTTCAGAGCTATGAGGTTCGCCATAACCAAGGCCGAGCATTGGTCGGCGAAGAGCTGCTCGTTGGCTTCATGTGCAAGGACCTCCGCTTGTTTTCTATGCCCCACCCGGGAAAGGCTCAGCACTCAATTTATTTCACCAAAGTCAACCGGCATCGCAAAAAGGAAAGGGAAAATCTATGAAGCCACAAATGAAAATGATTCCTCTTGCCTCGCTCAAAATTCACCCCAGCAACCTGCTGACGGATCTGGACATGAAGATGATCGAACAACTGACAGAAAGCATGCGACGAGAGGGCTTTCGTCTGAACCATCCTCTCTTAGTCACACGTGATTACTCCATTCTTGACGGGAAACACCGGTATTTCGCTGCGGTAAAGGCTGGGATTAAGGACGTTCCCATTGTGATTGATGAAGCAACCACCGATGTCGAGGCAATGACCGCCACCACTATCGACAACACGTTCGTCAACACTCTCACTCGGAAACTGCCCAAGGGCATGCGTGTCATTCATACGGTCCGGAAGAATCTCTTAGAAGAGAAACCGATGAAAGAGCCCTGGAGCCTGGCCGGGGTCAATAAATCTGATTGGCTTGCTGCCAAACGAATTATCGAAGCGGAGATAGCCAAGACGAGCAAGGAGCGAAAGGGCCTCCCGATCGAACTCCTTGATGACATGATCCGCGTCCGGGAAATCTCCGAGCAGGTTTTCGATTTGTACCACGATGAGAAGGCATGGAACAGGATCGTCAAAGGAACGGCTGCATCGACTACACCGAAACGCAACTCTAAACCAACAGAAATCAGCGATGCAATTAATGCCTTATCCCATTATGTGAAGGTGACATCAGAGCAGGACCATAGTTTGCCGGAATCATTGCGAAATAACGTTCAATCATGCCTGGCCAAGATCAAGAAGCTCAGTCGGCCGGATACCGCCGGGAAGGCATTGGTTCTCGCGTGCGAGGTGACGTTGTCCTTACTGGCCAACAACAAAGATTCCAGTGACAGCTCTTCTAAACTCTTTGATTGATGGACGAGATATGAAGTTTATCCCTATGAAGCCTGGATCAATCGGTCTTCGTGTTGATGAAGTAGGCTTCACTGCGTCCACCGATGACTTAAATAAACTGAGAAAGCAAATAGACAATTTGCGAATGCTTTCTCTCCGCCTCCCCTTGATCGCCAGGGAAAATTCTGCGGAGGGGGTCCCATCTCTCATTGGGAGCCATGTTGCTTATTCTTTGATGCATGACCACCCGGAGGCTGAGGTCCCACTGATCGTAATACCGTCCCAAGACCTCACAGAAGAGAACCTCAAGTTCCTTACTAAACTCGATCGGGTGATCTCCACCGCAGTGATTAACGCTTTTTCTGAGGCTACGGGTCCCTCGCGTCCAATCCGGGCCAGAGAAAAGCGAGCCGACCAAAACCAGAGATGCGTCATCTGTCACCATCCGGGAAAGGACTACGTGCTCCGCGTACCTAAAAACTGGAAGACTCTTCTCTCACAGAACCAAGGCGGTCACGTTTCCTGCAAAAAGTGTGGAATACGGATTTTCCTGAATGCCGAAGAATTGCGGGAATTTAATTCCGGCACCCTAACAACATGGCACTTTATTCGTCTCAAATATGGAACAAATGGACGGGTTGAGGAATGCCCTCTGTGTGCGGCGGCCAAGAAGCAGTTCGGAATTATCTTACAGAGATTCCGCAGCGGTCATCTAATTGGGGAGGTGTGTTGGAATAGGCTAAAGGATCCCTTGGAGTGTGGATTCGAGCGAATCTATGATGGTGTGATATGGCTGTCTGTGATCTAAGTCCCCAGGTAATAGAGTTCCTCCAGAGGGCTAACACTCATCCAAGTACAATCCTCAGGTATGAGGAAACTCTACCTCTCAGCATCATTCTCCCGCCGTTGGCCGACAAAATCAGCGGGTGTTCATTGAAGGACGCTGTTCAATGGACCAATGCCATCTTCTCAGCTTTTGATATTCCTTTAAACCTACGAGGTATTTTGCATGCCGAAAGCGTGTTTCGCTATTGGGTTCCGCTCCTTCTTCAAGAGAACCCGCCGATTGAAACGACTGTTGCAATCGCTATCCTGAAGCAACTGTTCACGGATCTAAATAACTATAAGGTAAACAAGCTTGACAAAGGGCTGTTTAACATACGCCCCCGCGTGGAACACGAGCCTCTACTTGCCTTCCACGTTGCAGCATTTAGTCCGATACCCATGAGCACATCCCCCTGTCCATTGTATGAGTTGTGGGGCAGGACGTTTCACAAAGGTCTTCGCGAAATTCAGTCCACTACTTCAAAATTGGAAACTCTGCGGGGTTATGCAACATCTGCACGGCTCTTCTTCATCAAGTTCCCACATGCTTCTGTATATGTGGATCGTTCTGGCCCCATCACACTTCAAGCCTTTAAATCACACGTCGATAGCTTTCAACAAGGTTATACCGCTCAACCTCCGAAGAAACGTCGGAAGCACCCGGTTGAAGAAATAGCCGACGAGCATCGTAGTCGCTTATTGCGGCTTTTCCAAACGCATGGAGTTCGGGAATCCCAGCATGACGGAGGTAGCCCATCAGAAGACGAGCGATCACGATCATTGGATCACTCTGTAAGTGTCGAGTACATTGACGACAATCCAGCGACAAGACACGTCGACGCTAGAGAAGACGTGCCCCCGATCCGGGCTGGAGTTGCACGAATTCGGCTTGAAGACGAAGGAACTCCAAGCGATGATGGCCAGGATGAACCAGAAGAGACAGTAAGTGAATGGATCTGCCAGGATGAACAAGCGCCGCTACTTCGACACCCTCCCCACATACCATATCATTATGTGTCCCGCTACTACCTGTATCAATACGACTTCTTTTGGGACTCTAAAGTTCCAGCCCCTCACACCCTTGTAGAGCTTTATAAAGCGGTTGAACACTTGAGCCGATTGGATCCGGCAAAGTACGGGGCCCTTTGTCTCATGCTGCTTGTGCCTCTATTCACAGGACGTGATGTGCGAGAACTCGAAGAATCGGTGATTGCACCGTATCCGACGAAAGCAGAAAGCCGATTTCTGGATTTCCACGCTACTCTCTTCTTTGATGTGCGTGCGGAGTGGTTCTTTTTTCATCAGGATACGCTCCGCTCTTCGTTTCAGCCGCCGGAAGCAAGCGGATGGCTTGCATCGACGGCATGGGTTCCATTTCCTCTTCCGCAGCCATTGCTCAATATATGGAGGACTTATTGTGCGTGGCTCCAAGATGTCGGTCAAACCACTCCCGGTTCTCCGGTACTCCAGAATGTCGATGAAAAAGGACAGATCAAGCCACTCAAGGCGAAGGATGTTCATGGATTGTTAACAAGAGCAGGGGTTGATGCACGTCTAATCCCGAGAGTATCAGATCTTTGCCGAGGCTTTCGCGGATGGCTCGTTCACGGGTTCGGAATGAATGATGTGATGGCTTATTTCATTAGTGGACAGCTAACCAGCGTGGGAGTCAAGCCCCGCTATACCCATTTGATCGTTGACAAGTTCCATGACGAATATCAAGGATGTTGTAATGACCTACACAAGTATGTGTCTTCCCATCTTCCATTGTCCGGTTGGTGGAATAATCGTCCCGCCGTCGCTGGTCATATCCGAGATCAGGTGAGCGTGTATGGCATCGGCTCGCCGCTCGTATTAGGAGAAACCGCGCTACGAGAAGAAATTGAAAAGGTAGGCAACGCGGTCCACCGAACGTCATACCCCCGCAAACCCAATGAGGTAATTGCACATCATAACGCATCTGTAACCTATGCGGCTCTCGCCGCTCTAACGCTGGGAATTCGACCGAGAAATGATTTTGGCTTTTTGCAGAGTGATTATCTCGCCGATTTCGTTTGCATTCCCATCATCGACAAATTGAGTTCGCTCTATATTGAAGACCGCTTAATGGGGTTTCCTCCCACCGTTAGGCATCTCTTCCGCGAACTTGCCACAGGAAGAGCGGGGCTCATCCATATGTTGAAGATGTATTTTGGATATCCTGCTGAGCAGGAGTTGGAGAGTGACAGGCTCTTTGTGTTCTTGATGGACAACGGAAGTATCAGGCCATTCAGTTTGCGGACGTTGAGGGAGCTCTTGACGGCCTTTGGTTCGCACCGCCTAGCCCAAGGGCCTCTAAACATGGGGCGGCATTACAATAGAAGCTGCAAAGTGCCCTGGTATGCCGACGATACGATTGATTTCCATATTGGCCATCAACGAGCTGGACGAGAGCCCTTCTGCGCTTTTGGTAGCGCGTTCATAGGGCAGGCGCTGAAGCTGTTGCAAGATCATCACGAGGATCTTGTCACGCGTCTTGGATTTAGAAAACTTCCGTATTTCCCAAAGACAAAATGACTCCTAAGACCCTAGAAGAACTGGACAGCGTGATCAGGGCATTCGCCCAACAACTGGATCGTCTGGGGCGACGGGCCCCACAAACCGTTCTCACGGTGTGGTCATATCTACGGAATGTATTGGATAGATGCCAGATTAAAGATGATGGGCGGTATGACGTCCCAGATCATTTACTAAACGACCTCGTGAAGACTCTCGACAAACAATATTCCTCACGCGCTCATCAGTGGCAGGCCAAGCACACACTTAATCTCATTCTATTTAAGCTGTCGAAAGAGTCCGTGCTGCACTCTAAATTTGTCAATGTGCCGCACCAAGTACCTCGCACATTGGTCACAACTCTCGATGGGATTACTCCATCGATGCTGGCTGCTGCCTACCATTTGCGGCGCATCATGCAAAAGCCAACTGCACCCGAGCCTTCTCAAGACTGGCGTTGGGGGATAGAGTTATGGAGTTTCATGTGTTTTTATACATCAGTCGTGCTCGACAGCTTTGTCCTGCTGCCGAAGGTCCATAGTCGCTTATTACACCTTCGCAGAGAAGATTTGAAAGAACGCGGCTGGCTGAAGCTTCCTCAGCATGGGCGACGCGAAGAGGTAGACCAAGGACTACGCTCGTTACTCAGGTTTCCGCTGACTCACTCGTGTACCCTTCATCTCGAGAACCTTCTACAGATACTCGACCTGCCGGCATCAGAAAGAATCTATAAGGGTCCAGTCTTCACAGATGAGTGGCGGACTTCACGATGGCATAAGTGCATGGGCCTCTCTTGGATTGATTTCATGGCCGAACTCATGACCAACACTGCTTTTTCACCTTCCTTGTTCTCAATGGAGATATTAGTCCATGTGGCTACCGTAGTCGCCATGATGGAGAACATGCCCCCGTTCGCCGTCGCTGTACACACTGGCCAAGTATCGATTTCCCCCATGACTGACGGTAGCTTCAATCGGCTGTTTCTGCTGAAGGGCTTGCGAGGTACCGAAACACTAGTACGTCGCCAGAGACCAGTAAAGCCTCGACAGCGGGCATCTACCCATGGACCAGATGGCGAACTCTTTCAGCAAATTGAACAAGCGCGGCATCGGCTTCACCGCGAGCAGGCTGATGCGAGGACGGTCCGCGGATTGATTGCGGGTAGAATCTTCCAGTTGGTTGAAGTGACCGAAACTGAACTGGTCGATCGCGCCGAGCAATTCACTGCACTTGGGTACAACGTTCGGTGTTATGGACTTTGGCTGATACGGTTGTTGAGAGGGAAAGACGACAACGGTACTGTTGCCACGCGCGCTTCCGCGATAGCAGCTGCCTTCTTCCCATATTTTGTCGGTTCGCCCTTTTGCCGGTGGAGCGAGTTGGATTGGATATCGAATCTCGCCTCGGCTATGGACGATCATGAGACGTCTCAAGCCACGGCTAGCTACCGGCGGTTTGTTGATTTTCTAGTAGAAGCTCGATTGATTCCAAAGCCCACGATCCCCTGGCAAGCCCAAGCGTTCAGAAAATCAGCCCTTCACTACCCAGTCCCATTGGTAAATCCTCAAGAATTTGAGGCAGCTCTTGCAGCGAGTTCCTTACATTTCATACCCGCAGGAATTCGACCCCTGCTTCGAGTAAAAATGATCCTGGGTTTCGATTTAGGGTTACGCAGCATGGAAGCAACCAACTTGAAACTGCGGCATTTCATCAGGGAGCCGGAACCTGTGATCGAAATCAGGATCACTAAGACGGCATCTGGTATCCGGAACCTCCACCTCTCCAAGCTCATGGTGGTCCACCACTTGCTTGAGATTCGGCAATTCGTAGATCAACGTTATAGAGAAACGGGCGGTAACTTGGACGCCCCACTCCTTGCGACGGTGGAGCATCCAGAGCCATATGACAGCAGTTACTTGGCGTCGCTTGCTGGACTAGTACTTCGGGAGGTTATCGCAGAAAATCTATGCTTTCATCATTTGCGGCATTCCTTCGCCAGCTGGTTTCTCCTGCGTTGGCTCAGGGCTGTAAGGCCAGCCTTATTTGATGGAGTGAAGATCCCCATATTCGAGCAACAGATATTTGAAGAGCCGCTCCTCAGCGCCCTCCGTCAACTTTTGTTCGGCTTACGGGAACCAAAGATCGGGGAAGCTGCCTTCTCTCATGGGTTGGTCGCACTATGCCGGCTGCTGGGGCATAGCAGCCCAGCAACTACGCTTTCCTCGTACTGTCATACGGTAGATATTCTCAGCAGCCTTATTGTGAATCAGAATAGGAACACACTACGCTTGTTTTGACACCTCGCGAAACAGACGTAATTGCCACTTATCCCAACACCGGAAGGAGAACGGGTGAAGGATTCAGATGCGTGGGACTGTTCCGACCACCTCCAGATCCCGAGCGACGATTCCCATGGATGCCGCGGCGTTTGAGCACCTCTTCGCCTTCACCGGGATTGATACATACTCAAATAGGCCGAGGTTGTGCTCCAGTTCACGCTTGCCACTAAGGATGGTAGGCTATTTTCAGAATCCCGCGGCACGACACTTTATGGGACGCATCACGGTACTACAAGCCAGCTGGCCCCTGGAATTCAACGGGGCGGTTGCCCAATAGGCACGGACCTATTGCGACCGACATCGCATTGCTCTTCCGTATAAGAAAAGCGAACTAGCCTTACGAATGCTTCAAGTGCACCTTGTGCGAGGAATGCTTAGGCTGGAGGACGTATCGAGCCGCAGTTCATTCCGTGAATGCAGACCTTTCTCGACCGGTATCATTACCACCGGCCACACTTGGGATTGGTGCCGATGCATCCACCGCTCCTGCACCCATCAATACAGAAGGATAGACTATCGGACATTTACGGATAATAATGCGCGGCCTTGACACTCTGGTTCGAATATGGCGTGCTAGCATGTGTTTGGTAGGGGAAACTATGTCAGGCAAGCCAATAACCACGTCCTTGGGTATTAGTGCATCCGACTATGTCCCGGGACGCGGATATATTGAATCGCATGTATATCAGCTTGCTGATCACCTTGAGTATGGAGGCCACGCGCCACCACAGACTGATCCTGGATTCAGAGCCTTCCGGAAAGAAAATCCACACCACACACTTGCTAGGCATCTCGTCACGACGCAACTGGCCGCGAACATAAATCCTAGAAAAGAGGCGGGGCGCATCCGCGCAGATCTCGGCAACCTGCCTATTGATTATCTGGTGAGCGACTTCGGCTATTGGTGGCTTGGTGGGCGGGGTGTAGACAATCTGTGGTTCCGGCCCACTGCCCTCACCCACAAAGCTGTCCGGCGCATTGCCTCGAACGTCCGTGCGCTGGAAGATTTACTCAACCTCCCAGTTTATGCTGAAAACCCTTTTATCTTGCAGCCAAGCGGCGACCTTGACATGGCATGTTTCATGACTGAACTAGCACAGGAAGGCGTCCGACTGTGCTTCGATGTCGGGCACTTCGTGGCATGGTATCACAATGCCAGGCGGCCGCTCGCAAGAGCACTCGAGCATCTCCCTTACAACGCTATAAGTTTGGCACACGTGGCTGGACTTTCGAGAGTTGAGTACCGAGGGAGAACTTTTTTACTCGACAACCACAACGTGTCTCCCAATGGCGAATTGCTGCACGTGGTATCGAGACTGCTGAAGTTCGCTGGGAGGCTACGCTGGATCGTCTACGAGGCCGAGATGGCACCAACCCTTGTGCAGTTAATGGGTCTGCGAGCATTGAGGAGTCTAATACGGTGAATCGAACAGTTCGACGACAGCGAATCCACGAGTCCGACTACTATAGAGCAATGCTCCGCAAGCCACCACGTCCTCAGGCCGCTGCCTATTTGGTGTGGGTGCGTATGATGGCGCGAGTGCTGGTCGACGTACAAGCCTGGACTCCGTGCTTTGCGACCGCCTTTTCATCCACGACCCGTTCACTTGATGTCATGCGACCATATTGTGAGAGTGGAGCATACGAAGATGCCTTCGCGCGTGGCTTGCCACATCCCATTGCTTTCTTAGAGTATTTCTTCAACAGCGACCATCCGGTATGGCTAAAAGACATCGCGAGGTGCGAAGCTTGGGCCAGCGCCAGAGCTGGGAAGGTACCTGCGGAATGGCAGATCAAGCTCCGCAGAATACTCGGTATCCGGAGGCGCCGCAAGCTGGACTTCTTGATAGTTTCCCACGACGCTCTTGAGACACTACAACAACTCGTAGGCTACGCGGACTTTGGCATGATCCGTGGTGGTGGGTTGCTCTGGTTGTTGCGCGTCAGTCCGATTTATCCGGTCGTGGAGCCGAGTCCTCGTCCGGGGATTGTAGTTTTTTCTGGTTGCAACGATTCCACCGAAATGCGCTTTATGCCTGCGGAGGTCAAAGGTTAATGAACACAGCACGTGTGCGTGTCGGCCTTGCACTTGAATTTGGTTCGGACCAATTTGACAGTGGCGAGGATCGTATCGATTTCATCGAGTATGGGCTGCAACTCTGGCGGGGCGTGCCTAACTGGGTGAACTCAATGCGAAGGCGGGTCGGGCCCACCTTCCACCTACATCCTCTTGATGTTAACCTGGCTGGTCCCGAGCGTGATCTGGCCACGTGGAGCCGAAAACTGGCGCGATGGACAGCGGATACAGGTGCCACTGCCCTAGTAACCGATCTGGGCTTCTGGTATCACGGCCGCCGTTCCTCAACCTGGGAAAGACCTCCCCTGATGTCTACCTCAGCGCGCGTGTGTGCAGCACGCGCTTCTAAGGTTGCTCTCGCCTGCGGCATTCCGTTTCGCGTCGAGAATCCGCCAGTCGAATGGATGCCAGGGAACCCTTCGATCTGGAAATACCTAGACGAAGCCTCGGCCGCACCGAGTGTTGAGATCTGTTTAGACCTATCTCACCTACTACAATTTGAACGAAACGTGCACTGCCGCGGAGTTCGCCTCCCACGCGAGTTTCCTTGGGAGCGCGTGACAGAATTACACCTGGCCGGTTACGTGGTAGTGGAGTATCGTAGATTGCATAGGCTCCTCGACCAGCACGTTGCAGATATCAGCGATGAGCAAATGACACTTGCAGCAGAAGTTCTAGAAAGACGTGGTGAGGGGTTGCCTTTGGACATTTGCCTGGAAATGGAGCCTCGTTCTATCGAAGCCTGGACATCTACTGCCGCGCGTCTGAGGCGTTTTCTATGCACGACCACGCCTACACCGGCAAGCCTTCCACGGGGCTCAGAGGCCGTGCCGGCTAGGGTTAAGGCTTCCATTCCCTCCGAAGTAGGCCATAGCAGTATTCGTCAAAGTAACGGCCCTCTTTGTAGACATTCTCGCGAATAACCCCTTCGCGCTGGAATCCAGCTGTTTCGAAAGCGTGAATGGACCGGTAGTTGAAGGCATACATCTCAGCTCCTACCCGGTTGAGCTCCAGTTCTTCAAAGCAATATTGAACGATTCGGCTGATTGCTTCCCTACCAAATCCCTGTCCCCACAGCAGTTTCTGTCCGATAACTATGGCGACCTTGCAACGTCGGTGCTCAAAATCAATAAATGCGATCTGGACAAAGCCGATTAGCTCCTTGGTCTTTTTGATGTGGATAGCCAAGTGAATGATTGTTTGCCGCGACACGTCCATCCACCGCTCAAGAGCCTCACGTGTTTGCTGGCGGCTCTGAAAGATGATGCTGTCAGCGGTCATATAAAGGAGCTCTGGGTCGTTCTGCCATGTGTGGATCTTATCTTCGTTCTTAGGCGTATGCCGAGTGAGGACAAGCCGTCTGCTCTCGAGAATCAGCATTTTTGCGTCAAGCTCGGACATTCCGTCTCCTGGGGTCTAACCTGCCGCCTAACCTATAGCGTGGTGTCTGCCGGTCTGGAAAGTGCGTGGCGATCGGTGGCCAAGCCACGGCTTCATAGAGCAGGCGCAGAGCAATTTCTGCAGTGTAATTCCAGGCACTACCCGGCTTCAGTTCTGAGAAGTCAGCAGCTACGATTCTGCACGACGCACCAAGCCAAGCGACCAATTCGAGCACCTCTCGGATTTCCATGCCAAATGGCTCCGGACAGCAGGCATTAGGAATCTGAGCCGGGTCGAGCACATCGGCGTCTATGCTTAGATAAATTGGACGGCCGCGAAGAAATGCCAACGACTGCCGTAAACGTGGCAGGGTTGAATACCGAACCACATGGATGGGGGCATGGTCATAGACACGATGGTAAGTTGACGGTGCCCGGGCACCAATGTTTACTATTTTATGGAAACAGTCAGCCTCTAGCAGACGTGTAACAAAATTACCATTGTGTAGACCTTGCCTCCCTCCTGAATGATGCAACCCTAGGTCAAGGTGTGCATCAAGATACACATAAGTAAGCGGATCTGGAAAAACAGCACCCACCCCACGGGCGTGCCAGAAACTGACGCTGTGGTCACAGCCGATGGCTACTGGGACGAACCCCGCACCGGCCAATGTCGCTCCGACCAAAGCAGTATCTTCGCCTGCACGTTTACAAGCTCCACGGATGATGCCGACGTCGAAGACTTCCAGGCATAGTCCACGCCGTTTATGTTCTAGCCAAGGAGCCATTCTAGCTGTTGTGTTACGCAGGAAGGTCGCTGCGCGGGCGTTCCGCAAACCTCGTGACCGTCCTAACTCGATGTCTACGCCAAAAAAGGTGACTGTCTTGGTGCCGGATGCCAGATTTAGCTTGTCGAGGCGCACAATCGGTGCACCTCCGAAACCAAGACCGAGCATAGAATTAGACATGCTCTCCCACAAAGAAGGAAAACGGTGTGCTTTCGCCAGGGATTTGGACCATAATATTGGGATGCCCAGCTTCATAGATGGCATAGCCGTCATCACTCCAGCGGAACGGTAGTGGCACGACCCGACTGGCCTGACGCACAACTCCTTTGCGCTGCTCAAGTACGAACGACAGCGCAACTAATTCCTGTCTGAGCCCCTCGAAGGCCTCCTTAAGATCCGCTGTTATATCCGTACGAACGAACTTTAAGTGATGCGCACCGTGGTCGTTGCTGTGGCTGTCTTCCTCACCGACAACGCGCAACCCTGCAGAACTTGGTTCGTATGCCAAGGGCGCGTGGGGGGTAAGGCCAAATGAGTGGATCCCGATGCCGTCGATCAAAGGAGCTATTTCGGCTAGCCGTTTACGGGTTTGTTCTACGTGGTGCACCTGCATTCGCGGATAGTCGTAGATTATGTTGGCCTTGACTGCAATACCTGCTTCACGGGCCATGCGAAGTGACCGCAATACATCTTCGTACGTATTGCCCTTCTTCATGCCCGCTAGAATATCGTCACACAATGACTCGACCCCTATGGTAATTGAGTCAACTCCGCATGCGGCCATGTCTCCGAAGTGTTGGGGTCTTGCCCGCGGCTCGGCGCGAATCGAACATCCAAGGTGCAAGCCGCGCACTCGAAGTTGTTCCCCATCGGCACCGCGCAGTGCCGAGAAGTAGTTAATCGGTACCGCGTCGGAAATGAGATCAATGTGTTCCACTCCGTACCTGTCTGCCAGTGCGTGAGCATCAGCTACAAGCGTCGCAGGTGCGCGAAACAAAGCCGAGATTGTAAACGGGTCTTGTGAGGCCAAAAACGGATAGTCACAAAACTCACACCGTCCCCAATAACACCCCTCGGACAACAGCACCGGAAAGATGTGGTCTCGAAAATAGAGCTTGAGATCCACACCCTCGTACGAGAGAGGCCCGGCCAAAGCCCGCGTCCGACGCGCCTGAGTAGGTACATGGATTAATCTTCCACCGGGACCGATATAGGAGATTGCCTCAACATTTTCCAGAGATGCTAGCCCCAGCAAGTATGCTCGTAATGATGCAAAGGTTTCATAGAGATTAAACTTATAGGCAACGTCCGCTCCCGAGCGCCTCAGGAGAGTTGCCAGATAGCTATCTCCACTCAACTTAATTGCAGAGCCGCCGACCACTATGCGTCCGGGAAATCCAGCCTGGCGAAGCTTGGACGAAATGGCCACCAGATACTCGACCTGCGTGTGGAAAAGGGCACTGAACGCCACGTGGTCTGGACATGTCTCAAGGATAGACTCTGTGATCTGATCAATGGCGTGTACCCACAATGAGTCGCGCCAGGCTGGGTCTCTATTCGTCGAGGGCGGATCCAGCAGCACTTCCGTCACACCAGCCCAGTCGAAGCCGGATCGCGCAGAGGCGAAATCACGTCCTTGAGAATAGTCGCTCGACAGAAATGTCAGAAGTCGCCCGACGGTGGTGAGATCGTCGCGGGATAGCTTTGGACTCGCTAGAAATTGTGCCAATTGGCGCTGGAGTTCGGCGTTGATCTCCTTCCTGATCTGGGGGCTTAACAGCCAGCGGAAAAAAAATGCGTTCGCATCAAAAACCTCCACAGCCAACGATTCATCTTCTAAAAAATGACGAACGAGGAAGGGAGCCAAAGGTGGACCATTGCTCATGGATGCCGCATGTGGCGGAACGACAACTAGTAGTCGCTGCTTAGCCATAGGCCTCTTTGGGAATAAAGAGCGCTAAGGAATGCTCGACCAGCGAGTCAAGAAAGCGGAGCTCTACTTCCGGGATCGCCCCAGCGACAGCGGTGGGCCAATCGGAGCCTTCGAAGTACGCATCCAGGCCAGCTTTAAGTCGATTGGCTTGCGCGAGCACACGGCCAGTAAGCCCGCTCTGCACGACAATAGTACCATCCGTGTCAGATGCTGCGTCGAAGAATGGAATTACATAGAACTCTGTGCCTTCTTCGAAATCAAAACTCCACTGTGGGATTGGGAAAGGGGGGACGGGACAAGCCTGAAAATACAGCAGACTGTGAAGCGTGGTAGTAGCGCCGAGGAAAGGAAAGGGGAAGCCACGCATCAAACGTAGCGACGAAGAGAAGTCTCCCTCAGGATAGCTGTCGACATTGGGAGTTAAATGGCGCCACTTCAATTCCCAAGGGATCGATCTTTCATCACGGGCCTCATAGATCACCTCAATTCCGAAGGCTTCAGGTCGTTTGGCAACTTCGGAGCCAGGAGTAAGTCCGAAGCGGCCCACGGCGACCGTTGCTGCACGGCGCGACAATTGTGCTGCCGTCCGGAGTGTTGTTTGGGCCTGTTCGAACCGTTCCCCTGGAAAGCCGAGAAAACCCATAAGTTGAACAGGGATCTTCGCGTCAACAAACGCGTTGACGACATTGCTAAGGCGATCAACCTTTGTGCCCTTGCAAATTAAGTCAATCACTGCCTGGTCGGCACTCTCCATACCAAAGGCTGCCCCCACGCATCCCGCCCGCCGGAATGTTCGAACCGATTCAAACCTAAACGAAGACTCAAGACGGAAATCAGCCATCCAGCGAATGTCAACATTCTGCGCTATCAGCTCCTCCGAAAGCCTCAACGCATATGCAGGCGACAGCACATCGACGGCAAAAAAGAAGTTACGGACGAACTTCGAGGCTTGCCGAAGGTCATCCGCAACCCGTTCCGGTGAACGCGTTCGCCAGGGCGATGTGGGCCCGTTCGTTGATAATCCGTAGTCACAGAAAGTGCACTTGTTCCAATAACAGCCACGGGTCGGTGAATAGAGGCCACCAGGCTCTGGCGAGGCGTAGAGAGAATAGTCCCATAAGCTATAATCAGGCACGGGAAGCGCATCCACATTTTCAAAATGAATTCGTTCGAGCGGCCGAGGTTGCGCTAGGGACACAAGGTTTTCGAGCCCGTCAGGTGACTGCCCAGATTTAAGGCGATCAGCCAATTGCGTCACCAACGACTCGCCTTCTCCCGGGACAAGGTGGCTGGCACCGAACGAGAGTGTTGAGAGCTTCTCTACATCGTCAATGTACTTGTAAAACTTAGCAACGATCGGGCCACCGAGAACGACTTCGACACCACGCTGACGGAGGCGTCGACCCAGCGCGAAGCTGTGCTCTAGCTGGGATAAGAATGGAATAGTGAGGCCGACGAAGAGAGGGCTCTCTTCGGCCAGTCGTTCTGCGTGGAAATCATAAAAATAGTCGATAATCTCAATACCAAAACCTTGCTCTACGGCCTGCCTGAACTTTTCAAGATTGATGCGGTCATCTTCTACCCCTGGAGGGCTCATACTGCTAAATGTTCTATAGACAGCCTCACTGGAAAGCAATGTGAGCAGGCGTGGCAAATGATTGAGATCACGAATGGCATTGAGGTAAACCGCCAGATCAAAAAACGTGTCCCGCGCTTGCAGCAGTTTCCACGCGCGCTCAAATCGCGCGCTATCCTCCAGTAACTCTGCATAGAAACGAGCCAGCAGGGTACGGTCAAGAGATCCGCGAGCTGCCTGCACAAGGCAGGCGCGGCGTAGTTCTTCTACAACCGTTGGGGCAATAACGTAGTTCCAGAACTCGATACCAAGATCGCGGACGGCATACGCATGACCCGATTGGTTCAGCGCACCTGCGAGATAGGAATAGCTGTGGTAGGGTTGAGTAATATCCGTCGAGGCACAAGAAACCAGATGAATCACCTTACGTCTATTAAGCGAATCGGTCCACCTCGCTCGCCAGCGCTCGTTAGCACTAGTGAGTATTTCTCGTGCCGAGGTTCCCACAGTTGCCTTTCAAAAGGCGAATCGTCGCTCAGCGATCGTACTGTTTGGCAATCACGGCCCCGGGGTTAATCTCCAGAGCCTTGATCACTCGCACGTTTTTGCCAATCTCTAGAGTTGCCTCTTTAAGGAGTTTGTCCAAAGAAGCTTGTGCGATCTCGACTAAAACTGCCTTGCGGGGAGTTTT
>LNFM01002186.1_pt1 | contig 41566 bp, 35 predicted proteins | sample 596031 | NCBI WGS metagenome assembly LNFM01 (sample SAMN04254537, study PRJNA301005) | activated carbon metagenome | isolation source: dual media filters at the Ann Arbor, Michigan drinking water treatment plant | place: USA: Ann Arbor
TTCGAGCGCGCCGCTTTGCTCCAGCGAGCGGCGGAAAAAGTCGGCGGTGGTGTACGGCACGCCGATGCCGCAGAACACGATGGCGAACTCCTCGCGCTCGCCCGCCGCGTGCGTGAGCAGGCGCGCATGACCGGCGATCTCCACCGCGATGCGGTCGTGCGGCAGGCCGCCCCCCGAGAAGATCGGCAGCTTCTGCCCGCGCACCAGCGAGTTCATCAGGTCCACCGCGCTGATGCCGGTCTCGATGAACGCGCGGGGCGTGGCGCGCGCGACCGGGTTCAGCGGCAGGCCGTCGACGCGCAGGCGCTTCTTGACCGCGATCGGCGGACCCCCATCGATCACCTGGCCCACGCCATTGAACACGCGGCCGAGCAGCCCAGGGCCGACGCCGAATTCGATTGGCGCGCCGAGAAAGCGCACCACGGTGTCGGCCAGGGCGAGCCCGGCACTGGGCTCGAGCATCTCGATCGTCACCGCGTCTTCGTCCAGCGCGGCGACGCGGCCCAGGCGCGGATGGCCGGCGCGGTCGATCACCTCGACTGCCTCGTTGAGGCCGACATCGAGCGTGCGGTGAACGAACAGCAGCGGGCCGTCGAGCTTGACGGCGGCATCGTGGACGGTGACACGAGGGGGCATGGCGTCTCCCGGACGGCTCAGTCTGTCGGCGCGCCGCGCGTTTCGCTCCGCAGCGCGAGCGGGTGGCGTGGGCGCGCGGCAGCGGTGTACCGACTGCGACCGTGCGCCGCGTCAGTGCGAGTCGCGCAGCGCTGAATCTGGCCGATCACGCAGCTCGGGCCGCTCGGATCGACGCTGCCGCTCGGTAGCGCCATTGGTCGAATGCGCCGCGAATTCATCATCTCAAGCGGCGGCGGTGGCCGGCGCCACGGCGGCCGCCAGCGTTTCGAAGGCGGCGTCGATGCGCTGCGCCAGCGCGTCGAACCGATCGAGCGCGTCGTCGCCGATCTCCTCGCCCATGCGCTGCAGCGGCCGCACGATGTCGAGCGCGAAGACCGCCTCCGGCGTTGCGCCGGCCTCCTGCGCACGCTGCGCCAACTCGATGAAGTGCGTCAGCAATCGCAGCATGCAGGCCTGCCGCTGCGGACTGGCGCTGCGATCGACCGCGCTGAACGCCGATTGCCGCAGGAACGCCTCGTTGAACAGTTCAGCACACGACAGCGCCAGCCGCTGGCGCGCCGGCAGCGCGTCCTTGCCGATGATGCGCGCCATTCGCTCCAGCCGCGCCTGTTCGTCGAGCAGGGTGAGGACGCGACGGCGCAGCTCCAGCCATTCGTTCTCGCCGCTGGCGGCGCGCCCGCGCGCGGTGGCCACGCCGGCATAGATCTCCTGCCACCACACCGCCATGTCGAGCGAGTCTTCGCTGTAGCTCTGCAACGGATTGACGGCGGGGTAAAAGCGCGCCTGCGCGCGCTTGGCATCGAGCGCCCAGAAGCTGCGCACGTAGCGTTTGGTGTGGCTGGTGACCGGCTCGGAAAAGTCGCCCGACGGCGGCGAGATCGAGCCGAGCAGCGTCACCGAACCGGTGTCGCCGTTGAGTGTGGTCACCTTGGCGGCACGCTCGTAGAAGTCGGCGAGCCGGCTGGCGAGATAGGTCGGATAGCCGCCTTCGCCGGGCAGTTCGCCAAAGCGGCCTGACACCTCACGCAATGCTTCGGCCCAGCGCGAAGTCGAATCGGCCATCAATGCCACGTGCAGGCCCTGGTCGCGGAAGTACTCGGCCACGGTCGCCGCGCAGTAGATGCTCGCCTCGCGCGCGGCCACCGGCATGTTGCTGGTGTTGGCGATGATGACGGTGCGCTCCATCAGCGGTCGGCCAGTGCGCGGATCCTCCAGCGTCGGGAACTCCTCCAGCACGCCGGCCATTTCGTTGCCGCGCTCGCCACAGCCCAGGTAGACGATGACGTCGGCGTTGCAGCCCTTGGCGAGCGACTCGAGCAGGATCGTCTTGCCGGTACCGAAGCCGCCCGGAATCGCGCCCTTGCCGCCGCGCGCCACCGGAAACAGCGAGTCGAGAATGCGTTGGCCGGTGATCAGCGGCTCGTCGCTCGGCAGCCGCGCCTGCACCGGGCGCGGCGTGCGCACCGGCCAGAAGTGGGCGAGCGCGATGTCCTGCGTCTTCTGCTGGGCGTCGACCAGCTGCAGCAGCGGCTCGGTGACGCTGACATCGCCGGCGGCGGCGATGCGCGCGACGCGACCGCTCGACAGCGGTGGCACCAGTGCGTTCTGCGTGCGGCCGAGACCGTCCAGGCGCGCGACCGTGCCGAATACGGCCCCGCCGGCCAGTGTTGCGCCGACCTCGACCGCGGGCATAAAGCGCATGCGCAGCGCGCTGGCGGGCGGCGGGCCGGGCAGCACGTGGCGCGCCGCCTGCGCGTGCGGCAGCGCCACGCCCTGCGCGTCCATCGCGCGCAGCGGCCGCAGCAGGCCATCGAAGATGTCACCCAGCAGGTGCGGCCCGACGGCAATGCCGAGCAGCTCGCCGCTGCCTTCGATCGTCACGCCGGGGCGCAGTCCGGTGGTGTCTTCGTACACCTGGGCGACGATCTCGTCTTGCTGCACGCGAATCACTTCGCCGAGCAACTGCTGCGGCCCGACCCGGATCGCTTCGCGCAGACGGAAGGCGGCGCCGGGAAGCACCGCCGCACGCATCACCGGTCCGCTGATCCAGCGAATCGTCGCGCCATGACCGGTGCGGGCGCCGGGCACGTTGGCCCTCGGGCTGCCGTCGTCCATTACTCAGGCTCCTCGATCAGTTGCAGTAGGCGCCCTTGCACCGCCTCGCGATCCGCCAGCAAGCCGTCCAGCGTCGCGTCCAGCACGTTGTGGCCGGCCTGCACGCGAAAGCCGGCAGTCAGTTGCGGGTCGTCGATGATGTGCACGCCGTGGGCGCCGTGCACCAGCAGCGTGGCGGCCACGCGCTCGCGCTCGGCCGTGGCCCAACCAACGGGGCAGACCAGCACCCACGGATCGGCATCGGCGCGCGCCGCGTCCTGTGTCAGCTGCAGCGCGGTGCGCACGCGCGAAAGCTGGGCCGCGATCCAGAGCGCGCGCGCCGGCGCGCTGTCCCACTGCGCCTGCAGACCCACCCGCAACGCTGCCCAGCCGTGCGTCAGATGGGTGGCAGCGCGGCGTTGCAGCGTCAGCCGTCTCTCGGTCGCCAACTGTGCCTGGGCTGCCGCCAGCACGATCGCCATCCGCCTGCGCTCCTCGCCAATGGCGGTGCGCACGCGCCGGCGTGCCTCGCGCAGGGCGCCGGCCACCAGTGCGCGCGCCTGCGCACGCGCCGGCTCCAGCAGCGCAGCGCAGCGTTCGTCGCGGTAGGCCTGCACCACGTCCAGCAGAGCAGCGGTGCGCTGTTCGAGGTTCATGGCGCGCCTGCTTCAGCTGCTTCGGTCGGTTCCGCTTCCAGGCCGAGCTGACGTCGCACGCGCTCGGCCGGATCGATCGCCGAGGTCTGCCCACCGCGGTCATCGGGCAGCACCAGCACCAGCGGGTGCAGCGCGGTCAGCGCCGGCTCGAGCACGTCGGGCGGCAGCGCTTGCGCCACCGCGGTGCTCAGCAGCACCACCGAGGCGTTGCTGCGCAACGCGGTCAGTGCCTGCGCTTCGCAGCCGGGATCGGGCGTCACCGCGTGGGCGCCGGCCAGCCGCCAGCCGGCGGCGTCCTGCAGGTTGCCGAGGTAAGCCAGCGCGTGGTTTGTCTTCATGATCAGCCGAGCCGGTTCAGGATCAGGATCGAGATGATCACGCCGTAAATGGCGATGCCCTCGGCCAGACCGACGAAGATCAGCAGACGCCCGAACAGGTCGGGCTTCTCGGCCATCGCGCCGACCGCAGCGGTGCCCAGGCGTGCCACCGCATAGCCGCCGGCCAGCGACGACAGCCCGGTCGAAAGCGCCGCCGCCATCAAGCCCCAGCCCCAGGCGTCGGCTGGCACGCTTGACGCCACCGCGGCGGTCTGCGCGTCGGCGCGAGCGGGGAACATGCCGAGCAGGAACACGGTGCCGCCGAGCGCGAGCAGCACGGACAGGGCGATCAGACCGACGGGCAGCAAGACCGACATCGACGGGCGGCGCATTTTCTATTTCTCCTGTTTGAATCCGGCGTCGGCCGACGCGAGTGTGGCCGGCGGTGGAATGAGCGGCCGGAACTCGCGTCCCTCCGCCTTGAAAAACCGGGTGAAGAACTCGAACAGCACCAGGCGCGTGGTCTGGATCGACACCACCAGGCCTTCGATGGCGATGATCAGCAGGTTGCCGAGCACCAGGATCAGCACATAGACGATGCTGCTGTCGACTGCGGACGCCAGCGACACCACCGCCGATGAGAGGCCGGCGTGCGCCAGCGCGAACGCGCCCACGCGCGCGAAGCTCAGCGTGTTGATCAGCACCTGCAGCGTGTGCTCGACCAGGGCGCCGAGCGCCTTCATGGCGGCCGCCAGCGGCCGGTGTCTCTCGGTGGTGCGCAACATGACCGGACGGCCGAGGCCCGCGTCCGTACTCATGGGCGGTGGCGGCCAGGCAGCCATCGCCATGGCCAGCGCGACACCGAGCGCTGCGATGATCCAGCCGAAAGGATTGACCAGGCCCAGCAGCACGCCGAAAAAGACCACCAGCACCGGCAACTCATCGCGCAGCCAGTGCCGCGTCTGGTGCTGCCACCAGGCCTGCAGCAGGCCGAGCAGCAGGCCGAGCGCGAGCAAGGCGGCGCCGGCGATCACCGGCACCACCAGCACCGGCAGCGGATGGGCGAGCGGGTGCAGCCACAGCGGCGCGAACAGGTGCTCGATCGAGAACACGCTGCCGAACACCAGACCGAAGAATGCCGCGCACAGGCCGCAAGGAACCAGCAGGCGCAGGACCGGCAGCCGGCGCGACAGCACCAGGCCAAGCGCCGCCAGCACCAGACCCTGGCCGACGTCTCCGAACATGTAGCCGAACATCAGCGGCACGGCGAAGGCGAGCAGCATGCTCGGGTCGGCGCCGCTGGCACCAGGCATGCCGACCAGCCGCGGGAACAGTTCGAACGGCCGCACCCACCACGGATTGGCCAGCACCAGTGGCGCACGCGCACCGCGCGGCGGCGGCGGGAAGTTCACCAGCGCGCGGCCGGGGCTGGCCTCGATCGCCGCCACCAGGCGGTCCGGATCGGTGACCCAGCCGGTCAGGCGCGCAAACACGTCGCCATGCTCGCGGTCGCCCAGGCTGATCGCGCCGCCGTGCTCGAAGCACCAGGTGGCGCGCGCCACATCGCCCAGGGCATCGGCGACCTGGTGCGTCTGGTTCAGCGCCGCCAATTGCGCGCGCAGATCGTCAGCGCGGAGGTCCATCGTCGCGTTGCGTTCGGCGATCTGCGCCCGGCTGGCTTGCGCGCTGGGCTGCAACCAGTCGGGAAAGCGCGCGCGCCGGCCGTTGGCCTCCGCCACCGATGCGGCCAGCGCGTCGATCGCCGGCGGCGGGCCAACCGCCAGCAGCAGCGTTTCATCGCCAACCGGGGCAAAGCGGGTCAGCACGTCGTCGGGCACCGGCACTTCGGCCTCTGCCGGCAGCGCGAACAAGGCCGGCTGCACGCCGACGGCACCGTCGCCGCGGTTGAGCAGCGAAAAATCGATCGCGCTGTCGGCCAGGGCGACCAGCGCGCGGTCAGCGAGCACGAGATCGGCGCGGGTCGCCTCGATCTGTTGCAGTTGCGTGATCAGCGGCGCGGCGTCACGCGCCCAGGCGGTGAGGGCATCGATTCCGGCGGCCAGCGCATCCGCTGGCGCGCGCGCATCGGTGCCCAGGTGCAGCTGGGCGGCGGGCCAGTAGCGGCCGTAGCGGCGCGCCAGTTGCGCATAGTCTTTCAGCAGCGCGCTCACATTGCCCGGCGCGGTGGCGGCGACGCCGTCGGTCGCGTGCCACTCGATCTCGACGCAGCCGGCATGGGCGAGCGCCTCCAGCGCAAGATAGGCATCCTCGCGCGCACCGATCACCTCGAACCAGCAGGCGGCACGCGGACGCAGGCTCATGGCAGTCCGTCTACGCGTGAGTCAGAGTCCGTATCGACCACGCGCAACAGGCATTCGGCGCGCAGGCGTTCGAGGTCCAGCGCGATCAGCAACAGATAGGCGAACAGGGCCACCGGGCGCGACGGGTCTGCGCGCAAACGCGCGCTGACGCGCTCCGAAAACGCCTCGCGCGCGGCGCTGGTGTCCGCGACCGGCAGCGCGGCGAAGCGCTGTCGATGCGCGCGGGTCAGCGCGACCAACTCGTCTAGATCAGCTTGTTCGCTGGCTGGCGTGGTCGGCCACAGCGCGCGCCAGCGAGACAGCCACGCGGCCAGCGTGCGCGGCAGTACGTCAGCCGCAGTCGGGCGAACGACCGGTCGCGCGTCGGCCGCATCAGCAGGCGTGCAGTCGTTGCGGTCGACCGCGAGCAGGGCCTGCCCGAGCGCCGCCAGCGGGCCCGTCGTCAGCGCGGTGCGGCGGGTGGCGGTGTTGCCGTCGGCGTAGCGAGCGAACACCGCGTCGGTGCGCATCCACCGCAGCGGCGGCGCAATCCACAAGTGGGCGACGCCGCTGACATCGGCAAGATGGGCCGTCCATGCGATGGCAGCCCGCCACGGCGCGGGTGACCAGCCGGCGAGTTCGGCCACCCGTGCGCGCCACTGCGTCCGGAAGGCCGCATCGACACCGTCACAGTCGGCAGCGCGTGCCACGCCGCTCAGGTAATTGCCGACGGCCGCGCTGCGGGCGCGCTCAAGCAGTGCATGCAGGCTGCCCGCGGCGTGCAGTCGTTGCCACAGGCGTTGATCCGGGCGCCAGGCCAGACGGGCCATCGCGCGGCTGCCGGCGTAATCGAGCGTCAGGCCGTCGATCATGACGAGGGCTCGGCAACGGTATCCGGCGTCCGGGTGACCGGCGGTGCTGCGCCGGGTTCGCGCGTCAGCTCGTGCGCCAGCCACTGAACTGCCGCGGCCAGACGGGCGGGATCCGTCGGGGTATCTGCCGCGGTGTCCGCCAGTGCAGCGCGTTGGGCCTGGATGCGCGCGAGCGCGGCCTCAAGACGCGCTTCGACCGCACGATGGACGTGTGCCACGCGCAGAGCGGCGCGCTCGGCGATCACGCGCGCGCGATCGCGCGCTGCCTGAACTTCGCTTTCGCTTTGGCGTTCACATGTGACAACGGCGACGCGCGCATCACGCTCGGCTTGCAGCACGCACGCAATCGCCCTGTCGGCTGCGGTGCTGACCGAGCCGGTCCGGGCGAGGGTGGCGGACCGAGGCATTGCTCATCGCGCGCGGGCTCGCGCCCACACGTCGGGGTGGTCGTGAAGATTGTTGCGCCGCACGCTCAGACGCTGGGAAGGGCGCACGTCGCGACATGGCTATGGTGAGCGGGATGCCGCGTCGCCGCTTGACCCCTGTCAAGGGGGACCCCTCGGTCAACCTGTTGCTGGCAAGGACGTTTGAGTCGTGCGAGCATCGCCGCCGCCGGATCGATGTGGCTGAGGCGAACGGCGCGGCGCGACAGCGTCTGTTTTTATAAACCACCCCACGTTTCTAGCGTGGATCAGGAGGACAAGTGAAGAAACTGATGATCACCACGCTGGCTGCCAGCTTGCTTACCGTCACTGGCATGGCGCAGGCGCAAGACGGCCAGGCGCTGGCGAAGGACGCTGGCTGCTTGAAGTGCCATACCGTCGACAAGAAGAAAAAAGGACCCGCGTTCAAGGCGGCGGCCGCCGACTACAAGAAGGCCGGTGTCAGCGGCGACAAGGCCGTGGCGAAGATGAAAGAGGCGCATGAGGCCGACGACCTCAAGGGCGTCAAGAGCGACGCCGACATGAAAGCAATCATGGCCTGGGTGCTCGCTCAGTAACGCAATCAGTTACACGATCCGCGACGAGGACACACCGTCGCGCTTGGATCGTGGTCAACGAAGCCGGGCCATGGCCCGGCTTTTTTTCGTCATTCGTTCTTTAGCCCTGTCCGCTACATGGACATCATGTCTCGCAGATGCGATTGGTTCCGCAACATGAAGCAGGATTTGCGCTTGATCAATCGCACCACAAAGGACCGCGAGCACGCTCCGACGCTGGTGTGCGTCTCAGGGTAATTGCTAGGTGGCTAGACGGCCACGTATCCCGGATAGCCACTAAGTGCTTGTTTCGTTTGGTTTCAGGGAGGTCATCAGCGAGTGGTTCCATGTGCGACACGCGCGTGGGCTGATGCGGCCAGTCGACTCGGAGAAAAAAAGTGAGAAATCCATTGGTTCGGTTGATCGCGAGCGTGGCGCTGGTTGCTGCCGTCGCTGCTTGCGGAAGCGGCGATGACGGTGCTCAAGGCCCGGCCGGTCCGTCGGGTCCGGCAGGTCCCCCGGGACCCGCGGCGACGGCCGCGATCGTCTTGACACAGAACACCCCGGCGGCGACGTTCGCCAATCTGAAGTTGAAGGCGACCGTGGTGTCGGTCAACGTGACCAGCGGCAAGCCCGCCGTCACGTTCCGGCTGACCGACCTCGACAACACGCCGGTCGTCGGCCTCGGTTGGAACCGCGCCGCGACGGCGGGCTCGTCCGTCCCGAACCTGGCCTTTGCGCTGGCCAAGCTGGTGCCGGCCAATGCGACGACGGGCACGCCCAGCAAATGGGTCAGCTACATCGTCACCGGTACAACCGGCGCGCCGGGTCGTCCGAGCACGGACAACACGGGCACGTTTGTTGACAACCGCGACGGCACCTACGTCTACACATTCTTCCGCGATGTCACCGCCGTCAAGGCGGCCGTCGACGCATCGACCGACAGCGGCAACAATCGCAAGGCCGACCTCGGCGATCTCACCTACAACGCAGCGCTGACGCACCGGCTGTCGATGGTGATCTCCGGCAATGCGCCGGTCCCGGCGGGCACGGCCACCGAGCCGCTGAAGGCGCCGGTGACGGTCCTCTATGACTTCGTCCCGGCGACCGGGGCAGTGGTCACGCCGGCGACGCCGCAGCGCGACATCGCCTCCAACGCTGGATGCGAGTCGTGCCACAGCACGCTGGGCGGCATTCCGGGCGATGCGTCGGAAAGCTCCGGCCTGGCCTTCCACGGTGGCAACCGCAATGACGTGCGTTATTGCGCGGTCTGCCACACCGAACAGCGCAAGTTCGGTCGCGCACCTTCGACGGCAACCGGCCTCCAGCTCACCGGCAGCACCTACGTGGTGGACGACCTGACGGTCGGCGAATCGGTGGTGATGATTCACAAGATCCACGCGGGCAGCAGCCTGGCGAAGAGCGGCTACAACTATGCGAACGTGCTGTTCGACCAGGGTGGCTACTCACAAGACATCCGCAACTGCGCCAAGTGCCATAACGGATCCGACGCCACGTCCAACACGCCGTTCACGCTGCAGGGCGACAATTGGAAGAATCAGGTCGATCGCAAGAGCTGCGGTTCCTGCCATGACGGCATCAACTGGGCCACGGGCGTCGGCGTCACGCTGAAAGATGCGGCCGCAGGCCTGACCTCGACTCCGAATGCCCACCCGGTCGGTGCGCAGACCGATGACACGCAGTGCAACGTGTGTCACGGCGTGACGACGGCCGGTGTCAACCGTGTCGACCTGTATCACCGCCCGGTGACGCCGCCGAATCTGGCCAACGCGCTTCTGCTCGGCGGCACGAACAACAACACGAACTCCGCGTGGCTGGCGTCCAATCAATCTCGCCTGCCCACCGGTGCGATCAAGGTCGCCTACGAGCTCCAGAGCGTTTCTCGCAATGCCACTGGCAATCCGGTCATGGTGTTCCGCACGCTGTTGGATGGCGTCGTCACGCCGCTACAGGACTTCACGACCGCCACGGCAAACCCGGCCACTGGGCAAAAAGAGATTCTGGCCAACTTCATGGGCGGGCCCAGCGTGTACTTCGTTTACGCGGTCCCGCAAGATGGCATCGCCGCGCCGGCTGATTTCAATGCCTCGGCATCGGTCTACCTGCGCAGCCTGTGGAACGGCACGACAGGCAATGCGGCCAATACGCTGACCGGTCCGGACGCCAATGGCTGGTACACCGCAACGCTGGGTGGCACGGTCCTTCCAGCGAACGCCACCATGCTGACCGGCGGTCTCGGTTACTCCTATGGATTGCGGACCACGCTGCCGCTGACCCAGACGAACCTTGCCGGCTACCCGACGGCGCCGGCCACGGCCACCAGCGGTCTGACCGCCGGCATGCCGAACGCCACCGGCGGCCTGATCGTGATCGCCAAGAACGTCCAGCGGGTGGCCACCGGCTTCACGGGCCGCCGCACGATCGTCGATGACGCCAAGTGCAACGCCTGTCACCAGGAACTGGGCACGTTCACCGAAGATGCGTTCCACGCCGGCCAGCGTAATGACGGCACGACCTGCTCGTGGTGCCATACGCCGAACCGCAACAGCAGTGGTTGGACCGCGCAAACGGACAACATGACGCACGCGATCCACGCGTCGGCTCGTCGCAACGTTCCGTACACCTGGCACTCGATCTCGACGACGGACAACTTCTCGAAGATCAAGTACCCGGGCGTGCTGGCGCGCTGCGAGCAGTGCCACATCCCTGGCTCGTATGACTTCACCAACGCAGCTTCGGCGAATGCGGCCGGCCTGGGTTCAGATGGCATCGACAAGCGGCAGAACCGCTACATCACGGGTACGCCGAGCGCTGCAGATATCAGCCTATCGCCGTATGTCGTCGGTGGCACCGCGTACGGCGCCGGGTTCAGCTTCAGTGCTGCGACGGGTGTCACGACGCTGCCGGCCGACACGGCCCTGCTGATGTCGCCGACCGTCACTGCATGCGTCGCCTGCCACGACTCGTCGCTGGCAATCAGTCACATGGAAGTCAACGGTGGCCGGTTCTACGACCGGCGTGACGCGCAGTTCGCGCCTGCCAGTAACGCACTTTCGGGCACGGCGAGGGTGGAGCAGTGCTTCATCTGCCACGCGAGCGGCAAGCTGGCCGGGATCCGCGAGATGCACGCGAGGTAAAAAGGGGCATTTACAACCCTGAGTCATGCGACCGGGCCTGAACCCGGTCGCGCTGGCGACAACCCGGCAGCGGAAACGCTTCCGGGTTGCTTTTTTGAGGATTCATTTTCTTAAGTGCGTGCGAATCTCGCTGCTTTGCTGCAAAGTGCGGCAACAAGGTTCTGCGCAGTGTTCGATCGGGGCACCCGGTAGTGAAGAGTCGAATGTTTTGTTCATTGGCGCCGGCACTGCTGGCGCTTGTCAGTTTCACCGTGGTGGCCGCCGTGCCGCCTGCGAGCGAGCCGTCCGCCATACCACCGCCGGCATCCCATGCGATGCCACCCAAGGCAGGTCAAAAGAAGCCGCCCGCTAAACCCATCAAGCGAGTCGATATCAATAGCGCCAGTCGCGCCGAATTGAAAAAGCTGCCCGGCATTGGCGACGTCGAGGTCGACAAGATCATTGCCGGCCGGCCATTTCTCAGTAAAGTCGATTTGGTGACCGGGAAAATTTTGCCCGAAGGTGTCTACATCTTGATCAAAAATCAAATCGTCGCGAAACAGCAGGCCGCAAAATCCGCGGCGAGGAAGTGATGGAGACTTGCATGAACTTTTCGAAGAAGTGGTTGGGGGCCGCGGCCCTGGCATTAGGAACCCTGACCGGGTGCGGTGGCGGGAGCGACTCGTCAGCGCCGCCGCCGGCCACCACCCAAGTCGGACAGGCGCTTGCCGCTGCCGCCGCGCTGCCTGCCAACGACAGCGCCACCAATTCCAGTTCTGCCTTCAAGGTCCTGCAAGCCGCAGGTGTGCCGGCGGTGATCGTCAATGGTGCGCCGGTGGTGAACTTCGCCGTCTTTTCCGACGGCCTGGCCAAGCGCGACCTCGTGCTCAGCAACGTGAGCTTCGCGATCGCCAAGCTGGTGCCGGGGACCAATGGCGATATCGACCGCTGGGTCAGCTACGTCTATCGCACGGAGACTGCGGCGGCCGGGATTGGTCCGGGCGGGACGCCGGTGCTGCCGACCGCGCTGCAGGCGACCACCGATCCGAAGCCCGCCAGCCTTGCCAATCAGTTGGTGTTCAACGCTGATGGCTACTACACATACAGGTTCAGCACCAATATCACCGATCCGGCGCGTACCAGCGGCGTCGTGTTCGAGCCCAACCGCACCCACCGCATCGCGATCCAGTTGTCGTACACAAACCGGGCGGGCGAGCGCATCCTGGTCAATCCGTACTTCGACGTCACATTCGACGCGAGCGGCCGCTCGGTGCCGGTGACGGACCCGGCCAAGACCCGCATCATGGCCGACACCGCTTCCTGCAACGGCTGCCATGACAAGCTGGCGATCCACGGCGGCGGTCGGGTCGATGTGCAGTACTGCGTGATGTGCCACAACCCGTCCACGCTGGACGCCAACAGCGGCAACGTGCTGACGATGTCCACGATGACGCACAAGATCCACGCGGGTCGTCTGCTGAAAACGCAATTCGACGCGGGTCAGGGCGGCGAGGAGTACGTGATCTGGGGGTTCGGCAACTCCAAACACGATTACTCCGAGGTCGGCTTTCCGCAAGATCTGCGCAATTGCAGTGTCTGCCACTCCGCGGCCAATCCCAATACGCCGCAAGGCGACTTGTGGAAGACCAACGCTTCCAAAGAAGCGTGCGCCACCTGTCACTCGGACAAGCCGGGCTCCAGCTTCTACGCCAGCCACACGCTGATTGCGCAGGGCCTGGTGGGACCGACCGCCGTGATCGCCGATATTCCCAATCGCGACTGCGCGGCCTGCCATCGCCCCGGCACCGGCCTGGCACCTGACCGCGTGCACTGGAATCAGACGGAAGAAAACGCGGCCAAGTACAAGATGAACATCGAGAGCACGTCATACGACGCGGCGGCGCGCACGGTGACGGTGCGTTACTTCCTGTCGGATCCGACCAACGGCAATGCCGCCTACAACCTCGTCACGCCCGACTGCACGGGCGCCGGGGCAACGTTGGCGTGCAGCAACAGCACGCGCTTCGGAAATCTGCGGTTCTACGTGGCCTACAGCAATGTCGTCGGCCAGCCTGACCGGATCACCGAGTTCTCGGCTTACAACAACGGCGGCAGTGGCGCCAACGCGTTTGCCTACAAAGGGACCAACGACGGCAGCAACCGCTACACGCTGACGATTCCGATTCCCGCAGATACGGCGACCGCCGTGGCCAAGGGCACCGCGCGAGTCATGAGCATCGGCCAGATCAAGGAGGCCAAGCTCGACGTGCGGACCGCGGTCGACCCGCGCCCGCCGATCGTGCCGACGGTGCTGGTCAACACGGTCGTACAGCACACGTTCGCCGACGTCGCGTTGAGTGGCGCCCTCAATCCGCGCCGGCAGGTGGTGTCGAACGAAAAGTGCAATGTCTGCCACGGCGCACTTGGCACCACCTCGGGCTCCAACACGCTGGCGAATGCGTTCCACGGCGGCGCCCGCAACACGGTCGAGTCCTGCACCCTGTGCCACGACGCGAACCGCTTCTCGTCCACGGTGATGACCAACGGCATGGCCCTGAGCGAGAACTATTCGTTCAAGCGGATGATTCATGGCATTCACGGCAATTCGCGGCGAACCTATCCGTTCACGCACGGCAACACGGTGATCGGCGAGTTCGACATCAAGACCGGTCTGCTGCTCGCCAACGGGTTCGCTGCCGGTACGGCAGCCACGGCGCCGTTGGGAACGCTTCAACTGCCGTTCGCCAGCATGACGGAGGTACTCGCCGGAACGCCGTTTGCGGCCGGCGTCGAGAACTATGCGGCTGAAGTGGCTTACCCGTCCGTAGGTCTGACCTGCAATGGATGCCACGTGGACGACTCGTGGAAGCGAGATCTCGGTCAGCTAGGCGCTGTCGTGGCCAAGCCGCTGGTGGGCACGGTTGCGCCGTTGCGGGCTGGCACCGATCCGCTCGACTGGCTCGTCATTTCGCCCAAGGCGGCGACCTGCACCGCCTGCCATGACAGCAAGCAGGCGATCGACCATGTGATCAATTTCGGCGCCTCGTCGTTCGGAACCATGACGCAACGACAGTTGTTCGGCGCGCCGCGTGAGACCTGCGAGGACTGCCACGCGCCCGGCAATTTCAAGGGCGTCGACGTGGTCCACGGGCAAAGGTAGGCGGGCAGGCCCGGCACGGGGCAGGCGTCGCGCCGCCCCGGACCGACGAGATGACGAACCAGACAGAACAGGCTGCGCTCAGCGATGGCCTGCAGGTTGCAAAGAATTTTGACAACGATCATTGCCACGCATGGGGTCGGCGCCGCGCTCGCGGTCGCTTGATCCTGTCGCGGTCAGGCTCTTGAGGGGATTCGAATGCGGATCAAGCGTGCATTGGTGGCCATCTGTATCGGCCTGTTCGGGCTGCTCGGCAACGCCTCGGCGGCGATGGACGCCGACGCGTCCAAGCGCTGCATGAAGTGCCATGAAGAGGACCTGGAGAAGATGAACCGGACCGCGCACGCGGTGGCCGGTGATGCCCGGGCGCCGACCTGTGTGTCTTGTCACGGCCCCAGCACCGCGCACGCGGCCAAGCCGCGCGCTGCCGGCTCCGATCGCAGCTTCAAGGGCGACAAGGCGCTGGACGCCGCCGGCGCCAGCGCCGTATGCCAGAGCTGCCACGAAAAAGACGCCAAGCGCAGTCACTGGGCCACCAGCGCGCATCCGGCCTCCGATGTCTCCTGCGGCGGCTGCCACCAGATCCACGTGAACAACGACAAGGTGCTGGCCAAGAAGACCGAGGCCGAAGTCTGCTACACGTGCCACAAGCAGCAGCGCACGGAGGTCAACCGGCCGTCGCGCCATCCGCTGGCCGAAGGCAAGATGAGCTGCTCGGATTGCCATAACGCGCACGGCTCGATCGGGCCCAAGCTCGCCAAACGCGACTCGACCAACGACACCTGCTTCACCTGCCACGCCGAGAAGCGCGGCCCGTTCGTGCACGCTCACGAGCCGGTCACCGAGGACTGCGCGATCTGCCACAACCCGCATGGCAGCACCGTGCCTGCGATGCTGAAGGCGCGCGCGCCGATCCTGTGCAATCAGTGCCATACACCGCACGTCGCCGGCGAAGTCGGTGCACTGGGCGGCCAGCGCGGCGTCTTCCCGCCCGCGGCTGCTGGCCAGGGATCGTCGGCCGTGACCGGCACCTCGTCAGGCAAGAACACCGTCAACATCTGGCAAGGGCGCAGCTGCATGAACTGCCACACGCAGGTTCACGGGTCGAACAACCCGGCGGCTACCAATCCGACGCCCCATTACCTGTTCCGCTGAGACAGGAGCGCGACAATGAACACGTATCTCCGGCAGTTCCGTTTTGCTCCGACCGCGGTAGCGGTTGCCGTCCTCGCGGCCTTCGGCCCGGCACAGGCGGAAGACGACGAAGGCAAGATCGTCGAAATCTCGGTAACCGCCGGCGCGGCCGGCGTGACGGGCGACGCCGCCGACCGCGCGCTGTTCGGGCAGTACAACGGCATGCGCGATAGCAAGGCCTATGGCCTGCTCGGGGTCGACTACGTCCGTCGCGACAACGCCACCGGCTCGCTGGTCGAGTTCTATGGCAGCAATCTGGCGCTCGATACGCGCGAACTTGGCCTGCTGTGGGGCCGGCAAGGCAACTGGCGCCTGTCGGCCAGCTATGGCGAACTGGTGCGCCGCGATCCGTACACGCTCAACAGCGTTGGCATCGGTCTGGGTACCACCACGCCGCAGCTGCAGTATTGGGGTGGCACGCCGGGCACCGGCCCGAACTTCGATCTCGAGACCAAGCGCAAGGCGATCGGCCTGGGAGCGGCCAAGTGGATTACTTCCACGCTCGAGCTGTCGCTCGACGCCAAGAGCGAGAACAAGGACGGCTCGCGCCTGTTCGGCATCGGCATCGCCTGCCCGTCGACGGTGGCGCCCGCCTGCGGGCCGACCACAGCAACCAGCACCGGCTTTGCGGTGCTAGCGATTCCCGAGCCGATCAACTCGAATCACAGCCAGGTCGAAACCCGCCTCACCTATGCCGGTGCCCGTCTGCGGCTCAATGGCGGCTACTACGGCTCGTTTTATACCAACTCGAATGGCTCGCTCAATCCGGGCGTGCCGACCACGCTGAACAACCCGATAGGCGCGCCGCTGCCGCTGAGCGCGGGCTTGCAGTCGATCCTCACCCTGCCGGTCGCATTGCCGCCCGACAATCAGGTGCACCAGTTCGATGTGGGCGGCAACTTCGTCCTGTCACCCACCGCGCGCGCCACGTTCAAGCTCGCGCATGCGCGCGCCAGCCAGGATCAGGACTTTGCCAGTGCCGGATTGACCGGCGCCCCGGCCGGCGTGACCAATCTGAATGGCAAGGTCAATACAACCACCGCGCAACTGGGCCTGTCCGCCCGCCCGATGACCAATCTGACGGTGATCGCGGAGTCCAAGTTCGAAGACCGGGAAGACAAGACGCCGCTGGCCAACTACGGCGTCGAAGGCACCTCGCTCTTCACCAACCGGGCCTTCGACTACGTTCGCCTGCGCAACAAGCTGCAGGGCACGTATCGCTTTGCCCGCAGCTATGCGGCCACCGTGGGCTTCGACCAAGAGTCGATTGACCGCGGCTCGTACACCGCCACCAGCGCTTCGCGCGGTGTCAGCGCCTTGCGGCAGGACACCGACGAGACGGCATGGCGTGCCGAGCTGCGGCGCCAGATGACGACCAATTTCAGCGGCTCGATCGCCTATATCAGTGCCAAGCGAGACGGCTCGGCTTGGCTGCGTCCATCGAATACCGGCCGCGGCGTGATCGAGGTGGTGACACCGTTCGTTGGTGACGAGATCTTCATGCCGAACCAGATGGACCGCCAGCGCGACAAGATCCGCCTGAACGGCAACTGGCAAGCGACCGAGAGCTTGTCGCTGCAGATCAGCGCCGAGCAGGGCAAAGACAAGTACAGCGCACCCACTGCCTACGCGCTGCGTGACACCAAGGTCGGCTTTTACAGCCTCGACGCCAACTATGTGCTGTCCGAGGAGTGGAGCTTCAACGGCTACCTGTCGCAGGGCAACCAGAAGCTCAACCAGGCGCGTCCGGCCGGCTACGTGCTGGCGTTCGACAACAAGAGCACGAGCGCGGGGTTCGGCGTTGTCGGCAAGCCGTCAGAGACCATCGACGTTGGCGGCGGCCTGTCGTTCATCAATGACAAGAACGTCTACGCGCAATCACTCGATCCTGCCGCCAGTGCCAGTTCCGCGGCGCTGCTGGCCGCCACCGGCGGTCTGCCCGACATCGTGTTCCGGCGCACCGAGCTGCGGCTGTACGGTCGCTATGCACTGAGCGAGAAGTCCGCGCTGCGGCTGGATGCGGTACACCAGCGCGCCAAGTACGACGACTGGAGCTACGGCTACGGCGGCGTGCCGTTCGTTTACAGCGACAACTCGACGGTCTCGCAACTGCAATTGCAGAACGTCACTTTCCTGGGCGTCACCTACACCTACACCTGGCGCTGAGCGCGGGGTCCGCGCCCACAACGGGCGCGCGACCGGATGCAGGTCGCTCCGCAGGGCCTTGCGCGCGGGCAAGTGCACGGGGGCCGTAGCGACTTGCGATCGCTGGAGTCCTCGCTTACCCTTCCGCGCCCGCTGGCGAGGGGCGGCGGGTCTGGTGTCCGCCGTCTGGTGCACCTGCACGCGCCGCGGCATCTGCCTGCCGCGCGTATGTCGGCAGGTCCGCGCGATCGGGCGCCGATCTAGCACCGGCACCCGCCATTGCCTTGCCTGGCATCACAGTCTTCTCTTTGCGCGGTTGCGCGCTTCTCGTCCGATGTTCGAAACGATCGATCTGGAGTGCGTGCGCGGAGAAAGGCTGCTGTTTCGCGGCCTCACGTTCAGCGTCGATGCGGGCACCTGCCTTCACATCGCCGGCGAGAACGGCGCCGGCAAGACGAGCCTGCTGCGTATCCTTTGCGGGCTGATGAGCCCGACCGCGGGCGACGTGCGCTGGAAAGGCGCCAGCACGCGCACGCTGCGCGAGGAGTTCTGGCAGGCGCTCGCCTATGTCGGCCACCTCAATGGCGTCAAGGACGATCTGTCGGCGCTGGAGAACGTGCACTTCGCCGCCGGCATTGCCGGTCGGACCGGCTCGCTGGCCGAGGCGGCGGCGGCGCTGTCGGCGCTCGGGCTCGGCGGCTTCGAGTCGTCGCTGGCGCGTTCTCTGTCGCAGGGCCAGAAGCGGCGCGTCGCGCTGGCGCGGCTGTTCTTTGCCAAGGACGCGCCGTTATGGATCCTCGATGAACCGTTCACCGCACTGGACGTTCGCGGCGTCGGCGTGTTGACGCGTCTGATCGGCGACCATCTTGAGCGTCAGGGCATCGTCGTGCTGACCACCCATCAGGAGGTTGCGCTTCCTGGCAGGGTCCAGCGGCTCGACCTCAAGGCGGCCGAGGCGACAGCATGAGCGGCATGATCGGCACCATCGGCATGGTGGTCCGGCGCGACCTGCTCCTGGCGGCACGCCAGCGCGCCGACGTCACCAACACCCTGCTGTTCTTCCTGGTCGTGGTCACCATGGTGCCCCTGGGCGTGGGGCCTGAAACCGACACCTTGCGCCGCATCGCCCCAGGCATCATCTGGGTGGCCGCGTTGTTAGCGGCGTTGCTGTCGTTCGGCCGCCTGTTCGCCAACGATCATGCCGACGGCACCCTAGAGCAGATGCTGCTTACCGGCGAACCGCTGGTGCTGATCGTGCTGGCCAAGTGCGCTGCACACTGGTTAGTTACGGGCCTGCCGATCACCGTGATGTCGGTGCTGCTCGGCGTCATGTTCGACTTGCACGCAGACAGCATCGGCATCATGGTCGTGTCCCTGCTGCTCGGCACGCCGGCGTTGTCGCTGATCGGCGCGGTCGGTGCGGCGCTGACGCTGGGGTTGCGCGGAGGCGGCGTGCTCATAACCCTGCTGGTCTTGCCGCTTTACGTGCCCATCCTGATCTTCGGCGCGGGCGCGGTGGAGGCCACGGCCGGGGGCATCTCGCCGCAGGGGCACCTGTTGCTTCTGGGCGCCCTGTCGCTCGGGTCGGCGGTCCTGGCGCCGTGGGCGGTCGGCGCGGCGCTGCGTATTTCGATGGAATAGGACGGGTGACGGAATGTTTGCTGTCGGCTCCGGTCCAAGATCCGCAGTGCGGCGCACTCCCCCCTTGAGCGGCCGCATGAATCACCCCGTGCTTCCCCGAGGTGCGTAGGCGGGGCTGACAGAAGTCAAGAAACCGGTAACGGACGCCGTTACAGTCCCGCGCCAACGAGGACAATCCGGCCCCGGATACGCGACATTCGCTTCTTCTTCGCAACCGACTTTCGACTGCCCAAGACCATGAACACCGTTGCCGCACCTGCGGGCTTCAACCTGTTCCGCTACAGCGCGCCGAACTTGTTCTATCCGCTGGCCGGAAAGCTCGCGCCCTTTTTCCTGGTGGTCGGCGGCCTGTTGGCGGCTATCGGCCTGTACATCGGTTTTTTCGTCGCGCCGGTCGATGCCCAGCAGGGTGACTCATACCGCATCATCTTCATCCACGTGCCATCGGCCTGGATGGCGATGTTCCTGTATCTGGTCATGGCGTTCTGGGCCGGCATGGGCCTGGCTTTCAATACGCGGCTGTCGTCGCTGATGGCCAGCGCCATCGCGCCCACCGGCGCGATCATGGCGTTCATCTCGCTGTGGACCGGCGCCTTGTGGGGCCGTCCGACCTGGGGCGCCTACTGGGTCTGGGATGCCCGCCTGACCTCGACGCTGATCCTGCTGTTCCTCTACTTCGGCTACATGGCGCTGCAGGCCGCGATAGACGATCCGCGCCGCGCCGACAAGGCCTCCGCCGTGCTCGCGTTGGTCGGCGTGGTCAATGTCCCAATCATCTATTTCTCGGTCAAATGGTGGAACACCCTTCACCAGGGTGCCAGCGTCAAGCCGGGTGGCTCGTCGATGGCCGACATCATGCTCACCGGCATGCTGATCATGGTGTTCGCCTTCTGGGCGTATGCGATCGGCATGGTGCTGCTGCGGGTGCGCGCGCTGATCCTCGAGCGCGAAAAGCGCGCGCAGTGGGTCACCGACTTGGTCCGCGCGCCGCGCGGCTGAAACGAATACGGTTCCGCGAGGTAAGCAACATGCAATGGGGCAGTGTCGAGAATTTCCTCAACATGGGTGGCTACGGCTTCTATGTCTGGGGGGCGTATCTGGTATGTGCCACGGTGATCGTGGCCGAGATCGTGCTCGTGCGCGGCCGCCGTCGGCGCGCGCTGGCCGAGGCGCGCAACTTCGCCGATCGTGGCGTGAACAAGGGAGTCTGAGATGGCGATGAAACCGCGTCACAAGCGCGTGGCCTTGATTGTCGGCGGTGTCGCCGTTCTCGGTGTGGCCACCACGCTGATCCTGTCGGCCTTCCAGGAAAACCTCGTGTTCTTCTTTTCGCCGTCCGATGTGGCCGCCGCCAAGGCGCCCAAGGATCGCACCTTCCGCATCGGCGGCTTGGTCGAGGAGGGCAGCGTCAAGCGCGACGGCGTGATGGTGAGCTTCAAAGTCACCGACACCGCGCATGTGATCAACGTCAGCTACCAGGGCATCCTGCCCGACCTGTTCCGCGAAGGTCAGGGCGTGGTCGCCAACGGCAAGCTCGGCCAAGATGGGGTGTTCCGCGCGTCCGAGGTGCTGGCCAAGCACGACGAGAATTACATGCCGCCCGAGGCTGCGCACGCGGTCGAGCAGGCGCAAAAAACGGGCAAGACGCTGCAGATGCCGGCCAACGCGCAGGTCACCGGCAAGCCGACGAGCAACTGAATCTCCGGGAGCGGCAGGTCGTGATGCCGTCAGGCTTGCGCGCTTCGCAACACAAGCAATGACAGTGGTCGGACCACGGCACGGGAAAGTGCGATAAGAAATTGTTGACGCGACACTGCAGTCCTCGTGTCGATCTTTTTCGGTCCGGCGTCGGCCCAGTCGGCGGCGTCGTCAGTTAAGTGCACTAAACACGTTTACGGAAAGCACCCATCCATGATTCCAGAAATCGGTCACTTCGCCATGATCCTGGCGCTGCTGCTGGCAGTTGTGCAGGGCACGCTGCCGATCATCGGTGCCGCCAAGGGCAGGCGTGAATGGATGGCGGTCGCGCGCCCGGCTGCGTTCGGCCAGGCGTTGTTCGTCTCGCTCGCCTGGGGCTGTCTGGTGTATGCATTCGTCACCAGCGACTTCACGGTGGTCAACGTGGCCACCAACAGCAACACCTTGCTGCCGGTCGAATACAAGGTTGCTGCCTCATGGGGATCGCATGAGGGCTCATTGCTGCTGTGGGTGCTGATGCTGGCCGGCTGGGGCATGGCGGTGGCGATCTTCAGCCGCCATCTGCCGGAAGAAATGGTCGCGCGGGTGCTTGGTGTGATGGGGCTGGTGTCCATCGGCTTCATCACCTTCATGCTGATGACGTCCGATCCTTTCGATCGCATGTTCCCGGCAGCGGCCGAGGGGCGCGATCTGAACCCGCTGCTGCAGGATCCGGGCATGGTGTTCCACCCGCCGCTGCTCTACATGGGCTACGTCGGCTTCTCGGTCGCTTTCGCTTTCGCCATCGCGGCGCTGCTGGGTGGCAAGCTCGATGCGGCCTGGGCGCGCTGGTCGCGGCCGTGGACCACGGTGGCCTGGTGCTTCCTGACGCTGGGCATCGCGCTCGGCTCCTGGTGGGCCTACTACGAACTCGGCTGGGGCGGCTGGTGGTTCTGGGATCCGGTCGAGAACGCTTCGTTCATGCCCTGGCTGATCGGCACCGCGCTGATCCACTCGCTCGCCGTGACCGAAAAGCGCGGCACCTTCAAGGCCTGGACCGTGCTGCTGGCGATCTTCGCCTTCTCAATGTCCTTGCTCGGCACCTTCTTGGTCCGCTCCGGCGTGCTGACCAGCGTGCACGCGTTTGCCACTGACCCGGAGCGCGGTCTTTTCATCCTGATCTTCCTGGTACTCGTGATCGGCTCGTCGCTGGCCCTGTTCGCCTGGCGGGCGCCGAGTGTCGGCCTGGGCGGCCGCTTCGAGGGTCTGTCACGTGAGACGCTGCTGCTCAGCAACAACGTCCTGCTTGCGGTGGCAACCGGCACCGTGCTGCTCGGCACGCTGTATCCGCTGTTCCTGGACGCGCTCGGCATGGGCAAGATTTCTGTCGGTCCGCCGTATTTCGATGCGGTGTTCGTACCGGTGATGGCGCCGCTGGTGTTCCTGATGGGTGTCGGGCCAATTGCACGCTGGAAGAAAGCCGAACTGCCCGACCTGTGGATGCGCCTGAGATGGGCGCTGGTGATCTCGCTGATCCTGGGAGTGACGCTGCCATTTGCCGCGGTGGTCGACCAGTCGGTCAAGTGGTCGCCGATGGCCGCCGTCGGCTTCTGGATGGCGGCCTGGATTGCCGTCACCACGCTCGAGATGATCCGTCAGCAGATCCGTCATGCGCAGGGCAGCTTCATGGCGCGACTGCGGGTGCAGCCGCGTGGCTGGTGGGGGATGATCCTCGCGCACCTGGGGATCGCGGTGTTCATCGTGGGCGTGACGTCGGTCCGAGGCTATGAAGTCGAGCGCGACGTCAAGATGGTGCCGGGCGAAGTGGTCAGCATCGACGAGTACTCGTTCAAGTTCAATGGCGTCAAGGAAGTTGAAGGTCCGAACTACCGCGCCGCGCAGGGTGACTTCACGTTGACCAAGCGTGGTCGCGTGGTCGACACGCTGGAGCCGCAAAAGCGCATCTACTTCGCGCAATCGCAGATGCCGATGACCGAAGCCTCGATCCGCAGCACGATCGTCGGCGACGTCTACGTGTCACTGGGCGAGCCGGTGGATGGCGGGGCCTGGACCGTGCGGGTCTATTACAAGCCGTTCGTGACCTGGATCTGGGGCGGTTGCGTGCTGATGGCGCTCGGCGGTTTCGTCGCCATGTCCGACCGTCGTTACCGGGTGCTGGCGCGCAGGGAAGAACTTAACAGTGCCGAGCGCGGCCCCAAGCCGGCGGCTGCTTGATCATCGTTGCGGCGCATGTTGTGAGCCGTCGGCCTGCATCGCAGGTCGACGCTCGAACCGAGCATTGAATCCGGATGGACATGAAACGCATTTTGGTTTTCCTGTTGCCGCTGATGGCCTTCGTGCTGCTGGCGGTGTTCCTGTATCGCGGTTTGTTCTTGAATCCGCGCGAGGTGCCGTCGCCGTTGATCGGCAAACCGGCACCGCAGTTCCAGCTTCCCAAGCTGCAGGCCGATGTGGCCTTTTCAAGCAAGGACATGCTTGGACAAGTCTGGGTGTTCAATGTCTGGGCCAGCTGGTGCACGCCGTGTCGTGTCGAGCATCCGCTATTCAACCAGCTGGCAAAACAGAACATCGTCCCGATCATCGGCCTTAACTACAAGGACGAGGCAACCAACGCGAAGCGCTGGCTGGGTGAGCTGGGCGATCCATACAAGTTCACCGTGGTGGACGGCGACGGCCGTGTCGGGCTCGATTTCGGCGTCTATGGCGTGCCGGAGACATTCATCATCGACAAGCAAGGGGTGATCCGACACAAGCACATTGGCCCGGTCACACCCGAAGCCATGCAGAAGAAAATCATTCCGCTGGTGCGTGAACTGCAGGCGCAATCATGAGCATCCGTTCGCTACTTTTCATTGCGCTGCTGGTCAGCGGCCTGCTGCTGCAGGTGGACGCATTGGCGCAAAGCGCCCCGGGGGCAACGGCTGCACCGGCGGCTGGCAACACCGCACAACCCACCCTCGACGATCCGGTGGCCTCCAAGCGCGAGTACCAGCTGTCGCTCAAATTGCGCTGCCTGGTCTGCCAGAACCAGTCGATCGCCGAGTCCGACGCGGGACTGGCGGTCGATCTGCGTAACCAGGTGCGCGAGCAGGTGGCCGCCGGCAAGTCGGACACCGAAATCATCAACTTCATGACCACGCGCTATGGCGACTTCGTGCTGTACAGCCCGCCGGTGAAGAACACCACGCTGCTGCTCTGGTACGGGCCGCTGCTGCTGCTCTTGATCGGCGCAACCGTCGCGTGGCGCGTCGTGCGCGCGCGCAAGATCATCCCGGCCCAGGCACCGCTGACCGACAGCGAACGCGCCCGTGCCGCGGAACTGCTCAAAGGCAAGGGGAATCTGAAGTGACGTCGTTCGTATTGATCGCGGCCGTGCTGGCCGCGCTGTGCCTGGCTTTCATCCTGCCACCGCTGCTGCGTGGCAGCAGCAATCGTGCCGATGTCGACCGCGCCCGTGCCAACCTGGGGGTGCTCAAGGACCAGCTGGCCGAACTTGAATCCGATAATGCGCGCGGCATCGTCGCCGATGCGCAGTATGCGGAGATCAAGGCCGAACTCGAGCGCCGCGTTCTCGAGGACGTGCATATCGAGAAGCCGGCCCGTTCCGGCAAACGCGCATCACGCTGGCCAGCCGTCGCGGTGGGACTGCTGCTACCGCTCGCCTCGGTTGGCTTCTACATGCAGTTCGGCGATCCCGCGGCGCTTGACCCGGGCCTGCGCGCCTCCAGTCAGGATCCGACCGATGGCCATATGTCAGGCGAGCAGCTCGAGCAGATGCTGGGCTCGCTGCGCCAGCGCCTGGAAAAGGAACCGGACAACGCCAATGGCTGGTTGACGCTTGCGCGCACGCTGTATCAGGTACGCAAGTTCGAGGAAGCCGCCAAGGCGTATGACAAGGTGGTCGAGCTGGTTCCCGACGATGCCAGCGTGTTGGCCGACTACGCCGACGCGGCGGCGATGGCCCAGGGCCGCCGCTTCGACGGCAAGCCGCGCGAGCTGGTGGCGCGCGCGCTCAAGCTCGATGCCACGCAGTGGAAGGCGCTGGCCATGGCTGGCACCGACGCATTCGATCAGGGCAATTTCCGTCTCGCCGTGTCGCACTGGGAAAAGCTGCGTGCGCAGCTGCCACCCGATGCGCCGATCGCGCAGAGCATTGCCGGTTCCATCGCCGAGGCGCGCCAGCGTGCCGGCATGCCGCCCGAAGTCGCCGCGGCTCCGAGCCAGGCAGGACCGTTGGCGCAGGCCAAGCCAGGCGCGCCCAGCGGCCCGATGCCTCAGGACGATGTCCACAAGCGCGCCGGAGCAGGTCCGATGGCCGCGGCGCCTGCGGCGCCTGCGCCTGCGGCGCCAGCCGCCGCGGCCAAGGCGTCGCCGGGCAGCACGGTGTCGGGCACGGTCGACTTGGCGCCCGCGCTCAAGGCGAAAGTCTCGCCGACCGACATGGTGTTCATCTTCGCCCGGCCAGCCGGCGGATCGCGGATGCCGGTGGCGCTGACCTCGGTCCAGGTCAAGGATCTGCCCGCCAAGTTCACGCTTGATGACTCGCAGGCGATGTCACCCGGCATGGTGCTGTCGGGCCAGGCTGAAGTGATCGTCGGTGCGCGCGTCTCCAAGTCGGGCAGCCCGATGCCCAACAGTGGCGATTTGGAAGGCCGGTCGTCGCCGGTCAAGGTCGGCTCCAGCGGAGCCAAGGTCACCATCACCGACGTGCGACCGTAGCGAGCCGCGCGCCGACGGGCGCGTTCCTTTCCCTGACGGCCGCCTCGTAGCGGCCGTCGTCATTTCATCACTCCACGCCATTCGCTCCAGCTCGCACCGTGCGCTTCTTCGCACGGCAAATCCTGCTGCTGTGCAGGCGGTCGTGCGCCGCGAGAAACAAGAAAACGCTCGGCGGGGGCCGATGCCAGGCCTGTGACGGTGTTCGAACTACCCGATGGCTGTGTGGCTACCGAGCAACGTTAGCCCCGTTAACTCGCTCGTAACCCCCTACTTCCTAGTGGGTAGTCGTCGTTGACAGAAGGGGTACCCCAAGTACCCCGTTGCTCCGCATCAATTGCGACGCGCGCTCAGCGTAGACAGTTCATGCATACGCACATGTGCAGTGCGAGCGGCAATCTCGAAGCGGAAATTCATGCAGGCAGGCGGCGATCAACGGTGCGTGCGTGCCGCTGTGCGAAATGCCCGTTCTGTGTCACGCGGCAGCACGCCTGAACTGAGCGCTCGCTGTGCCGACGATGTGCGGGGCGGCGTGGCTTTGAGGTAGTGAAGGCTGGCCGCCAGTCCAGCGTTACTTTGGAGATTTCGGTGAAAACAGTCTTTCGATCGTTCTCAGCCAGGCAGTTGACCGCGTTGTTCTTGATGTTGGGCGGGATCGTCGGGCTGGGCGCATACACGTTCGTGTATGCCAATGGGACTTCATACCTTTCGAACAGCCCGGAGGCATGCGCCAATTGTCATGTGATGCACACGCAATACGAAAGCTGGCAGAAGTCAGGGCACAAGCATGTCGCCAACTGCAACGACTGCCATATGCCGAACAACTCGTTCATCACCAAGTACGTTGCCAAGTCCTACAACGGAGTGATGCATTCCTCGGCGTTCACTTCCGGAAACTATCCAGACACGTTGAAGATCACGAACTTCAATCGTGATGTTGCTTTACTCAATTGTGTTCGCTGCCATGAAGGCGTCGTTTCGAGTATGGCGAAAGTCGGCACTGCCGATCAAGCCGACTGCCTGAGTTGCCATCGAGGCGTGGGACATTGACTTAGGTAGGTTCTTGTTTTCAGGATTCGCAATACTTAGGAGCTAACATGGCTGAAGCCAAGTCGAGCAAGATCACAGTTTTCATCGCTTTCGCGGTCGGACTGGCGTTAATGGGCGGTCTGGCGTATTTGCTGACCAACATCAAGGGCAATAAAGACGTTTCGGGTGTGTATACAGCCAAGTATGTAGAGATCACCGAACAGACCAATGACCCCGAGCATTGGGCGAAGAACTACCCGCGCCAGTACGCGTCCTTTGCCAAGACCGAGCAGACCGGCACGATCAAGACGCCGTTCGGCGGAAATGCACGTGAAGACAAGCTGAAGAAGTACCCGGACTACGTGCGCATCTGGGGCGGCAAGATGCCTTTCGCGGTGGACTATGCCTCGGCACGCGGCCACCACTACGCGATGATCGACCAGGCGATAGAAACCAAGCGGAATCAGCCGCCCTTCAAGCAGCCGGGCGCCTGCGCCCACTGCCACACGGGTGACTGGAACAAGCTGGTCGCAGAGATCGGCCTCGATAACGTGACCAAGACTCCTTACAAGGAGCTCTTCGACACCGGCAAGATCAGCAAGAAAGGTGTGGTGTGCGCCGATTGCCACGACCCCAAGACCAATGACCTGCGCATCACCCGTCCGGGCCTGGTCAACGCGCTGCAGGAGCACGGCGTCGACTGGAAAAAGGCCTCGCGCAACGAGATGCGTTCTCTGGTTTGCGCGCAATGCCACGTCGAGTACTACTTCAAGGGCGACAACAAGAGCGTGGTCTTCCCATGGGCGAATGGCAAGAACCTGGTTGAAGGCATGAAGCTCGAGAACCAGTATGACTACTACACGAAGATTGGTTTCTCGGACTTCAAGCACGGCGAGACCGGTGCGCCCATGCTGAAGGCGCAGCACCCGGAGTTCGAGCTGAACGCTTACGGTCTTCATGCCCAGAGCGGCGTGTCATGCGCCGACTGTCATATGCCTTACATGCGCGACGGCAATATGAAGGTCACCGATCACTGGGTGCGTACGCCGCTGGACAACATCAATGGCACCTGCATGCAGTGCCACCGCGGCCAAAGCGAAGCGCAGATCTACGAGCGCGTGGTCAACATCCAGACCAAGAACAAGGAACTGCTCAACAGCGCTGAAAAGGCACTGGTCTCGGCGATCGATGCGATCAACGGTGCCAAGGCAGGCGGCGCGACTGATGCTCAGCTGGCCGCAACGTTCGAGCTGCAGCGAAAAGGTACGTTCTTCTGGGACTACATCGCGATGGACAATTCGATCGGTTTCCATGCCCCACAGGAATCCGCACGCATCCTCGGCAAAGCCATCGACTTTGCAAGACAGGCGGAGATCGAAGCAATGAAGGTCAAATCCGGCGCGGCTGCTGCCGTTACGGCAAGCGCTTCTGCTCCGCCAGCCGTCAAGAAGTAAGTCGAACGTCGAGTTTCAAGCGAACACTCAAAGCGGGCGCAATGCCCGCTTTTTTTTGCGCCTCGGAATTTTGTCGGCAGCGTGCCGCCACCTCCGATGGCGATCACCTGATGCAGCCGACTTCGCCAACTGCGTAGGGATGAAGGCCGCTCACCGCGTTGTACTACTGCTGCTATCCCCCTAGGAGGTACGGGCCCGTACTCCATTTTTGGGGCCATGCTGACTACAACGAAAGAGGGCGAAACCCCGATTGCTTTGCATCAACAGCGCAGCGCGCTCACCGTTGACAGTGCACGCATGCGGCTGAGTCGCGCCGCGATCTGCAATGTTTCAAAGGGGAAGCACGTGCGCAGGGCATCGGCACTTTGGCAACGGGGGTTGGCAGGCAGTGCTGCGTTGTTTCTGACGCTTGCGGTGCTGGTCGGCGCCGGGCTCGGCGTAGGCGGCTACACGTTCGTGTACGCGAAGGGTCTGTCGTACATGAGTTCGGACCCGAAGGTCTGCATCAACTGCCACATCATGCAGCCGCAGTACGACGGCTGGCAGCGTTCCAGCCACCACGCGGTGGCGGGCTGCGTCGACTGCCACCTGCCGCACGACTTCATCGGCAAGTGGATCGCCAAGGGGCTCAACGGCTACAGCCACGGCAGGGCGTTCACCGCTCAGGACTTCGCCGAGCCGATCGTCATCAAGGGCGGCAACGCCCGCATTCTTCAAAGAAATTGCGTCTCCTGCCATGCGGACCTGGTGCACATGCCGGTCACTGCGGCGGGCGGCGACGACGAAGTCCAGTGCACGCATTGTCATCAATCGGTCGGCCACGGCGAGCGCGCCGGTCTCGGCGGCCCTCGTTCCTGATCCATGGAGGTACTCGTGAACGTCAGATCCAGTCCGATCGGCCAGCCTCAGCGCGGTCTGTCGACCGCAACCTTGCTCGTGATGATCGCCGTGGTGGCGTTGGCCGTGGCCGGCGTGACCGCGCTGTTGATGAACATCTTCGAGCGCAAGCAGGAAGCGGCCGTGCCGTTCACGCCCGTGGTGCAGGTGACCGAAGACACCACCGACCCTGCAAAATGGGGCCTGAATTTTCCAAAGCAGTACGACTCGTACCTGCTGACCGCGCAACCCACGCGCACGCGCTTCGGCGGGCACGGCGGCAGCGAGGCGTTGCCGGACCAGAAGATCGAGAAGGACCCGTGGCTGAAGAAGATGTTCCTCGGCTACGCCTTTTCCATCGACTACCGCGATCGACGCGGCCATGCCTACATGCTGGTCGATCAGGAGCAGACCGAGCGTCTGACCAAGCCGCAGACTGGCTCCTGCCTGCACTGCCATGCCTCGATCATGCCGCTGTACCGCGAACTCGGCGGCGGTGACGCGTTGAAGGGCCTCGAGGCCAGCTACAAGTACTCGTACAAGGATCTGAACAAGAAGCTGCACGACATGGGCCATGGGCATTCGGTCACCTGTGCCGATTGCCACGAGCCCAACACGATGAAGCTGATCGTCACGCGCCCCGGCTTCATCCAGGGCATCCAGGCAGTGGCAAAGTCAGACGCGCCGACTCCGTATGCGACATCGATCGAGCGCTGGCGCGCGACCGACAAGTCCAAGCCCTACGACCCCAACAAGGACGCCACCCGCACCGAGATGCGTTCGTTCGTGTGCGCGCAGTGCCACGTCGAGTACTACTGCTCGTCGCAGATGCCGCTGACGCTGCCGTGGGGCAAGGGCCTGAAAATGGAGCAGCAGGAAGCGTTCTGGAACGAGACCAAGTTCGCCAATGGCGACCGCTTCTTCGACTACAAGCACGCCGAAACCGGCGCGCCGATCCTGAAGGCGCAGCACCCCGAGTTCGAACTGTGGAGCCAGGGCGTGCATGCCCGTTCAGGGGTGGCCTGCGCCGATTGCCACATGCCGTACGGCCGTGACGGCGCCACCAAGGTCTCCGACCACTGGGTGCGCAGCCCGCTGCTGAACATCAGCCGCGCCTGCCAGTCGTGCCACAAGCAGTCGGAAGACGAGATCAAGACGCGCGTCGATCTGATCCAGCAGCGCAACTTCGACCTGCTGCAGCGTGGCGGCAAGGCGATCGTTGCGCAGATCGAAGCGATCAACGCCGCCAAGAAGGAGGGTGCCACGCCCGAGCAGCTGACCGATGCACTCGAACTGCAGCGTAAGGCGCAATGGCGACTCGACTTCATCGCAGCCGAGAACTCGATGGGATTCCATGCACCGCAGGAGGCGGCCCGCATCCTCGGCGAGGCGCTCGACTACGCGCGTCAGGGCGAGCTGGCAGCGGTCACCTGGAAGACGCCGAAGACCAAGCTGGCGGCCGCACCTGCAGCGGCGCCTGCACCGGCGCCGGTGAAGAAATAGCCGCCAGGCCTTACCGCGATGGCGGCGATCCCGGCAGGGGTCGTCGCCGTTTTCCATTGCACGAACCTGCGCCTGGGTGGCACCCGCTTCGTGGCGCCCGATTTGACGCTCGACCGGCGTCAGCGAGCTGCTGCCAGATGCGATGTGATGATGTCCGCCTGCTCGTGGCCGGCCTTGATGCAGTCGGCCACCGACACGCCGCCGCGCCAGTTGCCGCACAGCGTGAGCCCCGGCACCTGCGCCTCCAGCGTGGCGACGGCTGCCAGCCGCTGCGCATGGCCCAGGTCGTACTGCGGAATCGCGCGGGGCCAGCGCTTCACCGCGCTGAACATCGGCGCACCGGCACCGAGCAGATGCGCATTGGAGCGCACCACGTCGGCGGCAATGTGCTCGTCCGGCGCCAGCGCCGCCTGCGCGTTGCGACGACCGCCGACGAAGCTCGTCAGCACCACCACGTCGTCAGGCGCCCGCTGCGCAAACATCGAACTCGTGAAGAGGGTGCCCAGCACCGGCGGGTCTTCCACCTTGGGCGCGAGAAAACCGAAGCCATCGAGCGGGTGCGACACGTCCCGGCGGTGATACAGCGCCGACACGGTGGCCACCGGCGGATAATGGATCGCCTCCAGCGCCTGCCCCGCCGCCTCGCCGGCCGAGCCCAGCGGCGCCACCAGCGGCGCCGCCTCGAACGCCGGCAGCGCCAGCACCAGCGCGCGCGCCCGGCGCACCAGGCGTTCGCCGCGCCGCTCGACCTCGACCGTGAAGCCGCCGCCCGCGTCGCGCTGCACGGCGATCACGCGCGCTGCGCACGCGAGCCGCGGCAAGTGGCGCACGAGCGCATCAATCAGCGTCTGCATGCCGCCCTTGAAGTTGAAGCTTGGGGCGGCCGTCTTCGGGCGCTCGCCCTTGAGCGCCGCGTCCCGCCGGCGCTGGCGGGCGCCCAAAAAGGCGCCGCGCACCAGTCCGCCGTAGTCGCGTTCGAGCTCGGCCAGTCGGGGGAACGACGCCGGCAAGGACAGCAGGTCGGCATCGCCGGCGTAGACCCCACCGACGAACGGCTCCACGGCGTAGTCGAGGAACTCCGGGCCGAGCCGCCGGCGCACGAATCCACCCACGCTTTCCTCAGGCGCGTGCGCGTAATCGCGCGCTGCCGTGAACGGTTCGCGCAGCAGACGCAGCTTGGCACCGAAGCTGAAGAGCGGCGTGCGAAGGAAGCTTCCCAGCGACGCTGGCACCGCCAGCAGGCGGCCGCCGCGCAGCACGTAACGCTTGGCTGCCGCCGCCTGCGCGTCGACGCGCTGGTCGCGGATCCCCAGGTCATCGAGCAGTGAGTTGATCAGCGGCGTGGTGTCCATGCCGCTGTTCGGCCCGTCTTCGTACAGCGCCTCGCCGCCCTTGACCGCGTGCCGGTGGGTGCCGATGACGCCGCCGGCGTGCAGATGTGCCTCCAGCAACTCCACCGACAGACCGCGCAGCGTCAGGCGAAACGCCGTCGTGAGCCCGGTCAAGCCGGCACCCACCACGATCACATCGGCATCTTCGCGTTCCATGCTGGGCCCTCTCCCGTGAGACAACGCGCATCAGACGCTACGCCGTCCGATGGCTGCATGCGCGGCATCAAACGAACGCCGCGGAGGGCGCCGGCCGCAGTGCATGCGCTCGTCATCGACGTGCAATGCTGCCGGTTGACGGCTATCAAGCTGCGGCGCCCGTTCGTTTCTGATACTGCGCAGCGGCTGACCGCTGCGATGCGACGCCTCCGCGTTACCTGAACGCTGCACACCATGAATCTGTCCGGAATCGTCGTTGTCGCCACGCCGCACACCTTGGAGACGGTGGCGGCGCGGGTGACGGCTCTACCGGGCGTCATCGTGGCCCGGATCGATCGACGGGGCGCCCGCATCGCCCTGGTCCATGGGGCCGACGGCATGGCACAGGAAGCCGCCGGACTGCGCGCGATCCAGCGCACGCTCGGCGTGGTGAAAGTCGATCTCGTCAGCCACGTGTTCGACGATTGCCCGGGACGGGAGCCGGACATCGGCGCGATCCTGCCCAGCCTCGCGGTTGAGCGCGGCGTGCACCTGCACACGATGGGCGAGCCGGAACCGGGCGAACACTGAACGTCCGCCTGAAGGTGTTGCGCAGACGCGGGCGAAGTCGCCTGCGGTGGCGTGGTATCGGCGCCACGGCCACCGAGGCTGCATGGTCAGCGCCGGGGCGGCGGCCGATACTCATGTCATCGACACGTTTGCGGAGTCCGCGATGAGACTGTTATCCAAGCTTGCGTTCGTTGCTGGCATCGTTCTGGCGGCGGTCGCCGCACCGGCGTCGGCGCAGGCGCCGGCGGCCTATGACCGTAATTTCTACTTTGCCCTGTTCGGCGGCGTGACCGGCGGTGGTGACCGGATTGCCGAAGTGAATTACTCGAACGGCGACCGCGAGTCGATCCGCGCCGGCGGCTTGGTGCATCTGGCGGCGGGCCTGGTGTGGCAGTCGCCGCAACTGCCGCTGTCGGTGCAGGCCACGGTCGGCTGGCATGCCGATGCGATCAGCGCGCGCAACGGCGACGTCACGTTCTATCGCTGGCCGATCGAGGTGCTGGGGTACTGGCACGGCGTGCCGAACTGGCGCCTGGGCGGTGGCGCGCGCTTCGTCAATGGCGCCAAGCTGGAGAGCGATGTCAACGGCTTCACCGATACCGTGACTTACAAGGACACCACCGGCTTCGTCATCGAGGCCGGCTACCGCCTCGGGCTGCGCGGCTGGATCAACCTGCGCTACATCGACGAGTCGTACGAAGCCGAGCGCTTCAACAGCTTCACCATCACGCCAACCGGCAAGACATCGGCGCGGTCGGCCGGCGTCAACCTGGTGTGGATGTTCTAGCGCCCTGAGGCACTTTCCGGGCGGAGCGTGCGCTGCGACGCGGCTGCACGGCCGGCTGGCACGCGGCCGACGCGCAGCCGACTGCTCGGACACATGCCCGATACGCGACCGACTCGCGGCTGATGGCGCGCCCGCTTCGCGATTCACTCGGCACTGAGCCCCGACCGACGCCGCGCGTCGTCCGCTGACTCGGCGCGATCTTCAAGCGCGACCCGTCCCCGGCAGGCCGTACGGCAGTCCCGCTGACGCAGGCATGCCGCCTGCCGAACACTGCACTGCCTGTCACTCGCGGTCGGTGCTGCTGCCGGCCCATTCCTCCATGTTTGTATTCAGCGAGCGCCGCGCTGCGCGGTGGCTCATCTTTTGCGCTCTGCTGGGGCCTTCGTTGCTGCTCGCTGACGACAAGACGCGCCCAGCGGCGGCTTCCACTCCCCCTGCCGCGGTCGATCGAGGCCGTCCGCCGCCGCACTGTGCACCGTTGCCCGTTGTTGCTGCCGCGCCGGCCGGTGCGCTCAGCGTTACCGACTTCGGCGCCCGCGGCGACGATGACCACGACGACACCGCCGCCATCGTGCGGGCGCTGGCGGCGCTGCGTCCCGGCCAGTGGCTCGTCTTTCCGCCCGGTCGCTACCTTCACGACCGCCGCCTGCCGCTGCGCACGCGCGACATAGTGCTCGACGGGCGCGGCGCCACCCTGCACGCGACCAACCCGGGCGACATGGCGCTGCTGGTGCAGGCCGACGGGGTGCAGATCACCGGTTTCACCCTCACGGCGGCCACCGACCATCGGCGCACGGCGCCCTGGGAGTCGCGCATCGCGGTGTGGCGACCAGCAGCGGAGCGGCGCGGCGCGCCGCCGCTGTCCGGTGTCGTGATCCGCGACAACCGCCTGGTGCCCACCGCCGACGATCCCAACAGTTCGGCCTCGGCGGCGATCTTCGTCAGCGGCGTGCGCGACTTCATCGTCGCCGGCAATACCGTGGTGCGCTCGCTGTCCGACGGCATTCACATCACCGGCGGGGCGCGCGATGGCCGCGTGGTCGGCAACACGGTGCGCGAGACGGGTGACGACATGATCGCGGTGGTCTCCTATCTGGGCGACGGCATGTGGACGCGTGACCAGACCGCAGAACTGGCGGCCAGCTTGCAGGCGCGGCGCGAAGACATGCTGGTGCGCAACGTGCTGATCGCCGACAACGACGTCGAGGGCCAATACTGGGGACGCGGCATCAGTGTGGTCGGCGGCGAGCAGGTAACCATCCGCGCCAACCGCATCGCCAACACCGCGCATGCGGCCGCCGTGTACGTGGTGCGCGAGCAGGTGTATGTCACCTTCGGTGTGCGCGACGTGCGGATCGAGGGCAACCTGATCGAGCGCGTGCAGACCGATTCGGCGCCGTACAACCCACTGCCGCTGCCGCAGCGCCTGCGCCGCACCGGTCACGGCGCCATTGAGATCAGCGCGAGAGTGTTCGCCGACGAGCAGGCGCTGCCGGCGCTGCGCGAGGCGCTCACCGTGGAGCGGGTGGCCGTGATCGACAACCGCATCACGCGCGTGCGTGGCGACGGCATCCGCGTCAACGAAGGCTACGACGAGCAGCGGGTACGCACCGCGCAACGTGATCTCGGCGGCGGCAAGAAAGGCGAACCTCTGAGTCGCGAAAGCCGCGGTGGCGCAGTGCGCGACGTGCTGGTGCGTGGCAACCACTTCGCCCAGGTCGGTGGGACGGCGATCGCTGCCCATGGCGGCACCGACACGCTCGCACTGGCCTGTGCCGACAACCGTGACGAACGCGGCGCGGTGAGCGATCGGCGCTGTGGCGCCGCGGGGATCAAGACGGTGGCGCAGACGGCGGTGGGCGGTGCCCGGCTGTCGTGCGCGCGCTGGTGAACGGCGCCCGCCGCGCGGCTCAGGTTTCGCGCAGCGAGCGTCGGTACTGGATCGCCACGTGCGAGGTGCCGGGTTCGTCGGTGCCGTCCGGATTGGCACCCATTGCAAGCTTGGCGAGGCCAATCAAGACGACGGCCTTGCGCAAACCCCGCTGCTCGCGGCGCTTGCCGTTAGCAGCCGTCCCAGCGAGTAACGACGCTGACGGCGCCACGCCAGTCCATGGCGCGCATCGTCCGCTCCGTGCCCGGGGCGCGCCGGACCTGGTGCACGGCTCTCCCGCACACGTGAGCCTCGACCACAGTCGCCGTGCGCCGACTACGTTCTATCGGCAGCGTCAGCGCGAAGTGTTGACCACCAGCGGTGTCGCGTTCGCCTGCGGCGCGTGGCAAGCCATGCAATTGAAGCTCGTGCCCGCCAGCCGCAGCGCGCCGCCGGCACTGGCCACGTAGTGGCTGGCCGATGCCGGCGACGCCTTGTTCTTGGCGACAGGCTTGCCGATGTTGGCCGGTTTGTCGTGACAATCGAGGCACTCGTTCTTGGCGATCGTCAGCGGCAGGAACTCGTCGACTGCGTGAGAGATCATCGGCGGGACGCCGGTGCCGGGCGCCGGGGCCGGCAACTTCGTCTCGTCCTCGAAACTGAAGGGGGTGCTGACCGGGTTGTCGAACACGCTGCCCTTGGCAAGTCCGAAGTCCTGGTCGCTGATCGATCGCGCACCGAACGTGGCGCAGCCGGCCAGCACGGCCAGGACGACAGGCAACGCGGTCAAGGCGCGCCGGCAACGGAACGTTAGGAACTTGGCGGTCATTGGGATCCTCCCCGCAGGGTCAATTCGGATGGTTGGAGCAATTCGAAGCTGCGGCGGAACGCGCGCGCAACCTCAGGTCGAAGGCGAGGCTTGATTCCGGACAGACCGCCACACAGCGGCCGCAGTTGGTGCAATCGCCGCCGGTCACCATGCCCTGCGCGGCCATGCGCTGGAAGTTGATCACCCGCGGCTCCGGACAGGTCTTGATGCAGTCGCCGCAGCGCGTGCACGATGCGTCGTCAAAGCGCACGCGCACCTGGCCGCCGCGCCCGACAAGTGACCAGAACGCGCCGAGCGGGCACAAGTGCCCGCACCAGCCGTGCTTCACGACGAATGCGTCGAACAGAAAGATGCCAAGGGCTGCGGTCAGCCCGAGGCCGGCGCCGAAGATCAGCTCCCGATGCAGCATGCCGATCGGGCTCAGCCAGTCGAACGCTGCTGCACCGAAGATGAATGACAGAGCGAGCGCCATGCCGAGCAGCACCAGGCGCGCGCGTGGATTCAAATGCACGAGATCGGCGCCGATGCCCAGCCGCAAGCGCAGCCCGTGCGCGGCATCGGTGACCACGTTCATCGGACACACCCAAGCGCAGAACACGCGGCCCCCGAGCAGCAGGTACAGGCCGAGCGTGATCGCCGCGCCGACCAGCACCTCGGTCGCCAGCCAGTGGCGCGACATCAGGATCTGCAGCACCGCGAACGGGTCGGCCAGTGGCACGACCCCCAGCAGCGTCGAGGCCGACAGGTTGCCTGCCAGCAGCGGCGCGCCGGCGATCTTCCAGCCCCAGTGCAGCGTGCCATAGAACATCAAAAGCACGCCGACCTGGACCGCGCGCCGCGCGAGCGTGAAGCGCAGCACGCGCAGCCGGCCGCCTAATGTGGTGGGCGGCACGAAGTGGCGCACCGGCTTGGCGGCGAGGCTCATGGCACGACCGATCGCGCTGCGCATGTGGCGATGAGCGCTTTGCAGCGGGCAGACACGTTCATGGCGTGCCCGTCTGGTTCAACCAGTCGAGCCCGCCCTGTGCCGGCGGCTTGGCGGCCGATTCGGCTGGCGACGGCGCACGCGGCTCGGCCGGGCCGGGGCCTGCGCTGACCGGCGCCTGCTGGTTCCAGTCCATTCGATAGTGCGCGCCGATCTTGCCCTGCACCAGCTTGGGATCGACGACGCGGATCGCCGCCTCCTCGGTCGGGCAGCGCTTCTCGCACAGGCCGCAGCCGGTGCAGGCCTCGGCGTGCACGACCGGTACGAACAGCGCATGGCGCGAAATCTGGCGCGGATGCGGCTGCACCGTGATTGCCTTGCCCTGCACCGGGCAGGCGCGGTAGCAGATCTCGCAGCGCAGTCCCTGCCAGGACAGGCAACTCGCCGGATCGATCACCGCGAGCCCCATCTTTGCAGTGCGTATGTCATTCATCCCGCCATCGAGCGCGCCGGTCGGGCAGGCCTTGGCGCAGGGAATGTCCTCGCACATGAAGCAGGGGATCGATCGCGGCTCAAAGACCGGCGTGCCGGTGACGCTGGGCTCGCCGGGCCGCGCAAGCATCAGCGTCTGGTACGGGCAGGCCTGCACGCACTGGCCGCACTTGATGCAGGCGGCGGCGAAGTCGCGCTCGGGCCGCGCGCCCGGTGGCCGCAGCGGTGCGCTGGCCGCGGCTGCCTGCTGCGCAAGCAGCGCGTTCCACAGCAGCCCGCCGCAGCCGGCGACCGCCGTGGTCTGCGCGGCGCGCTTGATGAACTCGCGGCGGTCGGTCATCGGTGGCCGCACCGTGCGCGCCTCGCGGCAGCGCCCGGTGTCCTCACTCGATCCTCGGTCCAGGTTGCACGCTAGGCCTTGGAGACCTTGACCGCGGACTTCTTGTAGTCCGGTTCACGCGAGATCGGATCCAGCGCGTCGATAACCAGCTTGTTGATGAGCACCGCCTCGTCGAAGAACGCCATGGACACGGTGCCGCGCGGCATGCGGTTGCGGCCGGAGGTCTCCACCAGAATCTTGACCTTGCCGCGGCGCGACTCGACCCACGCGAGGTCGTTGCGCTTGAGGCCGCGCTTTTTCGCGTCTTCCGGGTGCATGTACATCACCACGGTCGGCTGTGCGCGGTGCAACTCCGGCACGCGCCGCGTCATCGAGCCGGTGTGCCAGTGCTCCAGGATGCGGCCGGTGGTGAGCCACAGGTCGTAGGTGGCATCGGGCTGCTCGACCGGCGCGGCATACGGCCGGAAAAAGATCTTGGCCTTGCCCGGCAGCGGCACCGGCTTGGGATCGGTTGGCGCGTCGATCGTGCCCACCGGCACCGCCTTGAACGCCGTACCGTAGAAGTTGAAGCCCTCGCCCTTCTTCACGTAGGGATCGTTGCCCTCGGAGAAGCGCCACTTCGTTTCCTGCCACCTGCCGTCGGCTGCCTGGATCACCGGCCAGCGCAGGCCTCTGACGTTGTCGGCGTGATAGGCATCGAAGCTCGCGAGGTCGTACTGGTAGTTGACGGTGAACTGTCGGTACTCGTTGAACAGCGCCTTCTCAGGAAACCAGTTCTCGCCGAGCGCGCTCACGGTCGGGTTGATGTGACCCTTGGCGATCGGATCCGGCCAAACAACCTTCCTGTGCTCGGGCCGCGCGAACAGCACCTCGTACAGCGTGCTTTCGGGCGTGTAGCCCAACTTGATCGCCTCGGCCATCACATCGGGCAGCCGGTCCTCCGGAAAACCTTCGACCTTCAAGCCCGGCACCAGCTTCTCGCCCCACACTTCCTTCAACCGGAACCGCTTGGAGAACTCCATCAGCATCCACAGGTCGGTGCGCGCCTCGCCGGGCGGTCTGACCTGTGCGCGCCACGCCTGCGTGCGGCGCTCCGCGTTGCCGTACATGCCCCACTTCTCGAGCATGTAGGCCGCCGGCAGGATCAGGTCGGCCACCTTGCCCGACACGGTCGGATAGATGTCGGCGACGACGATGAAGCAGTCCTTGTCGCGTGCTGCCTTCAGCCAGTGGTTCAGGTTCGGCGTCGACTGGAACGGATTGGTGACCTGGATCCAGCAGAAGCCGATCGAACCGTCCTCCAGCCCCTGCAGGATCGCCATCTGGTCGGCGCCAATTTTCGGATTCAGCGTTTTTGCCGGCAACGTCCACAGCTTTTCAGCGCGCGTGCGATGTGCCGCGTTGTCGACCACCATGCCGGCGGGAAGCCGATGTGCAAACGTGCCGACCTCGCGCGCGGTGCCGCAAGCCGACGGCTGGCCGGTCAGCGAGATTGCGCCATTGCCCGGGATCCCGTGCTTGCCGATCAGCAGGTGCAGTGCATACAACTGGGTATTGACCCAGACGCCGCGCTGGTGCTGATTCACGCCCATGGTCCAGAACGTCAGGATGTTGCGGCCTTTGTCGCAGTAGACGTCGGCCAGGGCGCGCAGCTTGGCCTTGAAGCTGTCGAGCGACTCGTCGGGGTCGCCCTTGGCGACCTCGGCAACGTAGTCCAGCGTGTACGGCGCCAATCCCTTCCTGTACTCGTCGAAGCTCATCTGCCAGTGGCGACCGGCGGCGCCGCGATCCTTCTGCGGCACTTTCGCGCCAGGCTGGCGTCTCTGGCCGGTGGCCTCGGCCTTGTCGAGCGTGATTTCCAGTTCCTTGGCGAGAACGTCCTTCTCCGCGTCGAACGCGTACTTCGCCGTGTTGCGCATGCCGTAACCGATGTCGACGGCGCCGGTGGCGAACACGCAGTGCTTGTTGACGAAGTCCCAGTTGATCGCGTTGCGCTCGACGATCTCGCGCGCCAGGTAGTTGAGCAGCGCCAGGTCGCCGTTGGGCGTGATCACCACGGTCGAATCGGCAATGTCCGAGGACATGTTGGCGTACGTGGTGATGTTGAAGATCTTCATCGCCTTGTGCCCGAGCTTGCGATCGGTCACGCGCGACCACAGCACGGGGTGCGCCTCGGCCGGGTTGGCGCCGCACAGGATCACGGCGTCGGCCAGCTCGATGTCGTCGTACACGTTGGCCGGCTCGTCGGCACCGAACACCTGCAGGAAGCCCGCCACGGCCGAGGCCATGCACAGCCGCGAGTTCGGGTCGATCTGGTTGCTGCGAAACCCGGCCTTCATCAGCTTGACGCTGGCGTAACCCTCTTCGATCGTGTGCTGGCCCGAGCCGATGAACGAGATGCCGGTCGGCCCCTTGCTCTGGTAGTGCTTGCGAAACTGGCGCTCCATCTCGTCGAATGCGACCTGCCAGCTCACAGGGGTGAACGCGCCGTTCTTGTCAAATCGGCCGTCCTTCATCCTGAGCAGCGGCTGCGTCAGGCGGTCGACGCCGTACATCATCTTGCCGTTGAAGTAGCCCTTGATGCAGTTCAGGCCGCGGTTCACCGGCGCGTCTGGGTCTCCCTTGGTCGCCATGACCTTGCCGTTCTGGGTCGCGACCTGGATACCGCAGCCGGTGCCGCACATCCGGCACACGCCCTTGTCCCATGACCAGCCGGCCTCGGCCGCGGCGGTCTGCGCGAGCGCGGACTCGGACACGGGCAGGCCGATGGCGGCTGCGGTACTGGCGGCAATGCCGGACTTCAAAAGTTCACGACGGCGAAGGTCGGTCATGGCATTTCCCTGGTGTTGAGTTCGTTGTGCGCCGGGCTGCATTGCGAGCGCGGGATCGGATCGATGTCGCTTTCGAGACGCGCCAGGACGACGCTCAGGTCGGGATCGGGCAGGGGCTGTTCGCCGAAGTAGTGGCAAACGAGATCGGCGGCGATTACCCCGGGCGTGCATTGGATCGTGCGAAAGCTGTCGATCTCGGCGGCGACGTCCTGCGCCTCCTGCACGAGCACGATGCGGCCACTTGTTGCGTCGATCTGCGCGACTTGCACGCCGGGCAACGTGGCCAGTTGGCGCGCGACAGCATCGGCGTTCTGCGGAGCGGCGATCACCGCGATGCCGGACAGATTCATGGCCGGTAGCCAGTCTTGGATTGGAGACGCGCCAGTATCTGCAGCGCAGCATCGCCTTGATTGATGCTCATCAATCGGTGGGACGCGCTACCTCCAAGGGAGTAACGGGCGCGCTTGCGTGTGCTCTCCGACGGCGCGCGTCCGTGCAATCGCTGGCGCTACTGGCGCAGCGCGCTTGCATCACCGTCGACTCGCGCCGAACGAGAGAAGGCGGTGTCGGTCGAGAGCAGTGCTCGGTACGGCGGCGCCGCCGGCAGCGATCAATGAAACGCAGAGGATCAACCGCGTCCAAGGTACCGGCCGCGGGCAAGTCGTCCGTCGGTCGAACGCTGCGGTCGACTGTGGCGTGCCTGTGCAGCCCGGGCTACGTCTCGCGCAGCGAGCGTCGGTACTGGATCGCCTCAGCCACGTGCGAGGTGCCAAGTTCGTCGGCACCGTCCAGATCGGCGATCGTGCGCGACACCTTGAGCACGCGGTGATAGGCGCGCGCTGACCAGCCCAGCCGTACGCTGGCGGCGTGCATCAGCTGCTTGACCGGCCCTTCGGGTTTGCACACGCGCTCGATCTCGCCCGACTGCAGCTCGTCGTTGGCCTTGCCCTGACGCGCCATCGCCCGGTCGTGCGCGCGCATCACGCGGTCGA
>LNFM01002188.1_pt1 | contig 41561 bp, 33 predicted proteins | sample 596031 | NCBI WGS metagenome assembly LNFM01 (sample SAMN04254537, study PRJNA301005) | activated carbon metagenome | isolation source: dual media filters at the Ann Arbor, Michigan drinking water treatment plant | place: USA: Ann Arbor
CTCGCGGCGACGCAGTCTCCTTCGATTACGGAGTTGCGACCAACTCCGGAACGGACTCTCACCGTTCAGTCAAAGCGTCCTCACGGACGCACTCATCCCCGCGCAGGCGGGGATCCAGTACGCCGGGGACTCTCGGTTCAATCACTGCTGCCTCTGGAAAACTGGATCCCCGCCTGCGCGGGGATGACAACTGGATGTAGCTCTACGATCTCGCGACGCGAAGCGCCCGAGGTCTCGCTGGAAACTTCCCGCCCTCAAAAACAGAGGGCGCAGGGAAGACCGGGTGCACGCTGCAACCGCGGTCTCGTGTGCAGTTGCGCACATAGAACGCGCACACGAGCATACAGGTTCAGCGGAAACACTCCGGCCTTCCCTGCGCAGTGGCTTTACAGCTTACTTCGCGCTCTCCCCAGTGAACGGCTCTTTTGCCACTGTCGCCCGCATGAGGCTTCGCCTCTCACGAACTTGACGCCAGCACCGCGACGTCAGGACCACACGACTTCGCCGTACGCTCGAGCCACACTCGTCAGTTATAGCTCTCGCGTCCACCGCATCTCACCGCGCGTTCGTGACGATGGCCAACGCCCCTCAGTCGGGTGAGACGGGCGGAATCAAATCACTGATTTGCCCGACGACGCGAGCGGAATATTTTTGCACGAAGGGATGGACAGACTTTGGAGTGATTTGCCCGTCGGGTCGAAGGGTCGCGGGCTACAATGCAATCCGTCATTGCCAACGCAGCGAAGCAATCGATAGCTCGGCTAGCCGCGAGATGGATTGCGTCGTCGCTTCGCTCTTCGCAATCAAGGATTCGCCGATGCGCAAATGCACATCGGAGAACGACGGAGAGACGGTCACACTGCGCGCAGCCCACGCGCCTCCGGATCAGGTGATCAGGAAGTCCTGATAGGTGAGCGGCAGCTTGGTGGAGAGCTCCGCAAACTGGACGGCCGCCGCAGCACCTGTTCCGTCCGGATCGTAGCTGAGCCCGCCGGTGTCGCTGTTGTAGATGATCCGGTCGGTCGAATCGTGGGCCGCCGCGCCGACATGGAACGCCGAAGAGGACATCGTGCCGGTCCGCGCGAATGTCGTGAATACTGCGTTCTCCAGGACGATCGTGTCATCCACGGTGGAGAAGTCCAGGATCTTGTCGATAGTTCCGGCTAGACTGGTGTCAAAATAGAAGCTGTCACTGTTCGCACCACCGGTGAGCACATCGCGACCGCTTCCGCCGTAGAGACGATCGTTGCCAGCCCCGCCGAGCAGCGTGTCGTCTCCTGTGCCGCCGTACAGGTAGTCCCTGCCGGAGCCACCATCGAGTTGGTCGTTGCCGCTCTGCCCGTAAAGCCGGTCGTTGCCGCCGAGGCCCTGGATCGTGTCGGCGCTGGCCGTGCCGTTGAGGGTCTCGCTCGATGCGGTGCCTGCGATCACGCCCGACGACGGAGGCGGCGGTTCGGAAGGCGGCAGCGTTGGCGGGGAGCCGCCGGTGGCGGGATCGATAAGGTCGAGCTTGACGTTCTTGCTGCCGACCGTCGTCTGCATGCTGGTCGTTTGGATGCCGGCGCCCGAGAACGTAACCGTATAGGTCGCCGGCGGCAGCACCAGATCATAGCCGCCGGAGCCGTACGTGGTCGTGGTGTAGGTTGCGCCGCTGCTGCTCACGGCCGTCAGCGTCAGACCGCCGAGCCCCTCGCCCACGTCGTAGAAGCGGTCGCCATCCTGATCGTCGAACGCCACGCCGGTGAGGAACACACCTGAACCAGACCTGGCAAAATTCTCGGTAACGAACGCGGTATCGCGCCCGCCGTAATCGCCGGTCTCGAAGCCAAGCCCGGCTTCGCGATAATTGTCGTTTAGGATGTTGGCCCGATGGCCCGACGAGTTCATCAGGTTGGTGTGCAGCAGCAGTACCTCGTCCTGGAGACCTGCCGGCGACCGCGTCGTTGCGTACGCGATGTTCTCGCCCCACGCCCAGGAACCGGTGAACGTATAGCCCGCCGCGGTCATGCGCTGCCCCGCGCTCGATCCGCCCGAGCCCGTGTGCGAGAACGTGTCCGTTCCAATCATCCACTGGCTATGGCCTTCACTGGCCTCGTTGAGATCGCCGTCGAAGGCAAGCGGCTGGGAGCCCACCTTCGCGCGTTCGGCATTGATCAGTTCAAGCAGATATTGCTCATGGGTACTCGGCTGCGCCATGACGGAGTCCTCGCAGGGTGATGACAGATGACGATGTGCTGAAGGACCATTCGCGATCGTTCTGATTTCCCTGCTATTGGCCGAGTGTGATCAGTCGTTGGCCTAATCGTGACCATTCATGGGAAATCGGAATCGGTTCTGCATGATCGAGCAACTTCGGAACTTCATCGCTTGCTGAGCGACAAGCGCTGCGCTCACCCCGCTTGTCATTCCGGGGCTCGCGAAGCGAGAACCCGGAATCCATGTCAGCTCCGAGCAAGCGGCCAGATTGATTCCGGGTTCGCGCCAAGAGGCGCGCCCCGGAATGACGGAGAGAGAGAGAGATCAAACGATCTTCTGCGCCTTGAGCTTCTCCAGCTTCGCGTCGTCGTAGCCGATCGTCGCCAGCACATCCTTCGTGTCCGCGCCGAGCAGCGGCGGGGCGCGATAGTCCTTCACGGGCGTACCGGAGAAGGTGATGGCGTTGCGGATCAGCGACAGCTCGGACTCGAAGGGATGATCGACCTTGACCCGCATGCCACGCGACTGCACGTGGGGATCGTTGAACACTTGCGAAAAATCATTGATCGGTCCCGAGGGCACGCCGGCCTTCTCGAGCTCTTCCAGCCAGTACGCGACGGGCTTCTTCAGGAACAATCCGGCGAAGATCGCCATGATCTCCTTGCTGTGCACGACGCGGTCGTTGTTCTTGAGGAATCTTTTGTCGGTCGCGAGTTCGGGGCTGCCGAGCACGGCGCAGGTGCGCTGGAACTGGCCGTCATTGCCGACCACCAGCATCAGCTCGCCATCGGTGCAGCGGAACACGCCGGCGGGCATGCCGCCATTGCCCCAGGTGCCGCGCCGCGGCGGGGTCTGGCCGTTGACGAGAAAGATCTGCGCGTAGTGCGACAGCGAGGCGATCACGGTGTCGAACAGGCAGACGTCGACATGCTGCCCCTCCCCGCCATTGGCCTTGCGATGGTAGAGCGCGGCCAGGATGCCGATCGAGGAGTTCATGCCGGTCATGTAGTCGACGATGGAGGGGCCGACCTTCATCGGTCCCGCGCCGGGCTCGCCGTCGAGATGGCCGGTGACGCTCATCAGCCCGCCCATCGCCTGCAGGATCGCGTCGTAGCCGGCGCGCGGCGCGTAGGGGCCGGTCTGGCCGAAGCCGGTCACCGAGCAATAGATGATGCCGGGGTTGAGCGTCTTGATCGATTCGTAATCCAGCCGGTAGCGCTTGAGATCGCCGACCTTGTAGTTCTCCATCATCACGTCGCAGGTCTTGGCGAGTTCGCGGACGATGTCCTGCCCCTCGGGCGTGGCGATGTTGACCGTGACGGATTTCTTGCCGCGGTTGGCGCAGAGATAGAACGAGTTGTTGTTGTTCGCCTTGCCCTCGGGATCGGCCAGGTAAGGCGGCCCGAAGGCGCGGGCGTCGTCGCCGCCGCCGGGACGTTCGATCTTGATCACTTCCGCGCCGAGATCGGCCAGCATCTGCGCCGACAAGGGGCCTGCGAGCACCCGCGTCAGGTCGAGAATTTTGATGCCCGAAAGTGGCAGAGCCGACATGAACTTCCTCCGAATCTTGATTGGTGGCGCGCGGACCTGGCCGGGCGCGATGCGACAACCAGCCGATACACTATTTTGCGCCGTTGAGCCCTGCATTCCCGGCATGACGCCATCCGCCCGCCATCCGCCCCGCGCGCAGGTGGATGGAGGTGGCAAAGGATCATGGTCAGGGAACAGGCGCCGGAATGCGGCTTACACGCGCAGCAATGGCGCCCGACAACCGGCCGGATGTCCGTCGCCGGGAGCAGGCGCGCGCCGTGACACGCGCGCCTGCGTCTCGGAGTGTCTTACCGGGTGCCGCTGGCCTTGGCGCGGCTGGCCCGCCACTCCAGGAATTCGCGGTACAGCGGATCGCGCTGCTGCGGCGCCATTTCGGCCGCGGCCGCCGACGGCGCGGGTGCCGGCGCCGGCGCAGCGCCCGATGCCGCGGACACCGCCGCGCCCACGGGCATGTTGCGGTCGAGCCAGTCCTGCGACGCCTTGAAGCGGGTCCAGCCGGCCACCGTCGCCCTCGGCGCGAGTTCCTTCCACTTCGGATGGAACGGCGGCCGCTGCAGCTGGGCTACCTTGTCGAACATCGTCTCCACCAGCAGCGACAGGCGCCGATAGCGGTCGCTGTTCGGCGCCCAGTTGTACGAGGCCAGCAGCGCCTCGGCTGCGATCGTCTCGATCGCCCGGCCCTCCGGCACCAGGTTCGGGTAGTCCGCCGAAGAAAGCTTGGAGGGCAGATACTCCTCCTGCAGCGGCTTGGCGTACTCGACCGGGACCAGATGCAGGTTGCGGTCGCTGATCTGGCTCAGCCACTGCAACGGCTTGCCCTCGATCGCCACGATCGCGTCGATCTCGCCCTTGCGCAGCATGTCTACCGCGAGCCGCGGCTCCTGATAGATCAGATGCGGCCTGATGCCGAGCCGTTCGAACACGTTGATCGCGGTCACGAAGGTGGAGCTGTCGGGCAGATCGACCACCACCGTTTTGCCGTCGAGGTCCTTCATGCTGGTAATCGTCCGCGGCGCGATCACGTGCATTTCCTCGTTGAACATCTTGGCCACGTAGACGAACTGGTTGCGGATGTCCTTGGCGAAGTCCTTGCGGTCGAGATAGGCCAGCGTGTCCTTGCGCACGATGCCGGCGTCCACGCCCTTCAGCAACAGAATGTCGGAGATCGCCTGGACGGAGCCACGGCCCATCACCGGCAGGATGCGCAGGCTGGTGCCGCTGTCGAGCGCCGAGGCCATATCCGCGCCGACCTGGGCGTAGGTGCTGCCGAACGAACCGGTCATCAGGCTCACGGTATTGGCGTTGAGCTGGTTCGCCAGGTCGCGCTTGGTGGCGGTGCCGTACTTGAAGATCGTCTTGAAGGAATCGCTGACGGTGCCCGGATCGATGCCGCTTCGCACCGGACCGAAGTGCTGCCACTGGCCGTTGGTGAAGCGCATCATCCGCATCTGCTCGATGGGCGCATGATCCAGCGCACTGGTGTTGAGCAAGATGCCCTGCACCATCATCGGAATCTGCAGCCCCTTCATCCCGCGGGCCTGCCGCATGATGTTCTCGCGCGACAGGTCGTCGCCGCAATTCTTCAGAACCTCGACCAGCGTCCTGCTGACGAGATAGCCGAGGACGGCCTGGCCGTTGACCTTGCTCACGCTCGGGACGTAACGCTGCATGAAAGCGCTCCACTCGCGGAACGCCACCTCGCCGGCCCCCGCCGCGTCTTCTCCCTCTAGCCGGTATGCCACCGACAACGCGCCTTCCGCATTTTGCGGACCCGCCGGCTGAATGACGGCCGAGTATGAATTGGCGATCGTCGGGATGAAATGCAGCGGCCTCCAGCCGAGTTCGGCGATGCGCCGGATCGCCATGGTCGCGAATTTCGGCGTGGTGAATTCGATGAAGACGTCGGCGCCCGAGGCCTTCAACTTGGCGAGCTGCGGATCGATGGTGGTATCCGAGACTTTGTATGTGGCTTCGGCCACGATCGGCATCTTGCCGGCGAGGCCGTCCTTCAGGCCCTTCAGATATTCCTTGCCCATTCCGTCGTCCTGATAGAGGACGGCGATCCTGCCCCGAGGATGGGTCTCCAGCAGATACTGCGCAAAAATCTGGGCTTCAGCCGTGTAGCTCGGCAGAAAGCCCATGGTCCACGGAAACTCGCGCGGCTGGTCCCACGCCGCCGCGCCCGACAAGGCGAAAAGCTGCGGCACCTTCTTCGAATTCAAATAGGGCTGGATCGCGGCGTTGGTATTGGTGCCGACGGTCGCCATCGTCATGAGAACCTGGTCCTCCTCGACGAGCTTGCGCGTCATCTCCAGCGCCTTGTTGGGGTCGTAGGCGTCGTCATAGGTGATGAGATTGAGCTTGCGGCCGTTGATGCCGCCCTCGGCGTTGACCTTGTCCGCATAGGCCGACAAAACCTTGGCGATGACGCCATAGGCGGACGCCGGACCGGTCAAGGGGGCGGTGACGCCAACGCGGATTTCGTTGCTGGTCGGCGGCGCCGCGTAGACGCGGGCGGGCAACGCCGAACCTGCCACCACCGCAACCGCCAGCGCCATCGCAGCGCCGCGCCTCGCGGTGAAGAACCGGCGCATAACGTCGCGGGCCAACCGCCCGGACGCTTGTCCCATACGCCAATGATTATTGAACCCAGCCCGCATTGCAGCCCCCTGCCTAGTCTCTGTGATGCTTGTTGTGCCTCGAAAGGCGAGCGAACAGCGTTTCAGCGCTGCTCGCCGACATTGTGTCCCAATCGGATTGATTTTGTGACGAGTCTACGCGTTCTCTGCGACATGGTTAGTCAAGCGTATGTCTATCCTCGAAATTTCACGACATTGGTGTTTTTGAGCGCACCCTCAACCATGGCGGGTGTACTGATCGACCTCCAAAGCCCGCCTCGCGACCCGCGCTAAATTGCTGAAACCGAACCGCCACATCTATCAATCCTGATCGGCCATCGCCGGCCGCGATATGACATAGCCGGCACAGACGAGGAAGGCCACCGCCACGCCCGCGGCAAGCGGCAGCGACGGATCGACGCTGTACCAGAACACGACAAACCCGAGCATCATTCCGGCGCAAGCCATTGCCTTGGCCGGCCTCGGGATGGCGCCAGCCGCGCGCCAATCCCGCAGCGGTTTGCCGAATGTCGGATGATCGAGCAGCCACGCCTCGAAACGGGGTGACGAGCGCGCAAAGCACCACACGGCCACGATCAGGAAAACCGCCCCCGGCATCAGCGGCATCACGAGGCCGATCGCGCCGAGCGCGACCATCACCCAACCGAGGCCGAAATAGATGAAGCGCATCATCAGGCCTGCCGCCCGTCCATCTCTTGAAGCAAGGACCGCTCGCTTTATCGCCTCCTCGCGCCCTTCTCAGTTGGGATTTCAGAGGCAGTTCACAGACGTCAGGACGCCGTTCTCGATGACGGCAGTAGATGCGACGGGGTCGGGCTTGCGTCAAGCCAGGTGCAGGTATTTCCCTCGATCTTGAACGGATTGTCGAGCCCAGGATACCCCTCGCCAATGGTGTCGGCCGTACCGATGTCGCGACACCTGGGTTCACCGCATCGTTGCGAGTCGTAACGCGAGAGCACAGGCCCGGTCATATTCGTCGAGATAGATCCGCTCGTTGAGTGTATGCGGCTCGTTCTGCGCTGCGGGTCACCGTCGGAACGCGGTGGGACCGTCCAGTTGGCGTCGAGCCCGCCATTCGCGGAACGGATGTTCGCTCCGGCGTCATTGTCCGCTCGCTTCACCGAAAACCATGGCAATCATTACAAGCACGCAACAGGCTGCGACCAGCAACAACCAGTTCGGGACGGCGCGTCTGATGCCCACATTCGTGGACGGCGGTTCGCCTGGATCGGGCGGCGGTTCTGCTGAAAACATAGGCGGAGTACTACCGCCACAGCCATTAGAAAATGAACTAAAGATCGAACGTACTAATCAAAAAATCTATGGTTGCATTCACTAACTCAGTTCATTCCATAAGGAATGGCGGACGGACGATGACATAAACATTTGAAATCAGCTGGAGCGGGTGAAGGGAATCGAACCCTCGTATTCAGCTTGGAAGGCTGCTGCTCTACCATTGAGCTACACCCGCGCTGGCGTTGACCTAACACGCCGTGCAGGCGGCCTCAACCCGCCCGCCGTTCCCTCGCCCTGGCCCGAAAGCCGCTGTTCCAGCACCGTTTGCGGCCGGTTCAGGGCCTTAACAGGCGCTGATTCGCCGCCTATATTGATGTTTCCACTAACAACGAAAGGAGGTGATCCAGTGTCTTTTACCAAGCGCTGTCACCTCGCTGGGATCGCCCGCTAGGCTTTTGAGTAGAGCCTGGCATCGGGGCGCTCTCAGCCCTGGACCAGCGAGCACGAAGTCGGGGCGCGACGGGAGCAATCCCGCCGCGCCTTTTTCGTTGGTTGGCGCGCCTTGCGCGCAGATGGGGGGCAGAACCGATGATGGCCGGAAAAATCGTGCCAATCGCCGGCTTGCGTCGGGATCGGGCGTGGCTATTCGTCCTTGGAAGGGCAGCCGATCCGGCACGCGTACAAAGGAGAACCCGATGCTCTACGCCATTCTGGCCTATCACGTCGAAGCCGAAGTCACGTCCTGGACGCCTGAGGAGGACGCGGCGCTGATGACCGACCTTCTGCAGGTGCACGATCGGCTCAACGCGAAGAAGCTGCTGGGGCCGGCGGCGCGGCTCGGCGCGACGGCGGATGCCCGCACCCTGCGCGGTCCGGGAAACGGAATGGTGCTCGATGGGCCGTTTGCCGAAACCAAAGAGCAACTGCTCGGGCTGTACGTGGTGAATTGCACTGATGAGGCGGAAGCCATCACGGTGGCCCGCGACCTGCGCCGCGTCAATCCGACGGCGGTCTACGAGATCCGCCCGATCCGGCTTTATATCCCCGGCGAGCCGCTGCCGGAGACGGCAGCAGACCAGAAATCGGACTGAGCCATCGCATGGCGAGGCAGAGCCCGCGCGACAGACGCCGGTTCAGGCCGGTCCGACCTCGAGCGCGCGAAATTGCCGGGGTGTCGTGCCGGTCCATCGCTTGAACGCATGCGTCAGCGAGGACACCTCGCAATACCCAAGCAGCCACGCGATTTCGGAAACCGGCAGCGTCTCGTCGTCGAGATAGTGCTTGGCGAGCACGGCGCGAAGCTGATCGAGGATTTCGGCGAAGGATGTCCCCTCCTCGCCAAGCTTGCGCGACAGGGTTCGCGAACTCATCCCCAGTCGCCGCGACACTTCCGATGCCACGGCCTTGCCATGCGGCAGCAAGCCCGGGAGCATTTCCTCCACCTTCGAACGAAGCACCGGCCGGTCGCGGGATTTTCGCGCGAGCGCCTCCTCCGCGTATTGCCGCACCAGTTCGTTGAGGTATTCGTCGCGGCTGGCAACGGGAAGCGCGGCGAGCTGTGCCGTAAAGGACACCGCGTCGGCGTCTGCGCCAAATTCGACATCGCAGCCGAAGAACGTCCTGAACTCCTCCGGCGTCTCGCCTCGCACATGTCTCATCTTCAGTCGCGACGGCGCCAGCCGCGTATCCGTCACCTGCCGGCAGATGCGAACCAGCGCCACCAGCCAAAACTCGACCTGGTGCCGGTCGGCCTTTCGGTCGACGTTGACGTAATCGAGCGCAATCGTCGCGGCCCGATCCTGCAGGCTGAAGCGCAGCCGGATGCCCTCATTCAGGATCCGGCTGTAACGTTCGGCGCCTTGAAGCGCATCATCAAGCTGCTCCGACGACGCCATCACGTAGTACAGCAAGCCAATCTCCCGGAGATCGAAGCTGCGCGCCAAATGAAAGCCGAGCAGGTCGTCCTGCAGTTCGACCGCAGCAAGTTCCAGCAGCCTGATCTGGGCGCGCACCTCGAGCCAGATGGCTCGATTGCTGAGCTGTTCAGCGGTTATCCCCGCCTTCGCAAGGACGGGCGCCGGGTCCTTGCCCAGCTCGCTCAACCGCGCGCACGCCAACCGTGCGATCCCGCCGGCGGCCTTAGGGATCGAGCCAAGGCCCTCTTTCTTCGCGAAATGCATGACGAAAGGCCCTCGCGGGACTCGCGGCGCAAGCAAGGGATGACTGACGTGCCCTAACGGGCCGTCGGCCAGACAGTTGGCGGCGCGCGAGCGCGCAGGCGATCCTAGATGAATGGCGGACGCCTTGACCAGTATTGATCTGAATCAACCGGCGGTGCGATCGGTTTGTGGCGACCTGTTGGCCGAGCTTTGTGACGGACGAAATGGTCAGCCAAGTTGTCCAAAACGGTGACGGCCCGGGCCCCGGCCGGGTCGCTTGGAGAAATGATCGCGTTCGCTGGTAACTGATTGGGGTTCGGGCAGATGGCCAGATTTTTTGAATCACCAGTGATACTGGCTCAGATTGCCCTTTCCGACCCGGTAATGGCGATGGCCCGAGTAGGACCGATGGTGTCCCCGGTAGCCGTATGAATTATACGCGCGCCGCCATCCGTTGCTGGTGTAGGGATTGCCCCGGCCGTAATTCTGGCAATTGGCGTTCGGATAGAACTGGGCACACCAGCCCGGATTACTGATGACATGCTGCGCCGCAGCCGGGCCGGCCAGCGTGGACAACAAGGCAATCGCGCCGAGCAGGATCGTCGGTCTGGTCATGGCAGGCTCCCGTGCTTCTCGCTTGCGGCGTCAACTGCGGTGAATCGCAAACGTTCCTGTTCGGGAGCTGGGCCGATTGATGCGTTCGATAAGCGTTGTCCGTAAGCCCTGCCCGGTAACCGAAAGCTCGCTTGAATTCGTTTTCTCCGACTCCACCGCCCGCTTTCACTCTGCCCGGGTTCAGCTTGCGCCGCGCACAATATAGACGCAATGATATAGGCCCGCTGAGCCCAAACGATTTTTCAAATGATTGCCCGAAACAAATTTATGGAGTTCTCGACATGCACCGGATTCTTATCGCGGCTGTGATTCTCTCCACTTCTTCGGCCGCTTGGGCTCAGAGGCAACCCACTTCATGCTCAGGGGGTGCGCAAGCGTGCAAGGAGGCGATCGGTCGCGCCCGTGCCGGAACGCAGGTGACCCCTGCGCAGTGCGAAGCCGCCGGCGCGCAGTGCATGAAGAGCGGCGTGTTCGTGGGCCCTGGCACTGGGACTCGCTGGCCTGTCGAAAAGAAATAGCGACGGAGTATCAACTCAGCGGGACTGTCGTGTCGACTATGACGCGAGGCCCGCCAGGTCGCGGTCTTCCGAAAAAGAAACGACCCCAGCGGCGGCCGGCCTGGCTGGGGTCGTCATTCCAATGCGCCAAGAGACGGTTGTGGCGCTCACATTGAACGTGCCGCTCGATCCCTCGTTCCTATCCACCCTTATGGAACTTCCGCTCTAATGGCAGAGTACGGGCAATCTCACTTCGGGGACGCAAGGCCCGGCGACGAAAGCCAGTCGCTGCGGTTTTCAAAAGATGGCTAATAGCGACGATAGTACCGAGGATGGTGCTGATACCGCCCTCCGTGTCGTCCGTATGCTCCGTATCCGCCGTATTGTCGCGCGGCCTGGTACTGAGGGGGAATCACGCCGTTGGGATAGCAACGGCCATGGATGTCGAGGTCATAGCCGTGGCTGCACCACCCACCACGAACCTGTTGAACCAAACTATTGGTGTCGCCCGCAGACGCGGAAGCTGCGCCAAGGTGAGCAGCGAGTGCTGCAGCAGCGATTGTGACTATCATCGTGAGCCTCCATACCTGCCGATTAACGAACGTTTTCAATTCTTGAAGTTCCAGGATTATACGTACCCTCGGTGGTACGGCGTCTGAACGGGACATTCACTCACCGTTAATCGGCCTCGCTGCGACGTGCGCAGGCCCACCGTTCACCGCGCGCTCGGGCGTTCTGCTTGAACCACGTTTCCACGGCGTCCTGGTTGGGTCCATGACGGCCTGAAATAAGAACGGCCCCAGCTCCCAAGGGAAGCTGAGGCCGCTCACTTCCGGTGGGGCTTTGGGGGCTGAAAACCGGAAGCTTCAGTAGACTTATTGCGGTAGCAGAAGTTCCTGAGTGATTTTCAGATTGAGAAACTGCCCCAGACTCGGGGATGATCTCGGCAGTTTGCCAAAAGCGCCAATTACTCAGCGAGTCCGATATGCGTCTACGGCGTGAGCGGCGAAGAGAGCCAGGCTGATCAGGCCGAGGATCGCTGAAGTCTCGATCATTGCCCAGCCTTTCGCTCGCTCAATGCGACGAGATACCTGCTGCGCGAGTGATCCCAGATCAGATCGATGATGAATTGCATATCCGCCGTCCCTGTTTTGTTGGCAACGCGGATGGGACGGGATTTGTTTCCCCGTGTTTTGTGGCCGTGCCCAATGTTTCGTTCCGGCCTCGAAACATAGCGGCCATTCTTGGTGGTTTTACGCCGATTACCCGACCAGAATTACGCGGTAGCCCCCCGCTGGGACAAGCCAAACATTGTAGCTAAAACAATGGTGGGGAAGGAAGGACTCGAACCTTCGAAGCCATACGGCGGCTGATTTACAGTCAGCTCCCTTTGCCACTCGGGACACTTCCCCGTCCGTCAGCGTCAGGAACCGGCCGCCCGAGTGGCGGAGGACCGGACCATCGATGACGCTGAGGCCGCAAGCCCGATTGAACCGGCTACGGCCGGCGCGTTTATGGGCGAAGGGGGATGGCAAAGTCAACCAAGGCAAGCCAGCAAAGCACCCTTGCGAAGGCCAAATTGCCATATTCGGGGACCCGTGACACAAGCTCCCCATGAGCGATCGCGACCGAAAGCCGCCATTCCGCCGCGGCGGGGGCAAACCCTTCGAAAAAGGGCGGAAATTCGTCCGCCCGCCGGGCCGGCGCGAGCGGAACACGGATCCCGACGGACCGGTGATTCTCTATGGCTGGCACACGGTGGCGGCGGCGCTGGCCAACCCCGAGCGCGAGATCCGAAAGCTGTTCCTGACCGAGAACGCCGCCCGCCGGCTTGCGGACGAAAACATCGACACCCGCGTGCCCCCCGAGATCGTCCGGCCGAACCTGATCGACCAGCGGCTCGGCCCCGACGCCGTGCACCAGGGCCTGCTGGCGGAGGTCGAGCCCCTCGCCTCGCCCGACATCGATACGCTGCCGCAGGAAGGCATCGTGCTGGTGCTCGACCAGATCACCGACCCGCACAATGTCGGCGCGATCATGCGTTCTGCGGCGGCGTTCGCGGTCAAGGCGATCGTCACCACCGCGCGCCACAGCCCAGAAGCGACCGGCGTGCTGGCCAAGTCCGCATCCGGCGCACTCGAGCTGGTGCCGCTGGTGACAGTGCAAAATCTTGCCCGTGCGCTGAACGAACTGAACGACCGCGGCTTCATGACGGTCGGGCTCGACAGTGAGGGAACCGAGGATCTCGGCGCGGTGGCGCTGCAGCAGCCGCTGGCGCTGGTGCTGGGCGCCGAAGGCAAGGGCCTGCGGCAACTGACGCGCGAGACCTGCCGCGTGGTGGCGCGGCTCGACATGCCCGGCGAGATCAAGAGCCTGAACGTGTCGAATGCCGCGGTGCTGGCGCTTTATATCGGTGCGAGCCGGCTCGGACTTATGAAATGAAAAACGCCCGCTCGCCGAAGGCGAACGGGCGCTAAAGCTTTCGATATTGTACTGGATCAGTAGTAGCGGCGCAGCACGCGCTGACCGTAATAGCGCCCGGCGTGGCCGTAGCGGTGGACGCGATAGCCGTGGTGCGGCCGGTTGTAGCCATAGCCGTAGCCGGAGACCGAGCCCTCGCGATAGACCCGGTACGGGGCGATGTTGCCGGGACCGGTATAGGTCGGACCCTGGTTGACGTAATAATACTGCTGCTCCGGATCGGGCAGCCGCTCGCGAACTGCCCATCCACAGCCGCCGCAGCCCGCATGGCCGTAGGCAACCGGCGCAACCGGTGCCACAAAGACCGGCGGCTGCCAGCAGGCGTTGTAACCGCACGCCATCGCCGGCGCAGCCGCCATCACGGCAACGGCGGCGATCAATCCCTTAATCAAATGACGCATTACGCTCTCCTGTAGGTGTTCTTCGTTGGTTTGACTCAGCGTGGAAATGGGTGCGGTCTCCGCCAGTCATTCTGCTGCGGCGCGTAGATGATCGCGGGCGGATTGACGGGGACGTCGGATTGCGCCGGCAGCGGCGCCGACTGCACCGACCAGGACTGGTGATAGCTTTCGGCCGGCTGCGGCAGACGGCGGTTGGCCGGCGGTTCGATTTCGAGGCGCCCGTAGCCGGGCATGCGGCCGGCGCTCGGGTAATAGCGGCCGACGTTCGGAACCGGATCGATGTAGCGGCCACCGTAAATCGTCGGCTGGACCTGGTTGTTTCTGCCGAGACCCCATTCGCCCTCGATCACCGTATAGGATGCATCGACGCCGTTAATGATGATCAGCACGCCAGGGCGGCCGGGAATGACGATATCGAAGCCGCCACCGGCAAAAGCCGCAGGCGCCGTCGCCATCAAAACAGCCAGTGTCACGCCAATGCGCATTGCCTCAGGCCCCGCTTTCCTCACTCACATTCTAATCCAGCGGCCATTTCGAGAGGTTAAGGCTGCCGGCCAAACTGCCGGTAAGCCTAACGCGCAAGGCCGGAGCACCGTTCAAATCGGAGATTTTGCGCTAGCGAAGCGTTAACGCCTTGGCGGCGGGACACGGGATCACAAGCCGCCACGGATAGCGGAATCCCGTCGATTGTCATTTGGGCGACGATGTCGCACCATCCCGGCCCCTCGAACACCAGCCGAAGACCTGCGATGACGACTCCCAAAAAGCCTGCGAAGAACGTGCTCTGGATCATGTGCGACCAGCTTCGCTACGACTATCTCGGCTGCACCGGGCACGCGCGCCTGAAGACGCCGAACATCGATGCGATGGCGAGGCGCGGCGTGCTTTTCTCGAACGCCTATGTGCAGTCGCCGATCTGCGGCCCGTCGCGGATGTCGTTCTACACCGGGCGCTACATGCGCTCGCACGGCTCGCACTGGAACGGCTGGCCGCTGCGCGTCGGCGAGCCCACGCTCGGCGATCACCTGAAGAAGTCAGGCGTGCGCAACGTGCTGGTCGGCAAGACGCACATGGCGCCCGACCTGGAAGGTTTGAAGAATCTCGGCATCCCCCCGGACTCGATCATCGGGGTGCACGTGTCGGAATGCGGCTTCGAGCCGTATGAGCGCGATGACGGCCTGCACCCTACGGGGCGGCCGCGCCCGGCCTATGACAATTATCTGCGCGAACATGGCTATGATGCTCCCAATCCATGGGAGCACTGGGCCAATTCAGGCGCGGCGGACGATGGCAGCTTGCAGAACGGCTGGCTGCTGGTTCATGCCGACAAGGCCGCGCGCGTGCCGGAAGAACACTCCGAGACGCCCTACATGACGCGGCGCGCAATGGATTTCATCACCGAGGCCGAGGACGACGGCCGGCCGTGGTGCCTGCATCTGTCCTACATCAAGCCGCACTGGCCCTACATCGCGCCGGAGCCCTACGCCAGCATGTACGGGCCTGATGACGTGAAGCCGGTGATCCGCTCGCAGGAGGAACGCGCCAACGCGCATCCGGTGTTCGCCGCCTATATGGAGATGCGCTACTCGCGCAACATGGCGCGCAACGAGGCGCGAGAGAAAGTCATCCCGGCCTATATGGGCCTGATCAAGCAGATCGATGACCAGATGGGCGTGCTGATGCAATTCCTCGAAGCGCGCGGCCTGCTCGACACCACGATGATCGTGTTCACGTCGGACCATGGCGACTATCTCGGCGATCACTGGATGGGCGAGAAGGATCTGTTCCACGAACAGTCGGCCAAGATCCCGCTGATCGTGATCGACCCGTCGGCTGCGGCCGACGGCACGCGAGGCACCGTGAACGATGCGCTGGTCGAGGCGATCGACCTGGCGCCGACCTTCATCGATTATTTCGGCGCAACGCCGCCCGATCACATCCTGGAGGGGCGATCGCTGCTTCCGCTGTTGCATGGCGACAAGCCCGCCGACTGGCGCAAGGTGGTGTTCTCCGAATACGACTACGCAATGCAGGACGTCCGGCTGATGCTGAACCAGCCGATCGAGCGCTGCCGCCTGTTCATGGTGTTCGACGGCCGCTGGAAATTCATCCACGCGTCAGGTTTCCGGCCGATGCTGTATGATCTCGAAAGCGATCCGCAGGAGTTTGTCGACCGCGGCGCCGACCCGTCATGTGCCGAGATCGTGGCGCGGCTGCAGTCGGCGCTGTTCGACTGGGCGTTGCATCCCAGGATGCACGTCACGACCCCGAACGCAAAAATCGCCGCCTATGCCAACCAGCAACTGCAGGTCAAGAACGGCGTCCTGATCGGCATCTGGGATGAAGCAGAACTCGGCGCGATCAGGGAGAAGATCGGGATCAGACCTTAGCCCATCATTTTGCTCATGGGATATTTTCCCGATGGACATACCAGTCCGGCGAGGCAGCCTTTCGCTGCAGCGGAAAAGGATTGAACTGGTTGGCCAGGAAGATTTCCGAAAAGCCAGCATCGCAAGCGCCGAAACCCATGCTCGGACAGCGCGCGCCGTAAACCCGGAGCCTGCCGGCGCCCATATGCACTTGCCAGTTTGAAGTAACGACCTCCACAGCGCTCACGTTCGCACCTGGGCCCGAAACAACGGTGCTTCTTGCGCCCAGAACATCGGTTGCCCGAGCCTGCGTCGCATAGGTACCGGAAGGCAATCCGCACTCCTGAAACTCATACCCCGCCTGGCTCAAGGTCGCAGGCTTGAAGCCGCGCGTCGCGAGTTGGACTTCCACCCCGGCGACCTGGTTGTCAGGATCCGAGGCGGTCCCGGTCAGTGTGATGCAATCGCCGCTGACCGACGAGTTGTCGATGGTGACCACCGGTGGAACATTGACCGGTGGCGAACCCAGCGCGACCAGTTGACCCGTCGCGCTCGCCGTCAGGCCGTCATTGTCTTTCACGGTGGCTACCGGCAGGTAATTCGCGTTATCGCGGAGATTGTCGAAAACAACCGTCCAGCCGGTCGTTCCCGTTGCGATTTTTTGCGGCCGCGGGAATTGACCATCCAATCGCACGCCAACCTCCGCGATCGACCCGGCCGAAGCCGCGGCCGATCCGGCTACGGTTATGGAAGTCCCGGTGGCCAAGGCGGACGTTACGGTAACGGATGGAGGCGGGTTGTCCGCGAACGGGTGGCTTTTGAAAAAGGTCCACAGCAATTCGCTGGCGCTTGGTCCGTTGGGATTGGCGAATTGACCGCGGCTGTCCCCGACCCAGTAATGCGCACCGTTGAAGCCGCGATCGCCCTCGTAGAAAACTGTCTCGACGACCGAGCGCCGGGGCAGCCCATACTTTTTGTGCGTGCAGGCCACGCCTTCCGCCGCACAGTCCGTAGTCGCGAAAGCTACTTCGTTGATTCCATAGCGGCTGAGCCACGAGTCCCGAATACTCTCCGAACCCGTTAGATTGACCTTGCAGTCATTGCGGGCATGAATGGCCATGATCGGGATTGGTCGCTGTTCGTCCGGCCTGCTCTGTTCAGCCCGCATGGCGGCAACGACCGCCGAAACCGGTTTGAAACGCCCCGGCACACTGCAACCCAGGAAAGCGACCGAGGACGAAGTCTCCGAATAGGGCAGCCCCTCAACGGATCCCGAGGCTGCGAAATATTCGCTATGTGCGACCGCCAGGTCCACCGCCATTCCGGCGCCCGAAGACAAGCCGGTGACGTAGCGCCGGTTCGGATCGATCTTGAACGCCGCCTCCACCTCAAGCGCCATCTGGTACAAGTCCTCGACTTCGCCAGCTCCCTCGTGAATATGCTCATCGATGAAGAACCCCCAGCAGTTGGATGCGCGCTGCGGCAGAGGGTCGAAACTTGTAATGAAGGGGTAGACGACGACGAAATTGTCGCGCTCCGCAAGCTCCTTGAACCGTGTCTCATTGATCATGTTCACTTCGGTCTGGCCGCAGCCGTGCAAGACCATCACCATCGGCACAGGGCTTTGCCCGGTATGGCCCGACGGAACGAAAACCTTGTATTGGCGATCCCGCGACCCCGGGTAGGATTTCTTCATGAACGATTTCTGCTCGATCCGCCCGGCGTCGGCCATGGTTGAAAATGCGAAGCAGGTCAAAAGCGCCAGCACCAAGCCCGACCTTGACAACATTCGGTCCTCCCGTTCGCGCAGGCGGCCGTGGCGGTGTCGCAATCGGATCTGCAACTGGAGGACCGACCCGGCACAACGGCACTTTGGCGTCAGTTCTTGACCCTAGCCCATGTCGGGTTCGAGGGCTGTGAGTTAACTCACAGGTTGTTTCGAAGGGATTCGAAGCTCACGGATGAGCATCCGATTTGAGACCTGCCCCTGCCCGCAGAGTCCAAACGACACGAAATTCGCAGCATCTGGCCCGGGGCGGCGGCTGGCGAAACCACTGACAATCCTGGAACCCGGTGTTGCGGCTGAGACACGTCGTGTCGGTAAATTGCGGCCCCCCACGCCACGTTTATTGCAGTTCCGCGCGCGCGGGCGTTACGGTCCTCCGGCGAAGCACTTCAGCCCTAGAGGAGCGCAATGAAGCCATATCGCGGCGATCTCGGGCATGGCAGCCGGTCGGATCCGTCCTGCCGAACATCATGGCGTCGGCTATACGCGATGGCGGTCGCCGTGCTGCTGCTGCTGGCGATCGCCGGAAGCCCCGCACAGGCACGGAACCCGGCGCCTGCGGCTTCGACCGCCCATGTCTACCTGCTCCGCGGCGTGCTCAATATCTTCTCGCTGGGTCTGGATGACATTGCGGCGCAGCTCCGCGCGCAGGGCATTCCAGTCACGGTCGCGAACTTCGCCTCCTGGTCATCGCTCGCCGACGAAGCCGCTGCCGCGTACAAGAGCGGCAGGATCAAGACGATTGTTCTGGTCGGGCATTCCTCGGGAGCGACCGCACTGCCCGACATGGTCGCCAAGCTGGATCGGCTTGGCGCTCCCGTTAAGCTCGCCATCGGCCTGGATTCGGTGTTTCGCACCAAGCTCTCGGGGCGTGTGGGGCGCTACGTAAACTTCTACATCGCCAACGGCAACGGTGAGCCGGTCGCGAAGACCGCGCAGTTCCAGGGCAAGCTCGAAAACATCAACGTGCAGAACGTGCCCGGCGTCGGGCACATGTCCATCGAGAAAAACAAGATCATGCAGCGGAAGGTGATCGCCGAGATCGACGCCGTCGTGTTCGGCCGATCTGCCCCGGGGGCGCAGCGGCCGACCAGCGCCGCAAGACCAGGCACGGCAAGCACCGCAGCGGTACGCGAGTAGTCCGAACGCCGTCGCCTCAGCGACGAATGCCGCAAATTCTGCCGATTCCTCGACGATAAATCACCCGCAGGGTGGGGCGTGGCCTGCCGGCATTCAAGGACCGGCGCGCTCTGCGCCCAAGTCGCGAGCGGAATGTACATGAGAAGTCCGAGGCCAGTTGCGGCCGTGGTGATCCGTGCAGCCCTTTCCATCTGCGTGCTGGTGGCCGTCTGCAATCTTGCGGTCGCCGGTCCGGTCGCCCGCACGACCAACACTGTCGCAGCAGTCCCTCCCGACGCGCCGCAGGCCCCGACCTCGCCACAGCCGCGCGTCTATCTGTTCCGCGGCGCGCTCGGCCCGATCTTTTCGCGCGGGATGGACCGCCTGACCGATCGTCTCCAGAAGGCCGGCATCCGGGCCGACGTCTACGAATTCACCATCTGCCGGCTGATCGCCGACCAGGCCATCCGCGATTATCGTGAAGATGGTGTACCGATCGTCCTGATCGGCCATTCGATGGGCGGGCTATGCGCCCTGACATTCGCCGGGATTCTGAGGTCCGAGAACATTCGGGTAAGCTTGGTGGTCACCATCGATCCGGCGCAAGCAAGTCCGAAGGTGCCGCTGAACGTCGAGCGCTTCATCAATGTTTTCCTGTCCGACAACGTATTGGGCGGCGGCGATGTAGTGGCGGAGCCAGGTTATCAAGGCCACTACGCCAGCTTCGATATGAAGCAGCACGACGAAGTCACCCACATCAACATAGACAAGATGGGTTCGATCCACGAGCAATTGGTGACCGCCATTGCGCAACTTGCGGCGACGCCCTTGCCGGCCGGGCAAGAGGCGATGCCGCTGCGCTACGTCGTTCCTCCCGATGCCCCGCTCGTGCTGTGGGACAGCGGCACGCCGCAGATTGCCCGCTCGGGCGACACCTTGCAGACGTTGGCGGCACTCAACAATATACCGCTGTGGTCTCTTACCCAGGTCAATCAGGTTTCGGACAGTGCGCCGCTGTCGGTCGGCCAGCGCATCCTCGTTCCGCGCCGTCTCGTGCCGCCTGTCGCAACGGCAGCGGCGCCGCGACCGAAACGATAGTTCAGGCGTTGCACGTCAAGTGGGCCGCAGGAACGGAATCAGCATCGGAACGCGGCGGCAATACGATCCATAGGCATCCGCACCAAGTTCGGCCGTGAGGAAGCCCTCCTCCATGCGCGCCTTCAATCCCATGCCAAGCGAGATCAGCGCCGCACCCAGGATCGCCGTCACCGTTCCGACCGCGATGCCCGTTACCAGCATCCCCGCGATCAGCCCGGTATAGATCGGGTGGCGCACCATCCCATAGGGCCCGGTGTCGATGACCTGATGGCCTTCCTTGTGCGTGATCGCGTTCGACCAGAAACGTCCGAGATGAATCCTTGCCCACCAGGTGAACGAGATCCCCGCAAGGACCAGGCACGCCAGCATGTAGACGCCGACGCTGCCGAACTGCCAGAGCGGCTTTTCCCCTACCACCTTGCCGGCCAATGGCATGAAGAGGACGGCGCCTGCGAGAATGGGGAGCCGGTACTTGAGCGAGTCCGCGGTCATCACGTGCTTCTTGGTCTGGCCGGACCAGAACGACGCCACGACCCAACTGATCACCCACAAGATCCAGATGATGGCGAGCAATTGCGTGGGCCACGCCGTGGTCCAGCCACTCAAGGCAAAACCGAACCATTGGCCAGGATCGTTCAGCATGTCGCGGTCCGTCTTATGCGCTTGGATCAACCGCCGAGCCGGCGCTCGACGTGAAACGGTCGAGAGCGCGTGCTCGGCGTTGTATCCCACTCGGTTTGATTGTGGCCGCCGTCAAGCAGACGCGCAATGGTTTCGCGCAGGACGGGTTCGACCGGGCCCGGCGCATAGCCCAGTTCGCGCTGCGCTTTTTCGATCGACAAGGCGCCAGCCCGCATTGCGATCCGAACGCCTTCGGCCGTACCGGACGGAGGCCGGTGCGTCACGTGATCGGAGATGAACTCGAGCATTGCCGTCACCATTTCGGCGACCCTGCCGTTGACGTGAATGCACCGGACCCGGCGGCCGCTGATCTCGGCCATGATTTCGAGAACCCGCCGCAGCGGCATGCTTTCGCCACCGAGAACATAGCGCTGTCCGGGGCGTCCGCGCTCCATGGCAAGGATCAGCCCTTCGGCGGCGTCGCGCACGTCGACGAGGTTCACGACAAAATCAAGGTGCAGTTGGAGACGCCTGCTGAGGAAATACCGCAGCATCGCCGTGGGCGGAGTCATGTTGTGATCGTAAGGCCCGACCGGCATGGTGGGACAGCCGATGATGACAGGATATCCGGATGCAGTCGCCTGCATGGCGAAACGGTCCGCGAGCATTTTTGAGCGCGTGTAGGGGCCCGGCATGTCGTCCGGCAGCAGCGCATCGTCGGCGACAGGAACCAGGGTTGGCGCGCGGAACAGAATGGATTCCGTCGAACAGTGCAGGAAGCGCTTGATGCCTCGCTCGCGCGCCGTCTCGATGACGACCTTGGTGCCGCCGAAATTGACGGTGTGAAAATCGGCCTTGCGCGGCACCCACATCCCCGGCAGGCCGGCAAGGTGATAGACCTCGTCGACCCCGTCCATCGCGCGCTCAACGAGATCCCGATCAAGCACCGATCCACCGACATGCTCGACCTGCGGCAAAGCGCGAGGAGGTGGCTGCAGATCAAGCACCCTCACCTGCCGACCTCGCGCGATCAGCGCCGAGGCGAGGTGCTTTCCGATGAATCCACTGCCGCCTGTGACCAGTATACGCGTCATGCTACGGGTGCACTCGAGCCGAACTATTCGAAATCAAGATGCGACACCCTGCGGATGCCCCTGAATGATGGTAGCGAGATCGCGCCGGAAGCCGAGCGCGATAAACAGCTTCGCCATGACAAACATCGGGCCCAGCAGCAGGTGGGTCGGATTATCGACCAGCGCCGGCTGACGCCCTTCGAACACGCGGTGCCCGATGATCTGCGATGCGACGCCAATGACAATCAGGATGGCCGTCAGCGACCACAGGCCAACCGTCGTCATATGCGCAGCGATCACGGCAGCCGTCGAGAGCAATGCGACGGCCGCGGCAAGGATCCCGGCACCCAGCGCGAAGTCGAGCAGGAACCAATAGACCAGCACCGGTATGACGGCGATGGCCGCCGCGCTGGTTTGAATCCCGAACACCGTGATCGGCAACAGGCTGAGCGGAAGGATCGCGGCCAGGAACAGGAACACGATGCCGAAAACATGCATCGCGCAGTTCCACGGGTCGCGATGATATTCGACGTAATCCGCAAGCTGCCGCCGAAAATATGAACTCATGCGGTGCTCATCCCGTGCTGTCGAAAAACGCGGCTGGACGGGTCAACCAAAAACCCGGCGCCCATGCTTCATTGCCCAACTCCCGTCGGAGAGACAAGGCTAGTTAAACTTGGGAATCACCACCAAGTCAAAGCGCTGGCCCCGCAGTTTTGCAGGCCTCCGGCACCACCCGGCATGTGCAGGCAAATCATGCGTTAATTCAGGCAACTAGCGTGGCGCCCGGGCCGCGGGAACCGGCAAAATGTTGCGACAATTTCGCTCAGGTGCAGTCACGGTCTTGTGTGCATGCAAGCGGGCGCATGGGCCGAGGTCGGGGCGATCAGGGAGAAGATCGGAAAGACATGAGATATAGTGCAGTTCGGGTGCCCTACTCCGACACGGTGTGCGCTTGCCGCCACGCCGCCGGCGGCGTGCCGACCGTCCTGCGGAACGCACGATTGAAGGCGGCCTCGGAATCGTAGCCGACGGCCTCCGCCACGCGCGCGATCGGATCGCGTCCGGATGCAAGCAGTCCGGCTGCAAGCTGCATGCGCCAGCGCGTCAGATACTGCATGGGCGGCTGCCCGATCAGATGGGTGAACCGTTGCGCGAGCGTCGAGCGCGACAGTCCCACCGATCTCGCCAGATCGTCCAGCGTCCAATCCGCTGAGGGATCGCCATGCAGCAGGTTCAGCGCCTGGCCCACGTGCCGATCGCCGAGGCCGGCGAGCCAGCCGGTCTGTTCGGGACCGAGCGCGTCGATGTGGCATCGGATCGCCTCGACGAACAGGAGTTCGCCCAAACGCGCGAGCACGCCTTCCCCACCCGTCCTGCGGCCTTCGGTTTCGGCCCTGGCAGCACCGATCAGGAAGGCAATTCCGGAATTCTCGCGATATGAACTTCGCCGCAGGTGCATCACCGCGGGCAGCGCTTCCAGCAGCGGATTGAAAGGACGGGTGTCGCAGCCGAGAAATCCGCACAGGATGCGCGCGTCGGCAGGCCCGTTGTCACCGATGCTGATCTTGTGAGGGAGTTGATCGGCCGTCGGATGGCGGTAGTAACTCATATCCGGGATCGCCTGCATGCCCGGCGCACTCGAAAGCACATGGGCCGCGCCTTGCGGAAACGCGATGATGTCGCCGGCGTCGAGCCGCACGGAAGGCTGATCGATCAGCCCGCCCCAGCAGCAGCCGTCAATGATCACATGATACTCGATGACATGCTGCGCCCCCGGCAGCACGGCAGCAGCGCAGGCGGACGAAGCCGGCGCCGCGGCCACCCATGGTGCGCGGACGTCGAGATGGAAGAACATCGCACTGCTAAGTCGCACCGCGCGCAACACGTCGGAGAGAGCATCCGCTCCCATATCGCAGCTCCAATCGGACGCTCGGTCACGCTTCCCGGACGAACGGCAAAAAACTGAGAGAATTCAGACGCTCAGTCAAGCCATCCGGCAGTCTGGTCATTTGTCGCACCCCGGTTCGGCCCTATGCCTCGCCGCATCAAAGGAGATTGCAATGGACAAGATGGTTAGAGAATTGAACGAGCAGAAGCTGGAAGGTTTCGTCGCGCGGATGCTGGACGACCTCGGCGCCGCCATGATTGCGCCGCTGGTGCGCATCGGCGACGAACTCGGGCTGTACAGCACGCTTGCAAAGTCGGGGCCGGCGACGCCCGATGAACTGGCGCGGCGCACCGGCACGGTCGAGCGTATGGTGCGCGAATGGCTCAGCGCGCATGCCGCCGCCGGCTATCTGGACTATGACGCCGCGACCAAGCGCTTCGTGATGAATCCCGAGCAGGCGATGGTGTTCGGAAACCCGGACAGCCCGGTCTACATGCTGGGCTCGTTCGAGGTTTGCCAGGCCGTGATGGTGGACCAGCCCAAGGTGAGCAAGGCTTTCCGCAACGGCGGTGCCGCCGGCTATCACGAACGGTGCAACTGCCTGTTCAGCGGAATGTCGCGCTTCTTCGGCGTGAGCTACAAGGCTCATCTCGTGCAGGATTGGCTTCCCGCACTGGACGGCGTGGTCGAGAAACTGACGCGCGGGGCCAAGGTCGCCGATATCGGCTGCGGCCACGGCACCTCGACCATTCTCATGGCGAAGGCTTTCGAACGGTCCAGTTTCTTCGGGATCGACAACCACGTCGATTCCATCGCCTGCGCCCGTGATGCGACGGAGCACGAAGGCGTCGCAGCGAGGGTCGAATTTGCCGTCGCCACCGCCAAGAATTTCGCAGGCCGCGACTTCGATCTCATCTGCTGCTTCGATGCGCTGCACGACCTCGGCGACCCCGTCGGCGCGGCACGCCGGATTGTGGAAGCTCTCGCGCCCGACGGCACGTTCATGGCCGTGGAGCCGCGCGCGGGCGACACGCTGGAGGACAACATCAATCCGGTCGGCCGGCTCTACTATGCCGGCTCCACCATGATCTGCACACCGGTTTCGCTGGCGGAAGAGGTCGGGCTTGCGCTCGGCGGCCAGGCCGGACCGGCCCGGCTGGAGGCGGTTCTGCGTGAAGCCGGATTTGGCCGTGTCCGGATCGCGGCCGAGACGCCGTTCAACATCGTGCTCGAAGCGCGGCGATAAACCAACGCCGTTCGTTGAATCGTTTACCTCATGAGCCACCGGCGGCACTTCCCGTCGGTGGCAAAGGTTTCTCGTCATGAACTTGCAGGCAAAACCGATCGATCGCGAACACGGCGACGCCGGACAGATACTCGATCAAATGGTCGTCGCTTTCCTCACTGCGCTGGTCCGCGCCATCCTTCATCGGCGCGGAAGGCATCGCGCGAGGATGCAGACCTGACGCGATTTGGTTTCAGGCGCTCTTCGCGCGCTTCGGCGCGCGAACGGGCCGCGCTGCGGCTCGCTTCGAAGTGTTCAATGTGGTTGTCGCCTTCATGGTGCTGTCGCTCGCCCGCCGCTCACAATCGCTCGCCGGGCAATTGGCTGGCTTGCTTCACCCAGTCGGCAAACTGCGCTTCGTCGAATTGCTCGTCCTGACGGATATCGAGGTAGCGCACCTCCGGATGTTTGGACTCGCCTGGAGGCGGAGGTCGCAGCGACGTGCCACGGAAGAAGGTAACTTTGATATACTTCGTGAAGCAGTGAAAGCTGAGGAACCATCCCTGGCCTTCGATGCCATAGAAGGGCGAATTCCATTTCACCGCCTTGCTTACGCCGGGGACGATGCGCACGATGAGCGTGTCGAGGCGGCGCCCGACATCGCTTTTCCAGTCCGGCATCGCCGCGATGTAGGCCTGCACGGGGGCGTCGCCCTCGCCCTTCGCGATCTGGGGATTGCCGCCCGACAGGAGAACCGGCTTTGCGGCAACCCGTTTAACAGCGGTCTTCCTTGCGACCTTCGTTGACTTGCTGGATGCTTTGCCAGCCATTGCGTTCACTCCTCTCCTGTCGTCAACGCGAGAGATTCAATCCGGCCGCGCCAGCAGCTGCTCCAGCTTCGCAAGGAACTGCTGCCATCCGGCATTGGCGCCGCCGTAGGCCTGCTTCTGATCCGGCCGGAAGCCGGATTGCTCCATGCGCAGGTGCGTCCCGGTGCTCGTCGGCGTGAGAGTAAAGGTCACCACGCTCTTCAGATTGAAGGCCGGGTCGTCGTTCTTGAAATTCCAGGTGTAGGACAGTGTTTTCGAGGGATCGACGGCAAGGACTTCGCAGTCCAGCACGCCGCCCCAGTCACCGCGAAGATTGAAACTGTGACCGACCACAGGCTTGAAGTCGTTCTTCATCAGCCATTCCTCGATCAGATGCGGCTGCGTGAGTGCGCGCCAGAGCTTTTCCGGCGGAAACGCGAACTCCCGTTCGGCAACGACGGAGCGCGTTTCGGTCGATGTATCGTTCATTGGTCCATCCTCTTCAGCAGATCTTCGAGATCGTCGAACCGGTTCTGCCAGAAGCCGGCCATCTGGCGGGTCCAGTCGATCAGGGGACTGAGCGCACCGAGCTGCGCGCTGTAGTGCGTCTGCCGGCCTTCGTGGCGGTCACGCACCAGGCCGGCCTGCTTCAGCATCCCGAGATGCTTGGAGACCGCCGGCTGCGAAATCCCGGCGCGGGCCGTGAGCGCCCCTACCGTCTGCTCGCCCTCGCGGCACAGCCGCTCGAAGATCGCCCGGCGGGTCGGATCGGCGAGCGTTCTGAACAGCACATCGTGACCGGTTGGCATTTGATCGATAACCCGCTGGTTATTTAACAACGTATAACCACGGAGTTATGGGTTGGTCAAGCGGCGGCATCGAACGTGATAATGCGCCCTACCCTGCAAGGCTGAGCACCAGCCCTATGGCGCCGACCAGAATGAGGCTGACGGCCCAAACCGTTTCCAGGTTGAACCAGCTTCGCGATACGAATTTGAGACCGAGATAGCGGTAGACCAGCCACGCCAGAGATCCGCCGGCAGCGATCATCGCGGCGGCGTGGACGATGGCGACCAGCACCGCCGTGCCGAGGTTGGCGTTGATGAGGCTGCCTGCCGCCGCATGGCCCCTGTCGAGATCGGCCTCCTGACAGAGTCCGAGATAAATCGGCACCAGCATCAGTCCTGCGCCATGCGCGATGGCGACGGCAAACGACCACAGCGCCAATTGCGTCGGTGGTATCCGCGCCAGCGCCCGTGGATGGCTGCGGCTTACAAGCCGGTAGATGCCGAAAGCGATGACAAGGAGGCTGGCACCGAGCTGAATCTGGCGCTGCCATTCGACCAGGGTGATCAGCAGCGCAAACGGAAGGATCACCAGCAGCATCGCCAGCAGGTGGCCGACGGCCAACGGCCCAAGCGCTGAGAACAGCGCCCGCGGTGACCGCTCCATCAATCCCGCCGAAACGGCGAGCGGCCACCCCATTCCCGGATTTGCGCCGTGGTAGAGGCCGCTCACGACGACCGCCAGCCAGAGCCAGGCAGGCGTCCAGTCCGCTCCGCTCAAATTCAGACCGACGGATAGCAGAATGAATCGGTCGAGCAGTCACCGCCGTCGAGCCGGATCTGATGCGCCCGGTATCCGTCGGGGAAGTTCACCCAATAGTCCTTTGCCAGTTCGAGGCCCCCGCCTGGTTTTGCGATCGCCATCACTTCGGCAGCGGGCATGCCCGCTGGATAGAATTGATCGTCCCAGGTCGAGTAGAGCGAGTTGGTCCAGTACACGCGCTTGCCGTCGCGGCTGATCTCGACCATTTGCGGACCGCCCGCATAGGCCTTGCCGTTCGGATGCGGCGTCTTGCGTACAATCCCGCCGATGTGAACCGATCCGGCAAGTTTGAGCTTCCTGGGATCGCTGACATCGTATTGACGCATCTCGCCGGTGCCCCAGCAGGACACGTAGAGAAACTTGTCGTCCATCGACAGGTCGATGTCGGTGACCAGCGGCGGCACCGCACCAAAGCCCTGCAGCAGCGGCGGCAGTTGCTCCTTCGGCGCGGGCTCGGGCGGGATCGTCGCGGTCTTCTCGATGTGGAATTTTCCACCCTCGCGCCACCAGGTCCAGATCGAGCCTTCGAGGTTGGTGGTGTCGACCACGACGCCCAAGAAGCCATACTCTCGCACCGGATCGTGCGCGGGACGAACTTCCAGCGCCATCTGGTGGTTGGCGCCGAGATCGATGGTCTGGACATTCTTGCGCGCGCGCAAATCCCAGAAGTGGATCCGATGGCCATATTTATTCGAGAGCAAATCCTCCGGCACGATCCCGTTCTCGAACTGCGGCGGCAATGCCCACTCGCTGCTCACCATGTAATCGCGCGGCAGATTCCACCAGAAATCGTAGTGCTTGGTCTGGGGACCGCGGTCGATCTCCCAGCGCCCGAGAACCTCGAAGGTCTGGCAGTCCATGATGAAGATGCCGGGCGGCCCATCGGTGCCATCCTTGCCGCCACCTCCGAGCGTCGAGACGTAGATGCCTTCCGGCCCGCAATGGATCGTGTGTGGCCGCGAGTAGCCGGTCTTTTTGAAGATCTCCTCGGGCTCGATGATCTTGTGAATCTTGGCCTGCGTCGGATCCGGCTTGGTATCGACGATGTAGATCCGGGAGGACCGTATGCCGGGAATGATGAGATAGCGTCGCTCGAGAAAGGCGTGGCCGGCGAGCGGTGACAGCGCCGACGAACACGCGTTCCAGCCGAAATGGTGGAACTCGTCACCCTTGTTGGGCATCGTCACGGTGTGAACGACCTTGCTGTAGGTCGACGAGCCCGGCTTGACGTCGATCACGGCCAGCGCGTCGGGCTTCGAGAAATCAGGACTGAGCAGCAGGGTGTAGGCAAAGTTCTCTGCCGGAGCTTCCATGGCGAGCTTCGGCGATGCGTGAAACGTCGGGTCGGGCCGGATCGTCATCGTACTGCCTCCCTGTTCGCGTGAAGATGCTTAAAGCAGCTCAGCGGCAGCAGCAGCAAAGGGTAAAGCCGGCTCGTCTGGGTTTCTGTTGCGAGTGCCGCCGGCCGGGGTCGCCTGGTGTCACAATAGACCGCGAAATAAATCACCAATACGGCGCGCTGAACAGAACGATGAGGTGGGCAAACACCGTCATTCCGGGGCGGCTCGAAGAGCCGAACCCGGAATCTCGAGATTCCGGGTCTGGTGCGCTTCGCGCACGCCCCGGAATGACGATCCCTAATCAATTCGTGATCTTGTAGCCCGTCGCATTCACGATCGGTTGCCAAAATGCGGTGTTGGCGGCGAGCTCTTGGGTGAGGCCTTCGGGGGTCGAGCCGACCGCGATCAGGCCGATCGCCAGCAATTTCTCCCTGGCCTCGGGCTTGGCGAGCGCGGCTGCCGCCGCCTCGCTCAGTTTCTTCGCCAAATCCGGCGAAGCGCCCGCCGGCAGCCACATCCCGTACCAGCCATCCGCCACCAGATCGACGCCGCTCTCCTTCAAGGTCGGCGCATCCGGCAGGAATGGCGAACGCTGCGCACTGCCGACCGCAAGAATCCGGACGTTGCCCGCGCGATGCTGCGGGATCGCGTCGGTCAGCGTGGAGATCGCGAACGGCATATGGCCGCCGACGAGGTCGTTGATGATCGGCGCACTGCCGCGATAGGCCACGCGTGTCAGCTTGATGCCGAGCGCCTGCTCGAGCCGCGATCCGGTGAAATGCGGAATGGTGCCGTTGGAGGGCACGCCGAACGTGGCCTTGTCCGGATTGGCCTTCAGCCAGGCGACGAACTGCTTGAAGTCCTTGACCTCGGCCGGGACGGCCGGACCGACGAAGACACAGAATTCGAAGCGCACGAGCTGGCTTACGGGCACGAAATCCTTTGCCGCGTCAAAGCTCGGCGTCGCCTCGACCATCGGCAGCAGATACATCGTGGGCCCCGTGGTGACGAGGATGGTAGAGCCGTCGGGACTGGCGCCCTTGACCGCCTTGATTCCGATCAGCCCGTCACCGCCGGTTCGGTTTTCGACGATGATGTTGCGATCGACCAGCGGACCGATGTGCTGCGCCAGTACGCGGCACAACGCGTCGCCGCCGCCGCCGGCGGCAAAGGGAAAGATGATCTTGGTCAGCGGTCCCGACTGCGCGAACGCATTGCCTGACATCGCGGCCAGCGAGCATGCGGCGCTACCGGCCAGAAAATTCCGGCGATCCATGGACGTTTCCCCTCAAGAGAATGCGGTTTCGTAGACCGTCATAAACCCGATCGCGATAGTGGCAAGCCCCACCGCGCCCTGCAAGCCGCGATTGGCCCAGGTCAGCCAGCGGGCGGAGATCGCGAACGGCACCGCGATCACCATCGACAGTGCGCCCATCCCGATCATCGAGCCGACCCCGAACAGCGCGACATAGCCGAGCCCGACGACAGGGCTGGACGCCTGCGACGCCGTCAGCACCAGCAGCGCCGCAGAGCCCGCCATGCCGTGCATCAGTCCAACCAGCAGCGTGCGCCAGCGGAAGCCATGTTCATGCGCGTGGGCCGTGCGGACATGCGGCTTGGTCTCGCCGGCATGGCTGTGGGCATGAAAATGGACCGTGCCGTCGCCATGGCCGTGCTTGTGGAAATGCACCCTGTCGCGCCACAGCCGCCACAAGACGTGGGCGCCGAGTCCGATCAGCATCACGCCGACGGCGGTTTCGAGCGGCGTGGCGACGCTCTCGGGAATCGCGCGACCGAGCAGGATGGCGGCGCCGGCAAACACGAACAGCGTCAGCGTATGCCCGAGCCCCCAGGTCAGCCCGTGCTTGACGATGTCGGCGACATGGCGGCGGCGTGCGGCGATGCTGGACACGGCGGCAATATGATCGGCTTCGAGCGCGTGCTGCATGCCCACCAGAAACCCCAGCCCAAGAATTCCGAACATACGCCCCCTGCACTCTCACCTGCCTGATCAAATACCAGTCCAAAGCCTTTGTCAGGTCAACACTTCATCGGACAGGCCGTGCGGGAGCATTTGCACGGTTTTCGGCGATTGCGGCATCACGCTGGTTTGAATCGGCACGAAAGCCCCCCTTCGGAACGATCGGCCGTGGGGACGCTTAGCCATGCATCATCAGCCACGGAGTTCCTACATGAAGAAATCTGCAATCCTCGCTGCTGCAGCGGTCCTCGCCGCGACGTTCGCCGGCCCCGCGATGGCGCAGGAAGTCGTTTCCAATCCCGGCTATTGCGCGCAATTCTATCCAAACGCCAACTGCCAGAACAAAGGACCCGGAAATCCCTATACCGGCAGCTACCAGCGTCAGGTCTACAGCGACCAAGCCTACCGGGACCATGGCTACCGGGACCGCACATGGCAAAACAGCTACAACCGCTGGGACGACAACAGCGGATTCTGGCCCGGCAATGTCGCAGCCGGCGTGGTCGGCGGCGCGGTCGGCACGGCCGCCGCCATCGCCACGGCCCCCTCCGTCAGCGACGACTATGCCCGCCGGAACGGCTTCGTGTGCACCCCGGGCACCCTGTTCCGCGGCGAGGACGGCCGGACGCATATCTGCCAGTAAGGTAATTCACCCGAAGCACGTAAAAGGCGGCCAGCTGGCCGCCTTTTTCCGTTTGACCGCACGGAGGCGCACGCGGAGGTTCTGGCCCTTTTCGGACAAGTCTGATATTCGACCCGCCGAAGATCGAACCCGCGCGGCGACGTATCGCGGCTCACCGATCGCTTCAATTCGCCGGTTTAGCTCAGCGGTAGAGCAGCGGTTTTGTAAACCGAAGGTCGGGAGTTCAATCCTCTCAACCGGCACCAGCAAGAAACTATTGCAGCACAGGACTTTCTGTGTTTTTGGTGATCGTGATTCTTGTCTGAGATGTTGGCAAAAAAGCGCGATTTGGGTGCATTTTTGGGTGCACCTGCGATTGATGAGGAAATGTGGTTTAGGTCAGCCAACCCATGCCGCCCACCACCGCATCCAGATCATCCGACGAAGCCGTCCCAAGTGTGAAGTTTCTTTACTGGGATGATCTGCCGGGCCACCGGCTGCGACCGGAGACATCTCACCAGCAATGGTGACCGCAGTTGGCACTGCTAACGCCGTGATATAAGCGGCAATTCCCCGCTTCGTTATCCCGCTCTAGCCCGCGCCGGCACTTTGGCCGCCTCCAGCGCCTATTCGCTGTGGGATGAAGCTGCTGATCGACGTGCTCGATAAGCCCAGAGTCCACCGATCTGGCGTACTGCCAGACTCAATGCGCGCTGCCAGCCGTCAAGCTTTCCGCAGGCTTTCCAGACCGCCTTCATCTCGGACTTAATCAGATATAAAACGAGGCCCGGAGTGCCTAGGAGCCCGGCGTCTCCCTGCCCGCTTTTTGCTAGAACTGCTGCAGCACAGCCACTTCGTGCATTTTAAGTGTCGTTTTCCACGTACAGCATCGGGATCTGGGTGCATTTCTGGGTGCAGCACGCCGGCTCAATTGGGTAGCCTCGATGCCCATGAACACCGTGGTCGTCATCTCGTTTGCCCGTGAAACTGGGCGCTGTCTGGTCGTGGAGCTAAAGCCCGGCGTGACGATGCGTACGAGCGCGCCGCCGCGCACCACCGGCAACCGACGAGCTATAGCATCATGGTACAGCGAACGGATCGCGACTGAAGCGAAACGGAAGGCGTAGCGGAAAGCCCTCTAGCGCCAATCCTGAAATTCGCAAACGAGTTTAACTTCCCTTTTCGTGCGGGGGTAATGCCGTGGCATCATCCTTCGCCCTCGGTGAAGTGGCCTTGTCCTTCACATCCCCAACCAAATCAGCAAGCGCCCAATTTTCACTGTAGGTGTAGGTGGGCAGGACAAAATCTATCATTGGCGCCGCCTCATCACGGTACCAATCGTCAGCCTTGCCATCATCTTGCTTGCGGCGTCCTTTTTGGAAGATGTCGCGATAGCGGTGTGGCGAAATACCCATGAACGGGACGAATCCAACTTTCGTCTTTGACTCGGCTTCAACTTCGATCTCGTCTGGATGGAGATCCTTTGCCCTGCTCTTCGGGTAGGGCTCCATGTAAACGACCCGTCGAATTCCGCTCGCGAGAATATGCTTAGTGCAGTTGTGGCAGGGAAATGTAGTGCAATAAAGCGTCGTGCCCTTGACGCTTTTGCCGAGACGCGCCGCATCGCAAATAGCTAGCATCTCTGCGTGCACGACACGTCCATATTCCGTCAAGTCGTTGATACGAGCATTTCTGAGCGCACCAGGCGGTTCTTCGCCACGGCCTTTTGAGATGAGAGAGGAAACAATCTCGGAGTCGCTCCCGACGTCAGTGAGAGCGCTAGTTAGAAAGCCTCTGGCTCTTAATTTTTCGACCACCTCGCGCAAGATCTCACGTTTGTGAAATTCATTCGGATCGTGGCCTTTCGTTATGTCCCGGTGGTCCGGCTTCTCCAAATCCCAATACGTTCCGCCGAACGCCTTCGGCACCTCGTTGCAGCCCTGCGCGATAATTTCTCCATCCGCGGTAAATAAAGCCGCCCCAACCTGTCTGGACAAATCCGCAGAGCGAAGCGAGGCCGATTTTGCCGCATACATTCCATACTCATCCTTCGACGGTGAAATGTCGTTTTTACCAAATAGCGCATTCACAAAGCGGGTGATCTTTGCTTCCATCTCTTGTTTGTTGATGCCATCGATGAAGACGTCTGCCCGATGGAAGGTCTCACGAAGTTGTTGGCCCAGCGCCTCTCCATCTTCAGCAGCATCTCTCTCGATCAACTGATCCGCGCGATGTGAAAGATCGCTTGCTGCAAATGAAGTCGAGAGTTCGCCACGCAATCGATCACAGAGTTTTTCTTTTCTCAACTGCTCAGACGCATAAGCGGAAACAAGCACGAACTGCCGCCCGTATACTTTTCGGAGAAGCGCCACCTCTTCGGGGCGCTTTAGCTGCCGGACGATGTAACCATGTGCCGTTCTCACCTTGGTGCTGTCGCCTGTATCGGCTTCGCGTCGGAGTTGAATTGTGTCGACGGCTATTCGCGCGAGCACTGCTGGATCGTTATTTTGCTTACGCAGCGCATTAGCTAAACTCATTTTCCGCATGTAAGTGTTGAATGTATCGGTTCCCTGACATTGCGAAAGGTCCGGAAGGAACTCCTCGTCGATCGGAAACCTTTCCATTTCAGTCGTCAACTTGATCAATTCGGACGTATATGAAACGGGTGACAAAGCGGTCGCGAGGCTCGCTGCGATCAGGTCCAAATCGACGCCGATGGGGCCTGCAATTCCGATCACAAGCTCTGGAAAACTGAGTGCGGCAAGCTCATGGTCACTAGCACTCATGTTTAAAATTCCTTAATGATATTCTTAGAGCGTGGTACTTGAAGTTATCCGGGTGTGATTCTGGCTTGGAGAGCCATCAGATGGCAGATGAAGCGAATCGAACGCCTCGAATTGAAAAGCTTACTTCTTCCATTCGCGAGATGGCGAGTCGGGTAAATGCTGAGTTTGTCCCTGACAATAGGAAATCTCAAACTTATGGCGCCGCTTCCGAGCGGAGTCAGCAGATGATGGCGGCCGCGAACTCGGCTCGGCAGAAGGGATAAACCGGAAAAGCCGACGTCGAAACCCTCTGCGCGTTCCTATCGACCGGTATCAGCTATCGTTCCTCGTCCGGATGTACCCACTTGTAAGTCGTAATTTCGCGAGCGGCCGTCAGCTTGATCATGCGTACCGGTGGGGCGTGGCGGCCCTTCCGGCATGATCGTATTTGAGCGAGGCTTCTAATTTCCAGATCGGTGTATCGCGCGACCGGCGGATGGCGTCGAGCGGCAGGCTCGCCCTGGTCTTGCAACGATTGCATTCGACCTCAAGCCAGCCCAAACCCGCCTTCAGGCATTGTCCGATCGAAGGAGACGGTTGGGCAGGCCCGCCGTAGCCCTCCATGCGGAGCGACCATGCTTCGGCCTCGGCGCGGTCCGCCTCCCAAGCGGCCTTCTCTGCTGTCTTCGGGGCACTCTGGGCGCGGATCTCGGCGCCCATAATGCTTACCTCTCGCAATTTGGTGCTCATAACGGAAGATTACAGCGGCCCTTGCGGCCACTCGCAATGCCACTAGACTTTGAGGATTGCCGCCCGACAGACCCCACCGCTCGGTCAAGATATCCTCATGATGCGCAACCTGTACTTTTGGAGCCACCCTTCTGGCACGGTTCGCAATGTTGTCGGGCCCACGGCCCAAGGCTCCTTTGAGGGGCACTACCCAAAAACGTGGGGGGTGCGCAACGGACTTTTTGACGGCTATAACGCTCCGATTGTAAGAAAATGGGGGATTCGCGCCGAACGATGGACAAGAAAAGCTTCACCGAGCGCGACATCTGCACCAAGTACATCCTGCCAGCCGTGAAGAGCGCCGGCTGGGACGAAATGTTACAGGTCCGCGAAGAGGTCTTTTTCACCAAAGGCCGAATCATCGTTCGCGGCAAGCTGGTCACGCGCGGCAAGGCGAAGAAGGCCGACGTCGTTCTCTACTACAAGCCGAATATCCCGATCGCGCTGATTGAGGCCAAGGACAACAACCACAGCGTCGGTCACGGTATCCAGCAGGGCCTCGATTATGCCGCGACGCTGGATATCCCCTTTGTATTTTCCTCGAACGGCGACGGCTTCGTCTTTCACGACCGCACCGGCCTGAGCGCGCCGGTCGAGGCAAGCCTCGGCCTTGACGCCTTTCCGTCGCCCGCAGATCTGTGGGCGCGCTACCGCGCCTGGAAGGGCCTTGACGCCGAAGCTGAACAGATCGTGCTTCAGGATTACTACGACGACGGCAGCGGCGAGGCCAAACGCTACTATCAAGTCACCGCGGTCAATCGCACCATTGAAGCCATAGCAAAAGGGGCAAACCGGGTTTTGCTCGTTATGGCCACAGGAAGCGGGAAAACCAGAACCGCCTTTCAAATCATCTGGCGCTTGTGGAAGGCGGGACGCAAGAAGCGCATCCTGTTCCTCGCCGACCGCAACGTGTTGATCGATCAGACGATGGTCAACGACTTCCGCCCCTTTGGCCCGGCCATGGCGAAGCTTTCGACCAACGCCAAGACAATCGATCGGCAAGACGGGACCACGGAAGATCTGCCTCTGGCGCTCGACAGGAAACGCCGCATCGACACGGCCTTCGAGATCTATCTAGGACTCTATCAGGCGATTACGGGGCCCGAAGAGCACCAGAAGCTCTATCGTGAGTTCTCGCCCGGCTTCTTCGATCTGATCGTGATCGACGAATGTCACCGCGGCAGCGCGGCAGAGGATTCGGCATGGCGGGAAATCCTCGACCACTTTTCCGGCGCGACCCAGATCGGCCTCACCGCGACGCCCAAGGAAACCGAATACGTCTCTAACACTGATTATTTCGGCGAGCCAGTCTTCACCTATTCGCTGAAGCAGGGGATCAGCGACGGCTTTCTCGCACCCTATAAAGTCATCAAGGTTCACATTGACGTCGACGTGGAAGGCTACCGTCCGGAAATAGGGCAGCTCGACCGCGACGGCAACGAGGTCGAGGATCGCATCTACAACAGCAAGGATTTCGACCATACACTGGTTCTCGACAACCGCACTGCGCTCACCGCGAAAAAGATCACCGAGTTCCTCAAAGAAAGCGGCGACCGCTTCCACAAGACCATCGTTTTTTGCGTCGACGAGGAACACGCTGCGCGGATGCGACAGGCGCTCGTCAATGAGAACGCCGATCTGGTCGCGGAAAACCAACGCTACGTCATGCGCATCACCGGCAGTGACAAGGAAGGTCAAGATCAGATCGGTAACTTCATCGACCCGGAATCAAAATATCCCGTGCTGGTCACGACATCGCGCCTTTTATCAACCGGCGTCGATGCGCAAACCTGCCGGCTGATCGTGCTCGACCGCGCGGTGGGCTCGATGACGGAGTTCAAGCAGATTGTCGGCCGCGGCACCCGCGTTCACGAGGATACGAAAAAGTTTTATTTCACGCTGATCGACTTTCGTGGCGCCACAAGCCATTTCGCCGACCCCGATTTCGATGGCGATCCCGTACAGATTTACGAGCCGGGCGGAGGTGACGCGATCATACCACCCGACGACGCGCCGACGAGTGGTGATGATCCGATCCCGCCGGCCCCAAGCGAGGACGAAATCATCGTCGATCAGCCGGCTTTGCCGCGGACGCCCGGTGATTCGACCCGCAAGATTTATGTCGATGGCATCCGCGCCAGCATCGTCGCCGAGCGCGTCGAATATCTCGACGAGAACGGCAAGCTCGTCACCGAAACCTTGCGCGACTTTACCAAGACAGCGTTGAAGAAGCGCTTCGCCAGCCTTGATGATTTCCTTAAGCGCTGGAAGTCGGCCGAGCGCAAGCAGGCAATCATCGAGGAACTGGAAGCCGAGGGCCTTCCGCTCGATCCGATCGCCGAGGAGCTTGGCAAGGACCTCGACCCCTTCGACCTGATTTGTCACGTGGCGTTCGACAAAAAGCCGCTGACGCGGCGCGAGCGAGCCGAGAACGTCAGGAAGCGGGATGTGTTCACCAAATATGGGCCACAGTCGCGCGCCGTGCTTGATGCGCTGCTCGAAAAGTATCACGACGAAGGCGTGCTAAATCTCGACGACACCAACGTGCTAAGGGTGACGCCCTTCACCGCGATGGGCAGCGTCGTCCAACTCATCAATGCCTTCGGCGGCAAGGAAGATTTCGAAAAGGCCGTCCACGAAATGCAGGACGCGCTCTATCAGGAGATCGCTTAAGTCATGATCGTACGCACTATTGTTAAATCCATTCAGGACATCATGCGCCAAGACGTCGGCGTCGATGGCGATGCACAGCGCATCAGCCAACTCACTTGGATGTTCTTCCTCAAGATCATCGACGATCAGGATCAAGAACTCGAACTGACCAAGGACGGCTACCGCTCGCCGATCCCGAAGCAATATCAGTGGCGCAGCTGGGCGGCCGACCCCGAGGGTAACACTGGCGAGCCGCTGCTGAACTTTATCAATGACGAACTATTCCCCGCGTTGAAAGAGCTAAAACTCACCGGCAAGCCGGGCGACCGGCGGCGCGTGGTGCGCGACGTGTTCGAGGATGCCTACAACTACATGAAATCCGGCCACCTCATCCGGCAGGTGGTCAACAAGATCAACGAGGTAGATTTCAACAATCTCGACGAGCGACGGCATTTCGGTGAGTTCTACGAGCAACTCCTCAATGATCTGCAATCGGCCGGCAATGCAGGCGAATATTATACGCCGCGCGCCGTTACCGCGTTCATGGCCGACCGCATCGACCCGCATCCAGGCGAAGTCCTGTTCGATCCTGCTTGCGGCACCGGCGGCTTCCTCACCTGTGCCATCCGTCACATGGAGAAGAACTACGTCAAAACACCCAAGCAGCGCGAAAAGATGCACAGCGCCTTGCGGGCGGTGGAGAAGAAGCAGCTTCCGCACATGCTCTGCGTCACGAACATGCTGCTGCATGGCGTCGAGGACCCGAGCTTCGTGCGCCACGACAACACGCTGGCCCGGCCGCTGATTTCATGGGGCAAGGATGAGCGCGTCGATATCGTGCTGACCAATCCGCCCTTCGGCGGACGCGAGGAAGACGGCATTGAGAACAACTTTCCGACCTTCCGCACCAAGGAAACGGCCGACCTGTTCCTCGCCCTGATCGTGCGACTGCTCAAGGCAGACGGCCGCGCCGCCGTGGTGCTGCCCGACGGCACGCTATTCGGCGAGGGCGTCAAGACGCGGCTCAAGGAACATTTGATGGAGGAATGCAACCTCCACACTATTGTTCGCCTGCCCAATTCGGTGTTCAAGCCCTACGCCGCGATCGGCACCAATCTGCTGTTCTTCGAGAAGGGTACTCCGACCAAAGACATCTGGTTCTACCAGCACCGCGTGCCCGAAGGCCAGAAAGCCTATTCGATGACGAAGCCAATCCGCTTCGAGAATTTCAAAGACTGCATCGACTGGTGGGGTGGCAAGGAGCGCAAAGGACGCAAGGAAACTCCGCTCGCATGGCGAGTGACGACCGACGAGGTGAAGGCGCGCGACTACAACCTGGACATCAAAAACCCGCACACGGTGGCAGACGATCACGGCGATCCGGAGACGCTGCTGGCCGATCTTGCCGCCGCCGAAACCCAGACGGGTGGCTTGCGTGACCAATTGAAAGCGATCCTCGCCGAGGCGCTCGCCCGATGAACGCCGGACGCCTGCTCGCTCAGTATGAGCGCATCGCCGACGCGCCCGACGCGATCAAGCGCCTACGTCACTTCATTCTCGATCTGGCTGTACGCGGCAAGCTCGTTCCGCAGGACGCGAATGACGAATCGGCGTCGGAGTTGCTCAAACGGATCGCAATGGAGAAAACGCGGTTGGTGAAGGCGGGGGAGATTAAGCCCCCAAAGCCGATCCCGGCTAGATCCGAACCACCGTTCCCGATACCCGCGAAGTGGCGGTGGTCGCAGCTTGCCGAGATCGGTGTTTTGAGCCCCCGCAACGAAGCGGCCGATACTCTTGAAGCTTCATTCGTGCCGATGCCATTGATCGCTGCCGAATACGGCATAGCGAACGAACACGAAGTCCGAGCTTGGGGTGAGATCAAGAAAGGCTACACGCATTTTGCCGAAGGCGATGTTGGTCTCGCCAAGATCACGCCGTGTTTCGAGAACGGAAAATCGACGGTGTTTCGAAATCTGACGGGCGGAATCGGCAGCGGTACGACCGAGTTGCACATCGTGCGTCCGCTGTTCGTTAAGCAAGATTACATCCTGCTTTTCCTGAAGAGCCCGCACTTCATTGAGACCGGCATCCCAAAGATGACAGGCACGGCGGGTCAGAAGCGCGTGCCCACGGAGTATTTTGCGCATTCGCCATTTCCGCTCCCGCCCCTCGCCGAGCAACACCGCATCATCGCCAAGGTCGATGAGTTGATGGGCCTGTGCGACCGGCTGGAGGCGTCGCGGGCGGGCCGGGAGGCGGTGCGCGACCGGCTGGCGGCGGCGAGCTTAGCCCGCCTCAACGCGCCCGATCCGGAAACTTTTCCGGCCGAAGCCCGCTTCGCGCTGGACGTGCTGCCGGCGCTGACCACGCGCCCCGACCAGATTAAGCAACTGCGTCAAACCATTCTAAACCTCGCCATTCGCGGCAAGCTTGTGCCGCAAAACCCGAACGATGAGGCGGCGTCTGAATTGCTGGTGGATATTAGCAAGACCCGAAAAAACCTCTACTTGGAAAAGAAGATCCCGAAGCCAAAACAGCTCCCGTCTATCGACGGAATTGAACTACCTTTCGCAGTCCCGTCGGGCTGGGCATGGTCGATGCTAGGCGACCTTTGCTATCAGGTCTCCGATGGGCCGCATTTTTCGCCTCAATATGTCGCGCCGGAGCAAGGCGTTCCTTTCCTGTCGACACGGAACATCCGACCAAACGGTTTTGATCTTAGTACGATTAAATATGTATCTCGCGCCGACCATGACGAATTCTGCAAGCGAGTTCGACCCGAGAAGGATGACATTATTTACACCAAGGGCGGGACGACAGGCATTGCCAAGGTGAACGACTTGGACTTCGAGTTCAGCGTTTGGGTGCATCTCGCAATTTTGAGAATCGAGAAGAAGCGGCTTCTTCCTAGATATGTCGAAATGTCTCTGAACAGCCCGCACTGCTACGAGCAGTCACAACGCTACACGCAGGGAATATCGAACTTTGATCTTGGCCTAACTCGAATGATTAAGATCACAATTCCGCTCCCGCCCCTAGCCGAACAGCACCGCATCGTCGCCAAGGTCGATGCGCTGATGGCGCTCTGCGACCGGCTGGAAGCGAGTCTGACTGCCACCGCCACCACCCGTCGTCGCCTGCTCGACGCGCTGCTGGCCGAGGCGCTGGCGCCGTCCGAGGATCGCGAGCTGGAGGCGGCGGAGTGAGCGACATCAAATTATTTCCGCTTCGCGGTCAGCTTGGGGTTTCATGCAACAGAAACGACAGTCAGGCGGCCCTTGCCGTGGACGAAGCTTTCGAGCACGGCGACGTCGTCAGTGCGGCAGACAATGGCACTAGAATTTGGACCGTTAATATGCGTCGTGACGTGGACGCGCAGCGTTAAGTGGGACCGCGAGGGCGAGTATGAAACCCACGTTCGAGCGCATCGAGCGCAAACCCACATTAAAGCCCCTTTGCAGCGCCTCCATGTGATCATGACAAGGTGGCACGAGCTGATCCGCATCGCCCGCAATCCCTATCGGCCCGAACTTCATTACATCGAGGGCCCGGCCCAAAGTGGTACGCGAAGCATCGAGTCCGCATCGACCCGCATCTAGCAAACGTTGGCAGGTGATTGCCGACGGTCAGCTGCGCGGCGCACAACAACCTGCGACTGAGCACTCCAAGGAAATTTTGAAAATGCCTCTACCGAAATTTCAGACGCCTGAGCCGCCACCGGCAAAGCCGCGCGCATATTGGCCTGTCTATTTTAGAGCGAAGCTAATGAGCAGGGTGACGTACCTTTTAATTCTCTGCATTGTGCTTAGCACCGGCACGCCAGCGGCAGCGGCTGATCCGTGCCCGACAGCGACGACTGGCAGGGCCGGATTCACGGTCGAGCGCGGCAGGAGTTCAAATACAGAGGTCTTTCACGTCGACAACGTCGTCGTGCGAACGGTCATGCGGTCGCGCGGAAGGATGCTTCTCGAGACGACGCAGTTTCAGGGCCTGTTTCAGCTCGAACGCATCTACACCGGCCGACGCACAACCTTCAAG